>Ga0193947_1000006_pt1 | contig 44929 bp, 46 predicted proteins | sample FRT_01_MG_FD_161267 | JGI IMG/M metagenome (GOLD analysis project Ga0193947, IMG submission 161267) | Sediment microbial communities from the Broadkill River, Lewes, Delaware, United States - FRT_0-1_MG | ecosystem: Environmental > Aquatic > Freshwater > River > Sediment | place: USA: Delaware... | reverse complement strand
CGATACATTGTTCGGTGCCCGGCGCTGGGAGTTCGGTGTCACCGGCATTCACGGCGTGTTCGCCCGCAGCAACATCCTGTCGCCCGGGCTCGGGCTGCGGATGAAGCCGCGCCCTTCGTTCGACCTGAGGTTCGACTACCGTCCGGCATGGCTGGCGAGCGACCGCGACTTCCTGCCGACGGCGCTGCTCCGGGACCGCGACGGCAATTCCGGGTCGTTCATCGGCCAGCAGCTCGATGCGCGTTTACGCTGGGCGCCGGCGGCCTCGAACCTGTCCGTCGACATCACGGCGGCCTATCTCTGGAAGGGCGAGTTTCTCACGGACGTACCGTTCGCGCCGCCTGGCGATAACATCCTGTACTGGTACTTCTCGGCCAACCTCGCGTTCTGATCAGTCGCGCAATTCCCGGCGCCAGCCGGACAGGCCGCCCTCGAGGTTGTGCACGAGTGTGTGGCCACGCCTTATCAACGATTCCGCGGCGACGAGGCTCCTGCTGCCCGACGCGCAATAAATGACCAGGCGCACCGAAGACGGAAACGGCACGCCGCCCTGGATCAGTTCGTTCAGCGGGATGTGTTCCGACTGCGGCAGGCTGTCGACGAGCCGCTCGTGGGTATCGCGCACGTCGATGAAGACGGTGTCTGCAGCATCGAGCATGCTGGCGGCCTCGGCCGGCGACAGTTGCGGCACCAGCGAATCGGCCGCGGCGCCGGCGCCACAGAACGCGTCGTAATCCACGAGCTCGGTGATTTCGGGATGGTCTCCGCAGATGCTGCAACGGGAGTCCCGCGACACGTTGAAGCTCGAGAACGCGAGAGCCAGCGCGTCGTAGTGAACGAGCCTGCCGCTCGCGACGTCGCCGAGGCCCAGCACGAGCTTGATGACCTCGGTTGCCTGCAGCGTCCCCATCACGCCCGGGAGGATGCCGAGGACACCGCCCTCGGCGCACGACGGCACGACGCCAGGCGGTGGCGGTACCGGAAACAGGCACCGGTAGCAGGGCCCGCCGTCGTGGTTGTAAACGGAAAGCTGGCCCTCGAAGGCGAGTATCGACGACGAAACGAGGGGCTTTCCCTCCAGTACACACGCATCGTTGACGAGATAGCGTGTCGCGAAATTGTCGGCGCCGTCGGCGACGATATCGTATTGCCTGACGATCTCCCGCGCGTTATCACGGCTGAGCGCGCAGGCATGTTCTTCGATCGCGATATGCGGGTTCAGGTCGCGAAGCCGCTCGGCGCCGCAAGCGAGCTTCGGCTGGCCGACCTGGCTGCTGCCGAAGAGGACCTGGCGATGCAGGTTCGACGCGTCCACGGTGTCGAATTCGACGATGCCGAGCCGGCCGACTCCAGCCGCCGCCAGGTACATTGCCAGGGGAGAACCGAGCCCGCCCAGTCCGATCAGCAACACGGACGCGTTCTTGAGCCTGGCCTGTCCCTGCGGCCCGACCTCGCGCAGGTTCAGGTGCCGGCTGTAGTGCGCCAGTTCGCGATCCGTGAATGTATCGAAGTTACCCGGCACTCGTTCCTCTCACAGGTATCGACCAATTTCGATCATAGCAGCAGACGCCAGCGGCGTTTCTGATACTATTTTTCCAATGGCCGATTCGGATTCTTTTGACAGGCGCAAGTTCATCAAGGCATGTGTCGGTGCCGGTGCGGCGGTGGCCGCCGACCCGTCGCTGATGGCGCAGCCGGCCGGCGAACTCGTGCCGGCCGAACGCGTCAGGCTGGTCGACGCCGGTGGCAAGACGCTGCGGGTCGACGCGCTGGCGGTCGGCCAGAGCTATGTCTTTCATTATCCCTACGTCACGACGCCGTGTTTCCTGATCGACCTCGGTTTACCCGCGGAACCCGGCGCCGAGCTCGAAACGTCGGACGGCCGACCGTATCGCTGGAGCGGCGGCGTCGGCCCCGGCCGCTCGATCGTTGGCTTCTCGGCGATCTGCGCTCACCGTATGAGCTACCCGACGCGCAACGTCAGCTTCATCGACTACCGGCACAAACCCATGAACACGGAATCGCCGGGCGACGACTGGTGGTCGCGCGGGCAGGTCATCTATTGCTGCTCTGAAGGCAGTGTCTATGACCCGAGCGATGGCGCACGCGTGCTGGCAGGGCCCGCACCGCAGCCGCTTGCGGCCGTGCGCCTCGAATATGACGACAGGGAGCAGGCTTTGTATGCCACCGGCGTTTACGGCGGCGATATGCTCGAGCGCTTTCTGAGCGAGTTCGGATTCCAGGTTGCTCTCGCGCACAAGAGTGACGACATTCGGCAACCTGCCAGCAAGGTGACCACCGTCTGGCCGATGAGCGAGTATTCGCGTACCGGCGCCTGTTAGTCGGCGTCGATTCCCTCGAGGTACGCCGCCAGTTCCGCAAAGCCTGCCGATCTCGCAATCTCTGCCGCGGTATCGCCATTGTGGTTCACGGCAGCCTGGTTCGCGCCATGATTGATGAGTAACCCGACGATTTCGGGATCTCCGGTTGCGGCGGCAATGTGCAGGGCGGTTGCGCCGTCCTCCTGGCGGACGGCCAGATCGGCGCCCGGGCTTTCCAGTAACAGGCGCACGAAGTCAGTGCGCCGCCGGTCCACAGCGCGCATCAGGGGCGTCCATCCGTACGCGTCTCGAACGCCCTGGTCGGCCCCGGCGTCAAGCAGGACTTCTGCCACTTCCGTGTAGCCTTTCACCGCGGCCAGCGCCAGCGCCGTCCAGCCGAGCTTCGCTTTGGCATCGGTGCGCGCGCCCGCCCCCACCAGCAGGCTCGTAACCAGCGGGTCGCCGCTGAGCGCCGCGAACATCAGCGCGGTTGCGCCACCGGCATTACCGGCGTTGACGTCGGCGCCGGCTGAAATCAGGCGCCTGACGGCGGCGGCGTCGCCCTGCCGCGCCGCCGACATGAGGGGTGTTTTGCCATCCGCCTGCTCGCTTTGAAGAAGCTGGTTGCCGGTGGCCGTAAAAGGCAGGCTGAAAAACAGCAGCGCAACGAAAAACCGGCCGGCAAATGCCGGCCGGTTTGTTTGCGGTGGTCTGGCCCGTTTCGGGTCAGGTCGTTGCGGCACTCGATGTGCCCGGCGCGGCCTCGCTTTCCGCGGGCGCGCTGCTGCCCTTGACCTCTTCGTACCACAGGCTGTGATGCTGCTTCGCAAAGCCTTCGTCCACTTCGCCGCTTACCATGCCCTCGAGTACACCCTCGGTGCCGATGCTGCCGAGGTACATGTGCCCCAGCGCAACAGCAATCAGAAACAGGCCTGAGGACGCGTGCACGATGTGCCAGAACTGCATGGATTCACGGACGGTCTCGAGATTCGGGAACAGCAGGAAGACGCCTGATGCCGTCATTACAACGCCACCGAAGAACAGCATCCAGTAGAAGACTTTCTCACCGGCATTGAAAAAGCCGGCTGGCGGGTGGCCGCTGCCGATGGCACCGCCGAGCGATTTCAGCCAGGTGACGTCATAGCTCTTCGGCACGTTCTTGCCGATCCACATGAGCAACAGCAGGGTAAGGCCTGCTGCGAATGGCAGCGCAAGATAGTCGTGGATCGGTTTTGCGAGCGCCGCCCAGGCGGCGAAGCCTTCCTTGCCGAGCAGCGGGATCAGGACGGCTTTGCCGAAGATCAGGCTCAGGCCCGTGATCGCGAGGATGATAAATGAGATCGCGACATACCAGTGCATGATCCGCTCGAACGCCGACCAGCGCGTTACCGTGCGGCCGGTGCGCGACTCGAGTTTATCCTTGCCCTTGATGATGTGTTTTGCGGCGAGGACGAGAAGTACCGCGATGATGAACGACCCGCCGTAGAAAGATATCGGGCCGTTACGGATCTCCCGCCAGTTCTGGCCGCCGTTCTGAATGAGCACACCGGTTTCCTGCCCGGAGACCGCGGAGTAGCCCTGCGTGCCCTCGCGTACGGCACGCCAGTACTCGGCACGCGGGTTAACGGCTTCCTCGTCCGACTCCTGGGCCTGAGCCACTGGCATCAGTCCGGCTTCGTAAGCCAGATACCCTGTCAGCGGCAATGCCATGGAGACCATTACGACCACCAGCGACGCCACCAGGGTGACGACGATGGCCCGCGTGCGGCCCCGCGTTTTGGTTGAAGTGTTTTGTTCGCGCATTGACCAGGCTCCTGTTAGCGCCGCAACCCCCAGCGGGGGAATGCGGCGGCCATTCGCGTCAATGGACCGGCCTGGCTACCGGTCCGACTGCCCCTTGGCAAATCGATCCTGCAGCGTCTCGATGTGCTGCGGATTCTGCTGCTTGGCCAGCAGCGGATCCACCCCACCCTTGTAGACGCCCGGTTCGTGCAAGGTGACGTCCGCCCGCTCAGCGCAGGCGGTCATACCGGTTGACAGAAACGCCAGGGCCAGCGCCATCGCCAGCGGGCGAGGCCCCTTGTTCTTCAAGACTTTTGTCACCATTCGCTTATCCCGGCGGCGCCTGAACGATCAGGCGTCGCCCTTGTAGGCGGTTTCCCAACCCCATGTTTCGGGGCGGCCGCCACGTTTCGTGATTCGCTCGCGGTAGATGTCTGCAACCATATCGCCATCGCCGGCAAGCAGCGCTTTCGTGCTGCACATTTCCGCGCACAACGGCAGCTTGCCCTCGGCAACACGGTTGCGACCGTATTTCTCGAGTTCGGCCGCCGAGCTGTCCTCTTCGGGACCGCCGGCGCAGAACGTGCACTTGTCCATCTTGCCGCGAACGCCGAAAGCCTCCTGCTGCGGGAACTGCGGCGCCCCGAACGGGCAGGCATAGAAGCAGTAACCGCAACCGATGCAGAGGTCCTTGTCGTGCAGGACGATGCCGTCGTCGGTGGTGTAGAAACAGTCGACCGGGCAGACGGCCGCACACGGCGCGTCGGTGCAGTGCATGCAGGCAACCGATACCGACTTCTCGCCGGGTACACCGTCATCCAGCGTCACGACCCGGCGCCGGTTGACGCCCCAGGGAACTTCGTGCTCGTTCTTGCAGGCCGTTACGCAACCGTTGCACTCGATGCAGCGTTCGGCGTCACAAAGAAATTTCATACGTGCCATGATCGAGCCTCCTAAGCTGCGCTGATCTTGCAGAGAGATGCTTTCGTTTCCTGCATCTGAGTGACGGAGTCGTATCCGTAGGTAAAGGCAGTGTTAGCCGCCTCGCCGCGCACATACGGTGCGGAGCCCTCCGGATACTTGTCCAGCAGGTCCTTGCCCTGGTACCAGCCACCGAAGTGGAACGGCGTGAATACGACGCCGCGTTCGACCCTCGGCGTGATCATTGCCTTGATCTTGATCTTCGCGCCTTCAGGGCTTTCCAGCCACATCCACTGGCCGTCGCGGATGCCGTTGTCATTCGCGTCTGCCGGGTTGATCTCGGCGAACATGTCCTGCTGCAGTTCGGCGAGCCATGGGTTGGAGCGAGTCTCCTCGCCGCCGCCCTCGTACTCGACGAGCCGCCCGCTGGTGTGGATGAGCGGGAAGTCCTTCGAGTAGTCCTTGGCCTGGATCGACGCGTAGCGCGTCGGCAGGCGGTAGTGGCTCTTGCGATCCTCGTAGGTCGGATACTTTTCGACGAGGTCGCGACGCGACGTGTACAGCGGTTCGCGATGAATCGGTACCGGATCCGGGAAGGTCCAGACGACCGTCCGGGCCTTGGCGTTGCCGAAGGGTGCGCAGCCATGCTTGATCGCGACGCGCTGGATGCCGCCCGAGAGGTCGGTCTTCCAGTTCTTGCCTTCGGCGGCCTTTTTCTCGTCGGCCGTCAGTTCGTCCCACCAGCCGAGCTGCTTCAGCATGTCCGCCGTGAATTCCGGGTAGCCGTCCTGGATCTCGGCGCCCTTGCTGTAAGAGCCCTCGGCCAGGAGGTTCACACCGTCGCGTTCGACACCGAAGCGAGCGCGGAAGTTGAGGCCGCCCTCGGCTACGTGCTTGCTGGTGTCGTACAGCACCGGGGTGCCGGGGTGTTTCATGTCCGGCGTTCCCCACGAGGGCCACGGCAGTCCGTAGTAGTCGCCGTCGCACGGGCCGCCTTCGGCTTTCAGGGTCGTCGTATTGAACGTGTGCTTGTTCTCCATGTGCAGCTTGAGCCGCTCCGGACTCTGACCCGTGTAACCGATCGTCCACATGCCGCGGTTGATCTCGCGCAGGATGTCTTCGATGTTCGGCTCGTCGTTCTCGACCTTGATGTTCTTGAACAGCTGGTCCGAGAACTCGAGCTTCTTCGCCATCTTGTACATGATCGTATGGTCGGGAAGCGCCTCGAACAGCGGATCGATGACCTTGTCGCGCCACTGCAGCGAGCGGTTCGATGCGGTGACCGAGCCGTAGGTCTCGAACTGCGTGGCGGCGGGCAGCAGGTACATGCCCTCCGAACGGTCGGGCAGCACTGCCGTGTGCGTCGGGTACGGGTCGACGACAACGACTAACTCGAGCGTCTCGAGCGCTTTCTTCATCTCCGGGCCGCGGGTCTGGCTGTTCGGTGCGTGGCCCCAGAAGAACATCGCCTTCAGCTGGTCGCGCTGGTCGATCAGCCGGCTGTCTTCGAGCACGCCGTCGATCCAGCGGGAGACCGGCATGCCGGCCGAGTTCATCGGGTTCGCGAACGGTACCGGTGCCTGGCCTTCCTCGACGTCGCCCGCCGTGTCCATGTAGCCGGTGTCGAAGCGCGACACGACCCAGTCGTAGTCGAGACCCCACACGCCCGACCAGTGCTTCCAGGCACCGTCCGACAGGCCGTAGTAGCCCGGCAGCGTGTGCGAGAGGATGCCGAGGTCCGTGGCGCCCTGCACGTTGTCGTGGCCGCGGAAGATGTTGGCACCGCCGCCGGATACGCCCACGTTGCCGAGCGCCAGCTGCATCGCGCAGTAAGCGCGCGTGTTGTTGTTGCCGATCGTGTGCTGCGTGCCGCCCATGCACCAGACGATGGTGCCCGGCCGGTTCTCGGCCATTGTCTGGGCGGCGAGCTTCACTTCGGCTTCGGGAACGCCCGTGACGTTCTCGACGACGTCGGGCGTCCACTTGGCAACCTCGGCGCGGATCTCGTCCATGCCGTAGACGCGCTGGCGGATGTATTCCTTGTCCTCCCAGCCGTTCTCGAAAACGTGCCAGAGGATGCCCCAGATGATCGGCACGTCGCTGCCGGGGCGGATACGCAGGAACTGGTCGGCGTGCGCGGCGGTGCGCGTGAAGCGTGGATCGACCACGATCATCTTTGCGCCGTTTTCCTTGCCGCGCAGCACGTGTTGCATCGCGACCGGGTGCGCTTCCGCGGCATTACTGCCGATGAAGAACATCGCCTTGCAGTTGTGCATGTCGTTGTACGAGTTGGTCATCGCGCCGTAGCCCCAGGTGTTGGCTACGCCGGCGACCGTCGTCGAATGACAAATGCGCGCCTGGTGGTCGACATTGTTCGTGCCCCACAGGGCCGCGAACTTGCGGAACAGGTAGGCCTGCTCGTTATTGAACTTGGCCGAGCCCAGCCAGTACACCGAATCCGGACCGGAGCGCTTGCGGATGTCGAGCACCTTGTCGCCGATCTCCTCGACGGCCTGGTCCCAGGAGACCTTGGTCCACTTGCCGCCGGTGAGCTTCATCGGGTATTTCAGCCGGCGTTCGCCGTGGCCGTGCTCGCGCACCGATGCGCCCTTGGCGCAGTGGCCGCCCATGTTGAACGGCGAATCGAAGTCCGGCTCCTGTCCGGTCCAGACGCCGTTCTGAACTTCCGCCACGACGCCGCAGCCCACTGAGCAGTGGGTGCAGACGGACTTGCGGATGTCGGTCTTGGCGTTCGGGTCGACGTCCCGCGCTGCTTCCGCGCGCCGGATCATCGTCGTGGGCAGGGTCGCCGCCACGGCGGTGCCACCGAGGCCCAGACCGGCGCGGCGCAGGAAGGCGCGGCGGTCGACGGTGGAACCGAGCACGCCGCTCGATGCACTGGCCGTTTCGGTGGCGGTGAGGTCTCGCTTCTTGATCAGCTTCATCGCTAATCTCCCAGGGTTGGTTACTGTTGCGCTGTAGTCCGGTTCAGCAGCCGGTTACAGGCGGGCAGAACGGTAATAGCTGTGAATATGGGGTGTCTCGTGGTAGCCCTTTTGCCTGGCCGGCTCGGACGTGCTGCCCTGCTCCGGTGAGGCGACGGCCGCTCGGCCGGACATCGCGACCGCTGCCGTTGCGCCCCCCGCCGCAGCCAGCTTCTTGAGAAATGTACGCCGATCCGCGGTGTACGAACTCGTTTTACGACTCATCTCCTATCTCCCATTGTGCGCCGTATCGCCGACGCTTATGAAATACCCGGGCGGGCCGAACCGGGCGAGTTGTCGCCGGATCGTTCCACCATGTCCAGGTAACGCTGGTCCGTATTGATAAATTGCTCTCCGAGCTGACCCACGGCGCGATAAAAGCGCGCCGAGGACGCCTCCTGCATGTCGCGGAAAAACCGCGGCATCCAGGGTCCGATGTGAGCTTCGAAAAATGCCGCCTGCGACTCGAGGCTGCCGGGGCCGCCTTCCTCTGCGAGCAGTGCCATGATCTCGCACAGCGCCGCGGCGTGGTCCTCGGGCTCGGCAACGTTTTCCTGGCGCTCGAAGCCGAGCTTCTGCATGTCGGTACGCAGCCGGGCGAGCGGCTGCTCCATCAGGAATCCGGTCAGATACCAGGAGGCGAACGGCACGAGTTCGCCACGGCCGAGGCCGATGAAAAGCGTCTGGTATTCGTCCGCGACGTCGCCGGGCGTCGCGCGTTCGGCGGACATCGCCAGCATTCGCCAGGCGACCGCGAGAAGGTTGTCTTCGTTGCTGACGGGGGCTTCGGCAAACAGGCCGAGCGTTTCCGCATCGGGCGGCGCCGCAAGCAGCCGGCCAAGAACCCTGTATGTATCAGCGCGGAGCCGGTCTTCGGGCTCCGGGGAAGCGACGCCGGGAGCGGCAGTCGCGTCCTGTGTTGCAGGTGCTTCGGTCATCAAATCCGAGCCCGCTTATCCCCCAGTTATTTACCGACAAGTTTAGTCAAAACCGGCGCCGGCCGCCAATGGCAAAAAATCACTGTTAAGGGGGCGATAACGACGGTCAAACAGCCACCCCCTGCAGGAGTGCGACATATTGTCCCTATCGGTACTGCCCGGGTTCAGATCGAGCCCGGCCCGCCGCCCTGCTGGGCCCGCATCAGGTCCTTGACCCGGCAGTCTTCGCACATCTCCAGGCGCCGGCGCTCGGCCTCGCCCTGGAACATCCAGTGATCCTCGAGTTTTTTCGCCATCACCTTGAGCATCGAACGGGTGGCGAACGGTTTGCCGCAGGAGATGCAGCATGCCGGCTGTTCCTCGTGCAGCAGCCGCTGGGCGCCGCGCGCCTTGTCGTCGTAAAGGAAGCGCGTTTCCAGCGACACGGCATCCTCGGGGCAGGCTTTCTCGCAGGAGCCGCACTGGATGCAGGACCTCTCGACGAAGTTCAGCTGCGGCAGCCCCTGGCCTTCGCGCAGCGCCGAGGTCGGGCAGACCGCAACGCAGCTCATGCACAGCGTGCAGGCGCTGGCGTCGACCTTTACCTGGCCGAACGGTGCCCCCGCGGGCAGCGCTGCTGCTTTCCGGTGGCTCGGGGCGTGCTCGAGCAGGTGGTTGATCGCCGCGCGCAGCAACAGCCGCTTCTCCGGCGGTGGCGCGAATCGGGCCGGGCTTTCGAGGCTGACTGCCGCATCGGAGTTCGCCGCCGCCGTCACCGCGGCAAGGTCACCCGAATCGAGCATTTCGATGGCGGCGCCGGAGTAACCCATGCCTTCGAGAATCGGCGCCGTGTAGCCGAGCTGCCGCTCGAACGCCTCGCGGATACTCGCGGGCGAGCCCTTTCCGGTGAGTATCAGCACGCGGCGCGCCCCGTAGGCGAGGCAGGTCAGCCAGGCATCCATGCCGATCGAACCCACTTCTTCGAGTTCGACGGGCAGCGCGTTCTCGGGCAGCGCGGCGCCGAGTTCGCCGGCCATCCCGGCTGCCGACGTGCTGTCGAAGAACACCAGCAGGGGATCGGCGCCGCCGGCGTCGCGGTAGGTAACCAGGACCGTGCGCAGGTAGCCGAGCAGGTCGCCGGTGCTCGGATAGGCGTAGGTGATCGCCCCGGTCGGGCACACGGATGCGCAGGTGCCGAAGCCCTGGCAGAGATCAGGGTTTACGGTTACGTGTTCGCCGGCGGAGGTGATCGCCCAGGCCGGACACACGTCGAGGCAGCGCGTGCAGCCGCGGATGCCCCTGCGCCCGTGCGCGCAAATCTCGGTGTCCAGGTTGAAGAACTTGGGCTTCTCAAACTCGCCCCGCATCTCGGGTAATTCCTCGAGGGCCCTGTCGAGCGCGTCGGAATCACCGCGCGGCGCGTAGTAGCCGGGCGGCGTCGCTTCCTGCTGCAGCAACGGTGCGTCGCCGAGGTCGAGTACGAGGTCGAAGCGGGCCTGCGTGAGCAACGCGACCGCCGGCGATTCCTGTTGGTCGTCGGCTTCCGCGAGGCTGAGGGTGTAAGCGCCGAGGCTGCCGGACAGCGCGGGGTTGCCGCCGCGAAGGACTGTGAGGCCGTCGACGGTCGCGGTGGCCGGCCGCGATTCCGCGGGACAAAAGAGTGTTGCCACGAGGCCTTCGCCGAGACGGCCTGCCGCGGCCAGCGCCTGCGCCTCGTCGCCAACGATCAGCACGCGGCCATGGGAAAGAAAGTTGACCACGGACGTCGGTGCGACCTCCGGGCGATGCCGAAGGTCCAGTGCCTCCGTGCGTGCCTGGCCGTTTGCGGTGCTGTCAGGAAGGTTCAGATCGTTCATCGTCGGCCTCGGGGTCAGGGGAATCGTCTGCTTCGTCGTGCTCCCCGCTATCGACGGCGGCCACGGCCGGCGAATCTTCCGGGTTTTCCTCGTCCTCGTCGAGACCAGCCAGTCTTTTCAGTTCCTGGCGCACCCGGTATCGCATCTCCGCGGTAATGATGTCGCCCAGGGGTTCGGGGTTGGTGAAGTCCCAGTCGTAGTCGTCGAGGCCGTCACGGACATTGAACTTCGGACTGTGAAACAGCTTCTGCAGGGCCTTCTGTTTCAGGTCGGGCGGTACGCCTTTGCCCAGGAACGCGCTGTAATCGGAATTTTCGTCCAGCGACTCCAGTGGCGGCAACTCGGGTATTTCATCGGCTGGCCCGCCGGCCTCGCCCTCGACGCCATCCGGGCCGGCGTTCTCCGCGATTGGCGACGCCTCCGGTTCCGCAGCGCCGGCTTCCTGCGCATCCGCAAGCGCATCCTCCGGTGGCTCCGGCAGTTCCTCGCCTTGCCGCGACAGCGTCTTGCGGCGCGACCAGCGCGCCAGGAAATCCTGCGGTTCGTCGTATCCGTTTTCGCTCATCAGCCCGGGGTCTCCGACCAGTTCTTGCGCTTGCGCTTCTTGCGCTCCTGCGGCACGAAGTGCGCGACGATGAATTTCTCGAGCTGCTGGTAGATCTCGGGCGGTATCGGCACCGCGAAAACCTGGTCATCGCTCTCGAGGCAGACCGTGGCCGAGTCGTGGTCGGCTGTGACCTGGAAAGGCGTCACTTCGCCGTCCGGGGTCTCATGACAGATCACGTACAGGGAGGGGTTGTCACCCGTCAGGTTGTACCAGTATTCCTCGGCCAGGTCGCGATGAAGCGCCAGCGACAACCCGGACCAGAGGTACTGCGCCTCGTCGTCACTTTCGAAAATCGGCGTGCAGCCGTTGCCCTTGCCGACGACATGTTCCCCGGCCACCACCGACACCGCACGCCAGCTGGGAACGGACCATGGCCCGCGCTTGATCTGGGCGCGCTCCATGATTACGGCTACAGTGTGTCGATCGGGTTGTCTCATTTCTGTCAATATTAGCGCAATGACACGAGCGAGTATGAAGTCCTCTTCCATGAACACCGGGAAAGACGTGCCGGATACGGCCGGCGGAGAGCCCGGGGGCGGCGATCCGCCGCGTTTCATGACCGTGAAGCAGGCGGCCGCCTACCTGCAGGTGAACGAAAAAAAGATTTATGCGCTGGTGCGCGAAGGCAAGATTCCCGCCTCCAAGCTCACGGGCAAATGGCTGTTTCCGCGCGACCTCGTCGACCAGTGGCTGCTCGAGTCGAGTCATGGCGGGCTGCTGACCGACCGCATCGTCGTCGCAGGGAGCGATGATCCATTGCTGTTTCGCGCCATTACGCAGGTCGCAGCGTCACTGCAGTCGAAGGCGCTGATCAGCTACGCGGCGACCGGCAGCCAGCTCGGCCTCACGCTGCTGGCGCGGCGCCGCGCAGACGTCTGCGGCATACACTGGGGTCCCGCCGAGGAGAGCTACCAGCGCCATCCCGCGCTGATCCGACAATACGTGCAGGCAGGCGACTGGGCGCTGGTGCGGCTGTTTCGCCGCGAGCAGGGCTTGCTGGTGTCACCGGAACTGTGGTCGGCGGAGATCGGTGTCGAGGGGTTGTTTCAGCGCGGGACTCGCTGGGTCGAGCGCCAGGAAGGTGCGGGCTCGCAGCGCTTTCTGCGAGAGCTGATTTCGCGCCACGACCTCGATCCGGCAGACCGCCGCATCACGGGCCGCGCCAGCACGGAGCGCGAGGCGGCCTCGCTGATCGCGATGGGACAGGCGGACGTGGGTCCGGGCGTGCGCGCCGTTGCCAACGAATTCGGTCTCGACTTCGTGCCCATCGGTTGGGAGGCATTCGATCTCGCCCTGCACCGCGGCATCTTTTTCCGCCGGCTGTTTCAGCGGCTGCTGGATTACCTGCGCGGCGACGAATGCCGGCGGCAGGCCAACATGCTGGGCGGCTACGATCTCGCCGAACTGGGCAACCTGGTCTGGACCGGCACCGACTGACAGGCGCGCGCTTACGTGCCGGTGTCTATCTCGTGGTCGATGACGTGTTCGAGACCCAGCGCCGGCACGGATAGCGTCATCTTTGCCTGCAGCTTCTGCGCGTCCGGCAGGGAGCCCGCCTCGGCCGCGTCACGCACGGCTTTTTCGATTTCACGCTGCGACGTAATGCCAACGGCCTTGAGGAACTTGCGTATCGAGACGTTGAGGCGGTCTTCGTCGATGTTCATGTTGAAACAGTCTCCTTTACTCGCGCCCGGAGGCGCCGAGTTTGCGATCCAGTGTTTTTCGAGAGATGTCCAGGCGTCGCGCCGCGGCGGACTTGTTGCCGTCACAGGCTTCAAGAACGCAGACCATGTGATGGCGCTTTACCTGTTCGAGCGTCCAGTCTAACGGATAATCCGGCGTCCCGGCGCTACGCCCAACCGACCCCGCGAGCGCGTCGGCCGGCATCCGGCCGCGCAGCAATGTCTGTTCCACGACGTCGCGCAATTCGCGTACGTTGCCGGGCCAGTCGTAGTTGCCGAGCGCTTCGAGTTCGTCCGCTTCGAAGCGAACCGGTGGCAACTCCATCCCGGCGGACAGGCTGTCGATGAAGTGCGCCGCAAGCACAGGGATGTCCGCCCGGCGTTCGCGTAACGGCGGCAGCGTGATGCGCATGACGTTCAGCCGATGATAGAGATCGTCGCGGAATCGCTGCCGCGCGACGAGTTCCGCGACGTTGGCTTTTGTCGATGCGACGATGCGGTTGTCGCCGTTCACGCCCTCTTCCATGTTGCGCAGCATTTTGCCCTGCAGGTCCATGGGTAACGCCTCGACATTCGCGAGAAACAGCGTGGCGCCCGCCTGCTTCGCGGTGTCGGGAACACCGCCGGCGACCGCGTTGCAGTCGACAGGGATGAACGGCCCACGCCGGCCGCTTTGTTCGTGCAGCAGCCGGGCAAGCAGGGTCCTCCCCGTACCCGATTCGCCCTCGATGAGCACCGTGGTGGCCGTTGGCGCGATTCGCTCGACTAGCCTCCTGATGTCCTCAATGGCGCCGGAGTTGCCGATCAGCGGCAACCCGCCGCGGCCGAGCCGGTTTCGACCGCCTGGCGCACCCTCGCGGCAAATCGCGTTCACCGTTGCGACGAGGTCTTCGGTCTGGAACGGCCGCAACAGCACGTCGGCTACACCATCCCGCAACGCCTCGACAGCGGTCTCGGCGCGGGACTTGTCGGTAACGAGAAGGATCTCAGCCGGCAGGCCGTCACAGCCTTCGAGCGCCTGGCGAAGCGCGTGCCAGGGCCCCGCAGGGTCGACCAGTACCAGCAGGTGGAAGCGGCAGCGCAACGCCAGTTCACGCGTCTCGTCGAGGTTGCGTGCGCTTTCCACGGTCAGGAAGTGTGTCGACAAGGCCCGGCGCAGGCGGGACACCGCAGCACCGGCGCCGAGAAGCAGAATCGAAGTGGGTTGGGACACGGACTCTCCGTGAAGCGTGGCGGCTGGAATCGAAGGGGCAGCGTAAATTGTGGGACAAAATGACGCAAGGGTACGGTGACCATGCGACTATTTGTTGCTGGCGCCACGCCGGGGCATCTGGAAGAATGCAATTTACCGCTCGGCTCGCACTCCAGCCGGATTGGTGCAGCTGCGGATGAACGGTTTGAGAGGATAGTCGCAAAAACGTGCCCGGTTTCAGAGGATGAACGAGTTTTCGTCCGCCATTGGCGCAGCGTTGTCGATGATCGTGACGCTCGAGGCGGACCTGGTGGAGATCGTGCTGCTCTCCCTGCAGGTCAGCCTGAGTGCCGTCGCGATCGCGTCGGTCATCGCGCTGCCGCTTGGCGCCCTCATCGCGCTGCAGAGCTTTCCCGGCCGCCGCGGCGTGGTGATCCTGCTCAATGCGCTGATGGGTCTGCCGCCCGTCGTCGTCGGGCTGCTGGTTTACCTGCTGTTGTCCCGCGCCGGCCCGCTGGGACCCATGGGTCTGCTGTTCACACCGACCGCGATGATCATCGCCCAGAGCATCATCGTGTTGCCGATCATCGCGGCACTGTCGCGGCAGACGATCGCCGACCTGCACGAGGAATACGACGAACATCTTCGCTCCCTCGGCTGCAGCCCGCTGCAAAGCGTGGCGACGTTGCTGTGGGACGGGCGCTTCCGGTTGCTGACGGCGATCATGGCGGGCTTCGGCCGCGCCATCGCCGAGGTCGGCGCGGTAATCATCGTCGGCGGCAATATCCAGCACGCCACGCGCGTGATGACGACCACGATCGCGCTGGAAACGAGCAAAGGTAATCTCGCCCTGGCGCTCGGCCTCGGCCTGATACTCGTAACACTGGCGCTGGGCGTGAATGCGACCGCGCTGGTGATCTCCGATGCGGCAAGGCGGCGTTATGGTTGACGAAGCACACAGGGCGGAGGATCGCAGCGAGGTCCGGCTGGGCAGCAGCGACGATCATCCGTTGCTGCCGTTGGTTGCGCGCGGGCTGCAGTTCGGCATCAACGGCCGCAGGATCATCAACGACGTGTCGTTCTGGATTGGGTCTTCGGGCCGCACTGTCATACTGGGGCCCAACGGCGCGGGCAAGAGCGTGATGCTGCGCCTGTGCCACGGTCTTCTGCAGCCGACCAGCGGCGAGATTCGCTGGGGCGAACTTTCCGTTGCAAGGGCGCGCGAGCAGCAGGCGATGGCATCGCAGCACCCGGTCTTGCTGCGTCGCACTGTGACCGGCAATCTCCTGCACGTGCTGCGGGTCAAAGGCGTCCCGAAAGCCGAGCGGCAGGCACTCGTGGATGCCGCGCTGCAGCAGGCGGGCCTGGCGGGGCTGGGTTCGCGCGCGGCGCGCACCTTGTCGGGCGGCCAGCAGCAGAGGCTCGCGATCGCGCGGGCGTTCGTGCTGAAGCCGGCCGTGCTGCTGCTGGATGAACCGACCGCGAACCTTGACCCGGCCGCGGTCCGGGGCGTCGAGGAACTGATCGGCGCGATCGGTGCCGCGGGCACCAAGATACTGATGACCACCCACGATATTGCCCAGGCGCGGCGCCTCGCCGCCGACGTCATGTTTCTGAATGACGGGCGCCTGCTCGAGCATGCGCCGGCCGCGGAGTTTTTTACAGCGCCGAAAGATCCGGCCGCGGCTCGCTTCCTCGCCGGGGAACTGCCCGATTAGGGTAATCGGCAAACAGGAGAACAGAACGTAATGATCGACGCATCTTTCCGTGTCTGCACAGGAATGCCACAGCTGCGGCGCGCCGCAAGGCAACTCGCCCTGTTTGTCGCCGGCCTTGCGCTCGCCGCGGGCGCCGCACATGCAGAGACGCAGGGGATCACGGTCGCGTCGACCACGTCCACGCAGAACTCGGGACTGTTCGACTACCTGCTGCCGAAATTCGCCGCCGACACGGGCATCGAGGTTCGCGTCGTTGCCGTCGGTACCGGCCAGGCGATCCGGATAGCGACGAATGGCGATGCCGACGTGCTGCTGGTCCATCATCCGGCGTCGGAGCGCAAATTCGTGGCCGACGGGTTCGGCCTCGCCCGCCACCCCGTCATGCATAACGATTTCGTGCTGGTCGGTCCCGCAGACGATCCCGCCGGCATTCGCGGCACGGGCGATATTGCGGCGGCGCTGCGCAGCATCGGCGAGCGCGAGCAGGTGTTCGTTTCCCGCGGCGACGACAGCGGTACGCACAAAAAGGAACTGGAGCTCTGGGGAGCGGCGGCCTTCGACCCGAGTCCCGCCAGCGGTGCCTGGTACCGCGAGTCCGGGTCGGGTATGGGCGCGACGCTCAACGTGGCCAGCGCAATGGCGGGCTATACGCTGACCGACCGCGCGAGCTGGGTGAGCTTCGGCAACAAGGGCGAGCTGGAGATTCTCGTCGAAGGCGACACGCGGCTGCACAATCCCTACGCAGCTATCGTCGTCAATCCTGACCGGCACCCGCACGTGCACGCAGGCGAGGCGCAGGCGTTCGTGGACTGGCTGATCTCCGCGCGTGGGCAGGCGGCGATCGCGGCCTACCGCGTGGACGGTCAGCAGCTGTTTTTCCCGGACGTCGTCGCCGCGGTGGAGGACTAGCTTGAGCGACGCGAACGTCGCGGTGCGCGAACAGGTCACCGGTGTGATTCTTGCCGGCGGCAGGGCAACGCGCATGGGCGGTGTGGACAAGGGCCTCGTCCCGATACACGGACGACCCATGATCGCCTGGGTTATCGACGCGCTGCGTCCGCAGGTGTCCGACGTGCTGATCAACGCCAATCGGAACCATGATCGCTACGGCGAATTCGCCTGCCCCGTGATCGACGATGGCGACAGTGAGTTCCGGGGTCCGCTGGCGGGCATGATCAGCGCCATGCAGGTGGCACGAACACCGTATATCGCCGTCGTGCCTTGCGACTCGCCGCTGATCGGCGGCGAGCTCGTTGAACGGCTGTACGCGGCCGCGGCATCATCGGGCTCGCCGATTGCCGCTGCACACGACGGCGAACGCCTGCAACCGGTGTTCGCCCTGCTGTCCTGCGATCTGCTGGAAGACCTGGCTGGTTATCTCGACGACGGAGAGCGTAAGATCGACCGCTGGTACGACCGGCACGGGTATGTGACAGTGGATTTCAGCGACGTGGCGGAGACGTTCGCCAACATCAATGCGCCGGACGACAAGCGGGCGCTGGAAACGGCGCTCACGCAGCGTTCACAGCACTGACAACACAAACCGCAGGATATGAATAGCAACACGAACGCCGACTGTTGTGCCGACGGCCACGAAGGCCCGGCGCTGAAACTCGCGGATGCGCTGGCGCGCATACTGGCCGAGGTGCAGCCCGTTGACGGCAACGAGACGCTGCCCGTGCGCAGCGCGCTGGGCAGGGTGCTGGCCGCCGACGTCGTATCGAGAATCGATGTGCCCTCGCACACGAACTCGGCCATGGACGGTTACGCACTGATGGGCGCCGATCTGCCGGCCGGGGACGAAACCCGCTTCGACGTGATCGGGACGTCCGCGGCGGGGCGGCCGTTTGCCGGAGAGGTTGGCGCGGGGCAGTGCGTACGCATCATGACGGGTGCACCGATGCCGCCGGGCGCGGACACGGTCGTGATGCAGGAGAATGTCACGCGCGATGGCGATACCGCCACGATCGGCGCCGGGGAGAAACCCGGCCAGCACGTGCGTCAGGCCGGCGAAGACATCGCCGCGGGCAGTGTCGCGCTGCGTGCCGGAACGCTGTTGATGCCGGCCGAGATCGGCATTCTCGGCTCGCTCGGTGTTAGCGAGGTGAGCGTGCGGCGCCGGCCGCGCATCGCGTTTTTTTCCACGGGCGACGAACTGAGAAGCGTCGGCGAACCGCTCGGTGAGGGGCACATCTACGACAGCAATCGTTACACGATATTCGGCATGCTGACTCGCCTCGGCGTCGATGCGCTCGACATGGGCGTCATTCGCGACGACCGCGACGCCGTCGAGCAGGCGTTCGCGAAAGCAGCAGCTGCCGCGGATGCGATCGTGACCTCGGGCGGCGTCTCCGTCGGTGATGCGGATTACGTCGCCGAGACACTGGAGCGCACCGGCACCGTGGGTTTCTGGAAGGTGGCCATGAAACCGGGCCGGCCGCTCGCGTTCGGGCGAATCGGTGATGCGCTGTTCTTCGGGCTGCCGGGTAATCCAAATTCGGTCATGGCAACGTTCTACCAGCTCGTGCAACCGGCGCTGCAGGCCCTGTCGGGAATGCCGGATCCGGCGCCGCCGCTCACGATGCCGGCAGTATCCGCTTCGGCGCTCCGCAAAAAACCGGGCCGTCGCGAGTTCCAGCGGGGCGTACTCTCGCGTGCCGACGACGGGCGCCTGATCGTACAAAAGACCGGCCACCAGGGATCGGGCGTGCTGAGTTCCATGGCCGCCGCCAATTGCTTTATCGTATTGCCCGAAGACTCCGGTCCCGTGTCCGAGGGTGACGAGGTAATGGTGCAGCCGTTCGCCGCATTCGTGTGAACGGGATGGAGACAGCGAGACCACTATGAGCAAGAGCCCGAAGCAACGCGAATTCGTCGCGCTGAATATTGCAGTCCTGACCGTGTCCGACAGCCGTACGGAGGAAACCGACAAGTCCGGCAAGCTACTCGCCGGCAGGCTTACCGATGCCGGTCACGCGCTCGCCGGGAAGAGGATCGTGCCCGACGATGTCTACACGATTCGCGCCGTCGTGGCGGGCTGGATCGCCGACACCGACGTCGACGTGGTCATTACGACCGGCGGCACCGGTGTCACGGGCCGGGACGGCACGCCCGAGGCGGTGGCGCCGTTGCTGGACAAGACCATCGAGGGTTTCGGCGAGACCTTCCGCGCGATTTCATACGGGCAGATCAAGACCTCGACGATACAGTCGCGCGCGCTCGCGGGTGTCGCAAACGGCACGTACGTTTTTTGTGTCCCGGGGTCCACGGGTGCCTGTGCGACGGCCTGGGACGAGCTGCTCAGCGCCCAGCTCGATATACGCACGCGGCCCTGCAACCTTGCCGAACTGATGCCGCGACTGCTCGAAACGTGACCGGCCGGCACCGCGGCGCCGATGCGCTGATGCTGCTCGTCGGCACGGCGAAAGGGCTGTTCCGGGTAACCCGGGACGCTGCGGGCGAACGCTGGCGGATCGACGGGCCGCATCTGGCCGGTTACTCGGTGCTGCACACGCTCGAAGCGCCCGACGGCAGGCTCTTCGCGGCGACGTCGCACAAGGTCTGGGGTGCACACATCTATACCAGCGACGACCGCGGCGTGAGCTGGGCCTCGCTCGAGGCCGTGCCGGAGCATCCGGCGGAGAGCGGCCGCGGCGCGACCAGGGCGATCTGGTACCTGGCTCTTTCAGGGGACACGCTGTTCGCCGGGATCGATCCGGCGGGTCTGTTCCGCAGCGATGACGGGGGTGGGAGCTGGCAGCCGGTCGCCGGTCTCAACGAACACCCGACCCGATCGACCTGGGAACCGTCGAAAGGGTGTTTCGCGGTGCACTCGATCTACATTGATTCCGGGCAGCCCGATAACATCGTCGCCGCGGTATCCGCCGGCGGCGTTTATCGCAGCGAGGACGGTGGCGAGACCTGGCAGCCGGCCAATACGGGCGTGCGCGCCGAAAACCTGCCCGAGCGATACCCGGAGACCGGTCACAACGTGCACCGCGTCATCATGCATCCACGGGTTCCGGACAGGCTGTACCGGCAGTGCTACAACGGTACGTACCGCAGCGACGACGGTGGCCGTAGCTGGACGGAAATTACCGCCGGGCTGCCCAGCGATTTCGGTTACGGGATCGTCGTCGACCCGAACGACCCGGACACCGTGTTCCAGATACCCGAATCGAGTTCGCACATGCGTGCACCCGTGGACGGCAAGCTGCGCGTGTACCGGAGCCGCGACGGCGGCGCGACGTGGGAATCCGCGAGTTCCGGCCTGCCCGCGGAACACGTCTACGTTACGGTTCTGCGGGAAGCGATGGACATCGATGGCCGCGATCCCTGCGGCCTCTATTTCGGGACCTCGGGCGGGCAGGTGTTTGCAAGCCGCGATGCCGGTGGCCACTGGGAGGAGCTCGCGAGCTACCTGCCGCGCGTGCTGAGCGTCAAGGCTGTGCGGGGCGCGCGGTCATGACCACCCTGATCGACGCCCTGCAGGCACACGAAGGCATCGTCTGCACGGTCGGTGCCGGGGGCAAGAAATCGGTCCTCTACCAGCTGGCGCGCGAGCACCCCGGCAGGGTGGCGCTGACGGCCACCGTGCACACCACGGAGTTCCCCGCCGAGCTCGACGTCGACACGGTCATCGGCGAGGATCGTGACCTGCAGGCGCGCGTGCTGGCCGCCGACCCGGCCCGCTCCGTTGCCTACGCCTGTCCTTCGAGCAAGCCGGGCCGGCACGCGGGCGCGTCGCCCGGGACTATTCGGTCGATCCACGACGCGGGCGGATTTGCCGCGACCTTCGTCAAGGCCGACGGGGCGAGGATGCGCTGGATCAAGGCGCCCGAGGCGGACGAGCCGATGCTCGTGCCCGGGGCCGATACCGTCATTCCGGTCCTCTCGGCCCGTGCCATCGGCGAACCGCTCAGCGAGCGGGTGGCGCACCGCATCGACCGGGTTGCCGAGGTGACGGGCATTGCGCCGGGTGAGCTGTTGACGCCGGAGGCCGTCGGGCGGCTTCTGGCCAGTGAGCACGGTGCACTGCAGCATGCGGGCCGGGCGCGTGTTGCGCCTGTCATAAACATGGTCGACAATGAAATCAAAGAAGAACTGGCGCGAGCCGCCGCGCGTGCGGCAATCGCGATGACATCGCGCTTCGACTGCGTGGTGTTGTGTTGTCTGCGACGTCCCGAGAGGCCCGTCGTCGCCGTGGTGACCGGATGAGCAATATAACCGTACGCATACCCACACCGCTTCGACCCTTCGTCGAGGATGCGTCGGTGCTCGATGCCCGTGCCGAGACCGTGGGGGCTGCGCTGGCGCAAATCGGCGAGCGCCATCCCGGGTTCCTGCAGCGGGTCATGCAGGGCGAGGGCGAACTGCGGCCGTATGTTAATGTTTTCGTCGGGTCAGAAAACGTCAAGTCGGTGTCCGGCCTCGATACGCCGGTCAGCGATGGCGACGTCGTGAGCATCATTCCGGCCGTGGCCGGAGGTTGAACGGCAGCGCCGCACCGTGATCAGTCATTGAAGGGGGGATATCAAGGCATGCGAGTAGCGGAAAACCATGTGTTCGACAGGATGAATCGCAGTCTGCGGGATCTCCGCATCTCGGTTACGGACCGCTGCAATTTTCGTTGTACCTACTGCATGCCGGAAGAGAAGTATCATCGCAATTTCCAGTTCCTGAAAACCAACGAGCGCCTGAATTTCGCCGAGATCGTGCGCCTGGCCGGCCTGTTTACGGCCGCCGGCGTACGCAAGCTGCGCATCACCGGCGGTGAGCCGTTGCTGCGTCCCGCGCTTGGCGATCTCATCGGCGATCTGCGGGCACTGCCGAAAATCGAGGAAATCGCGCTGACGACGAACGGCATCCTGCTCGGCCAGCATGCGGCGGGATTGAAAGCCGCCGGCCTGGATCGTGTGACGATCAGCCTCGATTCGCTGGACGACGAGGTGTTCCGCCAGATGAGCGGCGGCCGGGGTGGCCTCGACCGCATCCTCGACGGCATCGACGCCGCCGTCGAAGCGGGCCTTACGCCGCTGAAGATCAATGCGGTCGTGCAACGCGGCGTCAACGACCACACGGTGATGCAATTGCTCGAGCGCTTTCGCGGCACCGGCGTCATCGTGCGCATGATCGAGTACATGGACGTGGGCAACATCAACCACTGGCAGGAGTCGGACACCGTGCCCTCGGCACAACTGCGAGCGCGCATTGGCGAACGCTGGCCGCTGCGCGCGGAGCGCAGCAACTATAACGGCGAGGTCGCCACCCGCTACCTTTACGAAGACGGCGCCGGCGAGGTCGGCTTCATATCGTCGGTGAGCGAACCGTTCTGCGGCACCTGTCACCGCGCGCGGCTGTCGTCCGACGGCCAGCTGTTCACGTGCCTGTTTGCAACCAAAGGCACCGACCTGCGGCAGCCGATGCGCGAAGGTGCGAGCGACGAGGAGCTATTCAGCATCATCCACCAGGTCTGGACCAGGCGGGCTGACCGTTACAGCGAACAGCGCGCCGAGCTGCACCGCCGCGGGCGCGAGATACAGAAGCCGGAGATGTACTACATCGGCGGTTAAAGAAAGAAGGGGGACAGTGACTTTAAGTACCAGGCGATACGCCTGGTACTTAAAGTCACTGTCCCCTAACTGCCGGAGGCTACGGGTTGAACGCGTAGTGCAGCAGGATGCCGACGAATATCACCATACCGATGTGGCGATTGTGCAGGAACGCCTCGAAACAACCGGCGGGCTGGCGGTCGCGAGCGAGCCACAGGTGGTAAGCCATCAGACCCACGGAGATGACGACCGAGCCGTAATACCATAGCCCCAGTTCGGCGCGCAGGCCGATGAGCACCAGCGCGATGACCATCACGAATTGCAGGCCCGCGATAACGAACAAATCCATATCGCCGAACAGCAGCGCTGTCGACTTGACGCCGACCTTGCGGTCGTCTTCCCGGTCGACCATGGCATAAAAGGTGTCGTAGATGACGGCCCACACGAGCGTGGCGCCGAAGACCAGCCAGGCGAGTTGCGGCGTGTTACCGGTATGCGCGGCGAACGCCATGGGCGCCGCCCAGCCGAAGGCCGCGCCGAGGATGAACTGCGGTATCGATACGAAGCGTTTGAAAAACGGATACGCGATCGTCAGTGCAGCGGCAACCACGGCGAGCAGCTGTGCAGGCCGGTTCAGCATGGTTGCGAGCCCCACGGCGACGAAGCCGAGTGCTGCAAACAACGTCAGGGCTTCCATCGGCAGTACGGCGCCCGATGCGATCGGCCGGGTACGCGTGCGCTCGACGTAAGGGTCGATGTTGCGATCGACGTAATCGTTGAGCACGCAGCCTGCGGAACGCATCACGATCACGCCGAGCACGAACACGACGAACAGGCCGGGATCCGGATGACCCTCTCCCGCGAGCCACAGCGCCCACAACGTCGGCCACAGCAACAGCCAGATGCCGATGGGCCTGTCCAGGCGCATCAGCTTGGCGTAGTTGCGAAGCTGGGAAACGATATCGGGAGCGAAATTTCCGACCACGAATTTCATCGCCGCTAAAGTACCAGAAGCGTGCTCACAGCACCTAGACTTTCCCGTAGCGGCCGGCGTCGCCGAGCCAGCGGCGTATGATTGCCGCGCTTCCTGCAGGTGTATCACGCGTTATTCGTTCCGCAACGAGCTGCACCCTGGGCATCAGCTCGGCGTCCCGAATGAGGTTGGCGATGCGATAGTCGGGCAGGCCGGTCTGGCGCGTACCGAGCAACTCGCCGGGACCACGCAGCTCGAGGTCACGCTGTGCGACGACGAAACCGTCGTTGGTATCCCGCAGCACCGCAAGACGCGTTTTGGCCGCTGCGCTGAGCGGTGGCTTATAGACGAGCACGCAGTGGCTCTGTGCCGCACCGCGGCCGACCCGGCCCCGTAACTGGTGCAGCTGCGACAGACCCATGCGCTCGGCATTCTCGATGATCATGAGGCTCGCGTTCGGCACGTCGACGCCGACTTCGATGACCGTCGTCGCGACGAGCAGCTGAATCAGCCCTTCCTTGAAGGCGCGCATGCCGCGTTCCTTTTCGGCGGGGCGCATCCTGCCGTGGACGAGCCCCACGCGCAGTTCCGGCAGAGCGGCCGTCAGCATCTCGTAACTCGCCTGTGCCGCCTCGTAGTCGAGAACTTCGGATTCCTCGATGAGCGGGCACACCCAGTACGCCTGTTGCCCGGTTGCGCACGCGGCACGCACCCGCTCGATGATTTCGTCGCGGCGCGTTTCGGGAATGGCGACCGTCTTCACCGGCTGGCGTCCTGGCGGAAGCTCGTCGATGACAGAGACGTCGAGATCGGCATAGGCGGCCATCGCGAGCGTGCGCGGAATCGGCGTGGCCGTCATCACCAGCTGGTGCGGGTGACCGTTTTCGCCGATGCCTTTTTCGCGCAGTGCCATGCGCTGATGCACGCCGAAGCGGTGCTGCTCATCGATAATCACGAGCCCGAGGTTGTGAAAGCTGACGCCTTCCTGGAACAGTGCGTGCGTGCCGACGACCAGCGGCGCACTGCCATCGCCGATCGATGCGAGCGCCTTGCGGCGCGCGGCGGCCTTCTGGCTGCCGGCGAGCCATGCGGGTTCCAGCCCGCTTGGCCGGAACCAGTCAGAGAAGCTGCGCCAGTGTTGTTCGGCGAGCAATTCGGTCGGCGCCATGATCGCGGCCTGCACGCCGCAAGCCATCGCCTTGAGGCAGGCGATGGCGGCGACCACGGTCTTGCCCGAGCCGACGTCGCCCTGGATCAGGCGCATCATCGGGTGCGCTGCCCGCATGTCGTCGAGGATTTCCCCGCTCACGCGCTGCTGCGCTCCCGTCAGCCTGAAGGGCAGCGTGTCGATAAACGCGTCGACCTGTTCCTGGCCGCCACTGAGCGCCGGTGCGGATTCCGTGTCCGCAAGGGCCCGCAGATTCTTGAGGCTGAGGTAGTGGGCGAGCAGCTCTTCGAAGGCCAGCCGCTGCTGGCAGGGATGACGGCCTGCGGTCATGAGCGCGACGTCCGCGTCCGGCGGCGGTCGGTGCAGGTAGAGAACAGCCTCGGCCAGCGATGGCATGGCCAGCTCCTGCCGGATCGAATCGGGCAGTAGTTCGTCGGGCGGTGAGCGCCGCATCGCATTCAGCGCCTGCTCGGTCAGGTTGCGTAGCCGCCCCTGCTGGACGCCTTCTGTTGCAGGATAGATCGGCGTCAGCGAGTCGTTGATGGCGGGATCCTGGCCGTCACGAAGCAAGCGGTATTCGGGGTGGATCATCTCGAACCCGGCGCGGCCCTTGCGTACCTCGCCGAAGCAGGTCACGCGGGCGCCATGTTGAAACTGCGCCTGCTGGCTGCGCGAGAAATGAAAAAAGCGCAGCGTGAGCTGCCCGCTGCCGTCGCCGATGCGCACCAGGAGGTTGCGGCGGCCGCGATACGCTGTCTCGGCCAGCAGCACCTCGCCGGACACGAGGCAGCGTTCGCCGGGAACGAGCGCGCCGAGCTTCACGAGCTGCGTGCGGTCCTCGTAGCGCAGCGGCAGCAGGAACAGGAGATCCTCGACGCGGTAGAGGTTCAGCCGTTCGAGTTTTTTCGCGAGCGCCGGGCCGACCCCGGCGAGCGCGGTAAGGGATGAATCGGGTTCGACGGTCACCTGATAATGGCGAGTATTGCGTCCGCCTCCACGTCGACGCCCTTGGGCAGCGATGCAACGCCGACGGCGGCGCGAGCCGGGAACGGCTCGTTGAAGTAGTCCTCCATGACGGCATTCACGGTCGCGAAATTGCCGAGGTCCGTCAGGAATACCGTCAACTTCACGATGTCGTCCAGGCTTCCGCCTGCGGCCTCGGCCACGGCGGCGAGATTGTCGAACACGCGGCGGGCGCGAGCCTCGAAGTCACCGTCTACGACCTCCATCGTTGCGGGGTCGAGAGGGATCTGCCCGGAGAGGAACACGAGGCCATTGGCGTCGATCGCCTGCGAGTAGGTACCTATGGCGGCGGGCGCCTTTTCTGTGTGAATCGCTGCTTTGGTCATGAATCCATCCGGTCTTGATTTTCTCAGGCGCAGTCACGCGCAATGCGCACGACATTGTGCATGTTGCGCACGTCGCGCAGGATGCGTGCGAGGTGCTTGCGGTCTTTTACCTTGATGAGGAACGAGAGTACCGAACAATCGTCGTGCCGGCCGACGACCTCGACCTGTTCGATATTGGAGCCCGAATCGCCGATCGTGGCCGCGACTTCGGCGAGCACGCCGGGCTTGTTGATCGTCTCGACCTTTATCTGGCTCGCGAATTCCCGATCGATGCCCTTCTCCCAGCTGCAGGCGATCCACTTCTCCGAGTGTTTGCGGAAATTGGAAAGGTTGCCGCAGGTATTGCGGTGAATTACGACGCCGCGCCCGGAACTCAGGTAGCCCATGATGTCGTCGCCCGGAATCGGGTAGCAGCATTTCGCGTAGCTCACGACCATCCCTTCGGTGCCGGCGATGGTCAGGCTTGCGTGGCTCGTTTGCGCCCGGCCCTCCTCGTCGATTCCGAGCAGCAGGCGCGCGGTAAGCGGAGCCAGTCGTTCGCCCAGCCCGAGCTGCTCGAAGAGTTCCGACGTATTGTTCAGGCCGAGTTCCTCGAGCGCTGCTTTCGTGCGTACCTTGCCGGCCTTGCGCAGCGACGAACCGAGGTCTTTCAGCGCGCGGTCGAGCAGGCGCTTGCCCAGGTCGATCGACTCGGCCGAGCGCATCTTTTTCATGTGGTTGCGGATCGCGGTCCTGGCCTTCGCGGTCCTGACGAAGGTCAGCCAGTTCGGGTTCGGCCGAGCGCCGCGGCTGGTGACGACCTCGACGGTTTCGCCGTTGTGCAGCTCGGTACGTAGCGGCACCAGCGCCCGGTCGACTTTTGCCGCCACGCAGCGGTTGCCGATGTCCGTGTGTACTGCGTAGGCGAAATCGACTGTCGTCGATCCTTTCGGCAACGGCATGATGTCGCCCTTGGGCGTGAACACGTAAATCTTGTCGGGAAACAGGTCGACCTTGACGCTCTCGAGAAACTCTTCCGACGTTCCCGTCTTCTGCAGTTCCGCGAGGTTGGCGAGCCACTGGCGCGCGCGCCGCTGCGGTGTCGCGTCTTCCTTGTCTTCCGCCTTGTACTGCCAGTGGGATGCAACGCCGGCCTCGGCGACGCGGTCCATCTGCCGGGTACGAATCTGCACTTCCAGCGGCAGCCCCTTGGGGCCGAATAGCGTCGTGTGCAGAGACTGGTAGCCGTTGATGCGCGGGATCGCGATGTAATCCTTGAAGCGCCCGGGTACCGGCTTGTAAAGACCGTGAACGAGGCCAAGCACCTTGTAGCAGGTGCCCACGTCGTCGACGATGATACGGAAACCGTAGACGTCGACGATGTCCGACAGCATGCGTTTCTTCTCGGCCATCTTTTTATAGATGCTGTAGAGATGTTTCTCGCGGCCGTTCACCTGGGCGTCGATTTCCTCTGACTCGAGCGTCTTGATGAGTTCGTCGGAAATGCGCTTGACGATTTGCCGCTGGCTGCCCTTGCTCTTCTTCAGCGCGCGATCGAGTACCCGGTAACGCAGCGGGTGCAGGTAGCGGAAGCCGAGGTCTTCCAGCTCGACCTTGAACCGGTTGATGCCGAGCCGGTTGGCGATCGGCGCATAGATATCGAGGGTCTCGCGCGCGATGCGCTTGCGCTTGCTGGCTGGCATCGCGTCGAGTGTTTGCATGTTGTGCAGGCGGTCGGCGAGCTTCACGAGGATGACACGGATGTCCTCGATCATCGCCAGCATCATCTTGCGGAAACTCTCGGCCTGAGCCTCGGCGCGTGAGCGAAACTGGATCTGGTCGAGTTTGCTGACACCGTCAACCAGCAGCGCGACTTCCTGCCCGAAATTTTCCTCGATCTGCTCGAGGGTGGCTTCCGTATCCTCGACCGTGTCGTGCAGGATCGCCGCCATGATCGCCTCGGAGTCGAGGTACATCTCGGCCAGCGATTGCGCCACCGCGACCGGGTGTGAAATATAGGGCTCGCCGGTCTTGCGGGTTTGTCCTTCGTGCGCTGCCGCGCCGAACTCGTAAGCGCGCACGATCGTATCGATCTGCTCCTGTGGCAGATACGTCTGTAACGTGTCCACGAGATGCCGCATGCCGTGATCGCGCTTCGACGCGCCCGGCAGCTTGGACAATATGGTGGCGGCGTAGTCCATACGCCAATCATACCCGCGAAAAGCCGCGGGTAGCGCGTCAGTCGCCGATCGAAATACCGCGTACGGGGAGCAGGTCTTCGCCCGAATCGGCGGACTGCATCAGATCGTCCGTCGGGGGCTGGTCGATCTCGTCGAGAATGGCGGGCGTCACGTGACCCTCCGCAATCTCGCGCAGCGCGATGACGGTGGGCTTGTCGTTCTCGAGTTCGACCATGGGGTCGGCGCCATGGGCGATGCGCCGTGCACGCTTCGCGGCAACGAGCACCATCTCGAAAATGTTGTCGATGTTCTCGACGCAGTCTTCAACGGTAATTCTGGCCATTTATGGTCTTCCTTTTACATATCCGGCAGAAATGGCGGCCGGATACGACAATTCAAACGAGGTCGCGCAGCGTAGCGCAAGGCGCGGCGCGATAACCACCCTATATAACCAAAAGTTATGAAATTGACGGGGCGTACCTCAGTGGCAGGCGCCGGCAGGCGGGTGTTCCTCTCCCTCATGGCTCGCTGCGCTGCGCTTTACTTCGGTCGAAGAACACCCGCCTGCCAGCGCTGATGCAGAGTCAGCCCCGCCGGGCGGAGTGGCCCGCGCTGTCAGGCAAGGAGTTTATTAGCCGCTTTTTTGACTGTCGGACTGGTCGTCGCGCTCTTTGCGCCGCGGCCGGCGAGCACGGCCTCGAGGTCCGCGACGGCCTGGTCGAGGTCGTCGTTGAAGATCACGTAGTCGAACTCGTCCCAGTGCGACATGTCCGAGAGCGCATCGCGCAGGCGCCGCTCGATGACCGCTTCGGTATCCGTACCGCGGCTGCGCAACCGTCGTTCCAGTTCCTCGCGCGACGGCGGCAGTATGAAAACGGTAATGCAGTCCGGCATTGCCTCGCGGACCTGGCGCGCGCCCTGCCAGTCGATTTCGAGGATCACGTTATGGCCGGTAGCAAGGTGCTCTTCGACCTGCTCGCGGCTGGTTCCGTAGAAGTTATCAAAGACGTTGGCTGATTCGAGCAACGCGCCGTCCGTGCGCAGGCGATCGAACTCGTCCTTACCGACGAACAGGTAATCGACCCCATGGGCTTCGTTGCGGCGCTTTGGCCGGGTCGTGTAGGAAATCGAAAACCGGAGTTCCGGGTTGCGCGTCGTAAGCGCCTTTACGAGCGTCGTCTTGCCGGCGCCTGACGGTGCGGCAATGACGAACAAGCGGGCGGAGGTGCTGAGCATGGCAGGGGCTATTCGACGTTCTGTATCTGTTCGCGCATCTGTTCGATCAGCACTTTCAACTCGACGGATGCCCGCGTCGTCTCGGTGTCGTTCGATTTCGACGCAAGCGTGTTGGCCTCGCGGTTGAGTTCCTGCATCAGGAAGTCGAGTCGCCTGCCCACCGGCTCGTCGCGCTGCACGATATCGCGTATCTCGACGAGGTGACTGTCGAGGCGGTCGAGTTCTTCATCGACGTCGAGTTTCTGGGCAATGAGCGCAAGCTCCGCTTCCAGCCGCCCCGAATCGGCTTCCACGTCCAGTTTTTCGATGCGCTCACGCTGTTTCGCCCGCGCCGCTTCGAGCACCTCGGGCATACGTTCCCGTACGGACTTCGATATGGACGCGATTTCGGCACAGCGGGACTCGATCATGCCGGCGATACGGGCGCCTTCAGAAGCACGCATCGACTTGATCGCGTCGAGCGTTTTCTCCAGTAGCGGCAACGCGGCCTCGAACAGCGGCTCGGCTTCGATGTCTGCCTGTTCAACGACGCCCGGCCAGCGCATCACGTCGAAGGGGTTGACGGCGCCGGTTGCGGGAAGCTCAGCAGACATCTCCTTGATGCGTTTACCGATCAGTTCGACGAGCTCGGTATTGATCTGCAGTTCGCCCTGGCGATCGAAAGCGCGGCGAAAATTCAGCGAACATTCGACCTTGCCACGATTGAGTATTGCGGCGACCGCTTGCCGGAATGCCTGCTCGTGCGGGCGCATTTCCTCCGGAAGCCGGAACTGCACGTCGAGATAACGATGGTTGACCGCGCGAATTTCCCAGGTCAGTGCGCCAATTTCCGCGTCGGCAGATTCGCGCGCAAAGCCTGTCATACTGTGTAACATTGGCAGCTGTCTCCGGTTGTGACGTATCGATCACATTTTTTAAATCGAGAGGCGGGCATACTTCCGTCCCGTATTGCGGGACGGTGTTTCGTCTCGGCAGCCGGTCATTCTAAGCGCACCCCACTATGCAGGTCGAATACGCAAAAGTTTCCGCACTCGGCGACAGGCAGGACAACCAGGATCGTGCGGCCGTCGTCGTCGCCGACGAGGCCGCGATCATGCTCGTGTTCGACGGCATGGGCGGACACTCGGATGGCGCACGCGCCGCCGAGACCGGCCTCAAGGTCGTGCAGGAAATGTTCATGTCTTCCACGCTGCCGATCTTCGATCCGCAGGGTTTTCTGTACACGGCTCTCGCACGGGCACACGATGAAGTCGTGGCGCTCGGCAGCGAGGTGGCGGTGGACTTCCGGCCGCGTGCGACCTGTGCCGTGTGCCTGGTGCAGGAAGGCGGCGCGTACTGGGCGCATATCGGCGACAGCCGCATCTACCAGATTCGCGACGGACAGGTACTCGTTCGTTCCCGCGACCACAGTCACGTAGAAGTGCTGATCCAGGAGGGCGCCATCACGGAAGAAGAGGCGCAGGATCATCCGATGCGCAACTTCGTGGAGTGCTGTATCGGCGGCGACGCGCCGGTACCGGACATGTCGATCACACATAAACAAATGCTGCGCCCGGGGGACGTGCTGCTGGCGTGTACCGACGGACTATGGTCGGGCCTGAGCGATGTCGACGTCGGCGCGATTACGGAACCCGGTAAGAACAATATCGGGGACAACCTGAAAGCGCTCAGCATCAAGGCGTTGAACGTAAACTCACCCTACAGCGACAATACGACGGGCGCCGCGCTGCGGTGGCTGAGCGACTGATACCGAAAACCCGAAGAGCGGAGAGCGATGATGCGCCCCAGTGGCCGGCAGGCGAACGAGATTCGCCGAGTATGTTTTACGCCCGATTTCACCCGCCACGCTGAAGGCAGCGTGCTGGTCGAATTCGGTGACACACGCGTTCTGTGTACGGCAAGCGTCGAGGATCGCGTTCCCATCTGGATGCGTGGCAAGAACAAGGGCTGGGTCACCGGCGAATACGGCATGCTGCCGCGCTCGACGCACACGCGTTCGGCACGCGAGGCAGCCCGCGGCAAACAGAGCGGCAGGACCCAGGAGATATCCCGCCTCATTGGCCGCTCGTTGCGCGCAATCACCGATCTCGAGTCACTCGGTGAACGCATGGTGACCGTGGACTGCGACGTTATCCAGGCCGACGGCGGCACGCGCACCGCAGCCATCAGCGGCGGCTACGTCGCGCTCGCCCTGGCGATGCAGCGCCTGGCCGGCAGGAAAGCGGTGAGGAAGAATCCGCTACACGGCCGGGTTGCCGCCGTGTCAGTGGGCATCTACCGCGGCACGCCGGTGCTCGACCTCGACTACGATGAAGACTCCGAGGCCGAGACGGACATGAACATCGTCATGAACGAGGCGGGCCGCTTCATCGAAATCCAGGGTACCGCCGAGGGACATGCGTTCAGCGACGACGAATTTGCGGCGATGATCGGTCTCGCCAAGCTCGGCATCGAGCACATTATCGCCGCACAGGACGAGGCGCTCGCCGGCATCGGCAACTGAACTCATGCCCGTGCCCGAGAAGATCGTCCTTGCCAGCGGCAACCCGGGCAAAGTCCGGGAGATCCGGCGCATCCTCGGCGAGTTCGGCGTGGAGATCGTGCCGCAAACCGACCTCGGTGTCGGCGACGCGGATGAAACGGGGGCGAGCTTCGTGGAGAACGCATTGATCAAGGCGAGGCATGCATCGCTGATGACCGGCCTGCCCGCGATCGCGGATGACTCGGGGCTCGTCGTGGACGCGCTCGACGGACGGCCCGGCGTTTACTCGGCTCGCTATTCAGGCGCCGAAGCCACCGACGACAGCAACATCGACAAACTGTTGCAGGAATTAAAGGGCGTGCCGGACGACAAGCGCACGGCGGCGTTCCATTGCTGTGCGGTCTACGTGACCACCGACGGATCGACGTCGCTGGTCGCAGAAGGGCGCTGGGACGGGAGGATACTCACGCAGCGCAGGGGAACGGGTGGCTTCGGATACGATCCGGTGTTCCTCGACCCGGAGTGCGCGAGAACCGCGGCCGAACTCGGGCCGGAGCTGAAAAACGCCCGCAGTCATCGCGGCAAGGCGCTGACGGCGCTGGCCGGGATGCTGCGCGAGCATTATGCGTAGGGAACCCGCGCTGCCGCTGTCGCTGTACGTGCACCTGCCCTGGTGTGTACAGAAGTGTCCTTACTGCGACTTCAATTCCTACTCCGGCGGAGACGATGCATCCCGCCACCGCTACCTCGAAGCGCTTTGCAGCGACATCGAAGCGGAAGCCGCCCGGGCCGGCGGCCGGCCGCTCGTCAGCATCTTCCTGGGCGGTGGAACGCCGAGCCTGTTTCGCGCCGACGAAATAGGCCGGCTACTGGACGTCGCCCGTTCGCATCTTGCGTGTACTGTCGATATCGAGATCACGATGGAAACGAACCCGGGCGCCGTGGAGCACGGTGACCTGCGGGGTTATCGCGATGCCGGAGTGAATCGCCTGTCGGTCGGCGCGCAGTCGTTCGATGCCGGCAAGCTCGCGGTGCTGGGGCGCATTCACGGCGTCGACGACATCGGCGCGACGGTAAAAGAAGCAGTGGATGCGGGGTTCGACGACATAAACATCGACATCATGTATGCACTGCCCGGCCAGGATGTCGCGGGCGCGCTGTCGGACATCGACGCGGCCGCGTTGCTCGAGCCCACGCACCTGTCCTGGTACCAGCTGACGCTGGAACCGAACACCGTGTTCCATGCACGGCCGCCGCCGGACCTGCCGGACGAGGACCAGTCGTTCGCGATCCAGGAGGCGGGCGAGGCCAGGCTCGCCGAGCTCGGCTTCGAGCGCTACGAGGTCTCCGCGTGGGCCCGCGGCGGACGCCGCTGCCGGCACAATCTCAATTACTGGTCCTTCGGGGACTACCTGGCGGTGGGCGCCGGGGCGCACGGCAAGCTGACGACCATCGCGGGCGTCGCCCGCTACCGCAAACCTGCGAATCCGCTGCAGTACATGAAGCAGATTGAGAAAGGCGGTGACCAGGATGCGGCGCAAAAGCTCGGCGACAGTGACCTGCTGTTCGAATTCATGCTCAACGCCTTGCGGCTGGCCGACGGCTTCGATGAGCAGCTTTTCGTGGAGAGAACGCGCCTGCCGTTGCCGGCGCTGCGGGAGCGGCTTCTGCCGCTCGCGACGCGGGGGCTGATCGCGGGCGGGGAAGGGGGTCACTGGCGGCCGACAGCGAAGGGACGGCAGTTCCTGAACGACCTGCAGGCGCATTTTCTGCCTGATTGAGCGGGTCCCGGGGGCAGCCTCGCTGTCCCGCGGAGGGGTCGGCGGGATGCGCCGGCCACGGTCCGGGCCGGTCAATTTATGCACATTGCGGCGCGCACCCCTATATTTTCAGTGCCGGAGGCACCCAAATTCACTCTAAGCGTCGAGAAACACCAATAAGCTAATGATTTAAAAAGGATTATCAAATTGGACACAAAATAGTCATATTGGCAAGCCGCTTTGAAAATCCGCACCTTAGGGCACTCGTTCAAAATCCTTCCACAGGTTTATCCACAGCTTCTGTGGATAATGGGGAGTGCCCGGCGGGGCGCGGCAAGGGCACTTGCGGCGGTCTTCACTTAGCTATATCCTACGCGGCCCATTTTGACGGCACCGAAGAGACATTCAGCCATGAAAGCCGAAATCCACCCCAACTACGCGGACATCAAGGTCACCTGCAGTTGCGGCAACGAATTCACGACGCGTTCGACGCTCGGTGAAGACCTCGTGATCGAGGTTTGCTCTTCCTGTCATCCTTTTTACACGGGCAAGCAGAAGATCGTCGACACGGGCGGTCGCGTAGACAAGTTCCGCCGCAAGTACGGCATGAGCTAAGCCGGCCGGCGAGCGCCGGGCGCAAGCCCCAGTCCTCGCCAACCCACATTAGACATACGGTTAATCCCTAGGTCGCAAGGCCCCGGGCTTTGGTATCCTTGTTGGCCGATTTTGCTACGGCCGACAAAGAAAAAGGGATAACCATGACCGAGGAAACCTTTCGACTGATCAACCCTGACGGTCGCGAACTGGAATTGCCTGTCCACAAGGGTACTACCGGCCCGGACGTCATCGATATCGGACGCCTGTATCGCGAGCAGGGGGTGTTCACCTACGACCCCGGTTTTGTCGCGACGGGCAGCTGCAAATCTGACATAACCTTCATCGACGGCGAAAAGGGCATCCTGATGTACCGGGGCTACCCGGTCGAGCAGCTTGCCGCAAATTCGAACTTCATCGAGGTTTGCTACCTGCTGCTCAATGGCGAGCTGCCGACGGCGAGCGAACTCGAGGAATTCGATACCACGATCCGCACGCACACCATGCTCAACGAGGGCATGCTCAACTTCTTCAAAGGCTTCCGATACAACGCGCATCCCATGGCGATGCTGTCGGCCGTTGTCGGCTCCATGTCCGCGTACTATCACGACACGACGGACGTTCATAACCCGGAGCACCGCGATATTTTCGCGCACCGTATCGTCGCCAAGCTGCCGACGATTGCAGCAGCGGCCTACAAGTTGAGCACCGGCCAGCCGTTCATGTATCCGAAGAACGAGCTCAATTACACGGAGAACTTCCTGCAGATGATGTTCTCCGTGCCGGCCGAGCCCTACGAGATCGATCCGATCCAGGCCGAGGCGCTCGACCTGTTGTTCATCCTGCACGCAGACCACGAACAGAACTGTTCGACGTCGACGGTGCGCATGGCCGGAAGCTCCGGCGCAAACCCGTATTCGGCGATCGCGGCAGGCATCTCGGCCCTGTGGGGGCCCGCGCATGGCGGGGCCAACGAAGCCGTGCTCAAGATGCTCGACGAGATCGGCGACGTGAGCCAGATCGACAAGTACCTGGCGAAAGCCAAGGACAAGGACGATCCGTTCCGTCTCATGGGATTCGGCCACCGCGTCTACAAGAACTTCGATCCTCGCGCGACGATCATCCGCGAGATGGCGCACAAGGTGCTCAATTCCTTGCCGAACAACAATGAGACGCCGCTCTTCGAGCTGGCGCTCAGGCTTGAGGAACTCGCGCTCAAAGACGACTACTTCATAGAGAAGAATCTCTACCCGAACGTGGATTTCTATTCGGGCATCATCTACAAGGCGCTCGGCATACCGACGTCGATGTTCACGGTCATGTTCGCCCTGGGCCGCTCTGTCGGCTGGGTCTCGCACTGGCGCGAGATGATCTCCGATCCGAACCAGAAGATTGCGCGGCCGCGGCAGCTGTACGTAGGCGCCGCAGAGCGAGATTACATCCCGGTCAAGAAGCGCTGATGCAGTAATTCGCGCACGGCCTTCTCGTCGGCGCGTTTCATCGGCTTGCCGTCGATCGGGCTGATCGGTGCCTGGCGGATGCCGTCGACGGGAAATACCGTCGCCTGCACCGACGCCTCGCCGTGATGAAACTCGAACCCGGCGTAGGTCTCCGCGCGGTCGCGTCGGCTCTTCAGACGGCGTTCGTAAGGTTTGTAGTTCAGGCCGTTCTGATCGAGGGCGTGAGCCACCGACTCCGCGCTGTCGGCGAATACGTGCAGGTTCACCGCCGAGTTTGCGTCGGCGGTACCGTTGAGTACCGGGCCGACCAGGCGCGGCGCGAATGGCGACAACATTTCCATCGCCGATAAGGCCGCCTGCCGCATGGTCTGCAGCAGGTCGGGGTGCGAATCGCCGGCGAACAGCTGCAAATGCTCGCTCACGGCCTGCTCGATTTCGGCATTGCCCGGGAGCGAACCGCGACCCCTGAGGCCAAGACGTTCGGCAGCCTTTTTCTTGGCGAGGCCGTAGTCGCGAATTCCCTGGTTGACGATGATGCGCGCGGCTTCCTGCGCAACCATCAGGCGCGCGCGTTCGCCGTTGTTGGTTTTCTTCCGCGGCATCGTTTCAGAACAGCGACTCTTCCGTCTCTTCGGCTTCCTCGCCCGTGCTGTCGTCGACGCCGGTGGTGTCATTGAAAATATCCGGCAGTTCCTCGACGGTTTCGCACTCGGGCACGTGCTCCTGCCGGAACACTTCGAACGTGACATTGCTCTGGCCTGCCCGTGCAGGGCAGCCCGTCTCTTTATCGATTAGCACCGAGACGATCCCGGGCGGCATGGGCATCCGGTTTTCCGGCACGCCCCGCAGCGCGTCGCGCATGAACTCGATCCACACGGGCAATGCCGTGCGCGAGCCTTCCTCACCGGGCCCGAGCGGCAGGTCGTCGTCATAGCCGATCCAGACGATGGCGGCGAGATCGCCATTGAAGCCACCAAACCACGCATCGCGCCGGTCGTTCGACGTACCGGTCTTCCCGGACAGGTCTCTCCGCCCCAGGACGAGTGCGCGGCGGCCGGTGCCGCGGAAGATCACATCGCGCATCATGTCCTGGATCAGGAAGGCATTCTGCTTCGATACCGACTGCGGGGCGGCATTGATATCGGCAAACAGTTCCGGCGCCGTGCTGGCGTCCGGCCGGTAAGAAAGCGCGATATCCGCCATTTCCTCGAGCGTCAGTTCTTCCTCGGGGTCGGGCGTATAGGGGTCTTCCGGTTCCGCCAGGCAGGGCTCGCAGACCACGGCGGGTTCCGCACGGTAGAGCGTAGCACCGTCGGCACCGTAGATTGCGTCGATGACGTAGGGTTTGACGCCGTAACCGCCGTTGGCGATCGTCGCGTAGCCCTGCACCATGTCGAGCGGTGTCGCATTGCCGCCGCCCAGCGCAAGCGAACCGTTGCGTGGCAACGCGGCGTCGTTGAAGCCGAATTTCGCAATATGGCGCACGGCATTGCCGATGCCGGTCTCGAACAGGAGCAGGCGCACGGAGACCAGGTTCATCGAACGCACGAGCGCCTCGCGCATGCGCGTCGGCCCGTAGAATCGCCCGCTGTAGTTGATTGGCCGCCAGACGGCCTCGAGCTCGGACGACGTGATCACGACGGGCGCGTCGAGCACGACCGTGGCCGGCGTGTTGCCCTGTTCGAGCGCCGCCGAATAGATGAACGGCTTGAAGGATGAGCCGGGCTGGCGGAAAGCCTGCGTCGCACGATTGAACTTGGAGGTCGCGAAATCGAAGCCGCCGACCAGGCTGGTGATTGCGCCGTCGTCCGGGTCGACCGATACCAGCGACCCCTGCGCCTCGGGCACCTGCGCCAACGCCCAGAAACCGGCGCTCGTGGGCATGACGTAAATAACGTCGCCCGCAGCCAGCACCTCGGCCGCCGTCTCCGGCGCCGGGCCGGTGGTCTCGCGATCGATGAAGGGCTTCGCCCAGTTCATGCCGCGCCAGGGTATCGTCGCCGCGGTGCCGTCGCGAAACACGATATCGGCCGAATTGTTCTCGCTGACTTGCGTCACCAGTGCGATCGACAGGCCGCCTGGCGCGTACTGGTCCAGAACCTCGAGCGTTTCGTCCGGCCACTCCGCTATTTCCAGTCCCGGCAGCTCGGGCGGCAACTCGATGGTCGTGATGGGGCCACGGTAGCCGCGCCGGCGCGTGAATTCGAGAAGCCCGTTACGCACTGCGTAATTGGCGGCTTTCTGCAGATGCGAATCGAGTGAAGTGACGACCTGTAAACCGGCCGTATAGGTTTCCTCGCCGTAACGGGACAGCATTTCCCGCCGCACCATCTCCGCGACATAGGGCGCATTGAGTTCGACGGCGGCCCCGTACATGCGTGCCTCGACGGGTAGCACCATCGCATCGTCGTAATCCTGACGCGTGATAAAGCCGAGATTGAGCATGCGCCCGAGGACGTAGCCGCGGCGACGCTTGGCGTTGACCGGACTGCGCACCGGGTTGTAGCGGGACGGCGCCGGCAAGACCCCGGCAAGGGTTGCAGCTTCCGCGATATTGATGCTGGCAAGCGGCTTGTTGAAGTAAACCTGCGCAGCGGCGGCGACACCGTAGGCGCGCTGGCCGAAGAACATCTTGTTGAGGAACAGCTCCATGATCTGTTCCTTTGTAAATTCCTGCTCGATCCGGATGGCGAGTGACGCTTCCTTGAATTTGCGCTCGGCCGTCTGCTCGAGTGAGAGGAAGTAGCTGCGCGCAAGCTGCTGCGTCAGCGTGCTACCACCGCCGCCAGCGGCGGAGCCGGTGGCGACGAGGCGATAAAGCGCCCTGAGAATGCCGCGGTAATCGATACCGGGATGTATGAAAAAGCGCTGGTCCTCTGCGGCGATGAAGGCATTGACAACATGGGGCGGCACGTCCTCGTATTTAATAAGTATGCGCCGCCGCTGTCCGATCTCTTCTATAAGGTGGCCGTCACGGCTGAAGATGCGGAGCGGGATCTGCAACGGGATATCGCGAATGGTCTGTGCGGCCGGCAGTCCCGGAGCGACGAAATAATACGCGCCGATCACGCCCGCAACGCCCGCGATGGTCGTGATCACGGCCAGCCCGGCGATCACGAACAGGGTGCGCCAGAGTCCTCGATGAGGCCGCTTAACGGCTTGCTTCCTCGGCTTTCGCATAGGTGATCAACTCACGCGTAACTGGCATTACCGCGCGGAAAAGTGTGCCGCTGCCTGCACGAGCATACAGGTAGGGTGGTGTCCGACCGGTGTTTTTTATATGGCATTTTGCGGGCAAGCGCCCAAGCGGGGCGATTTTGCCGCGGCCGATGATAGCGAGCGACGGGCCCAGGCTGCAATGCCCGGGCCATTTCCGGGACCTCGGCGCCGACACCACGACCAGTTCACGGAATATGTAGCGTGGCATCAGTAACATACGTTCCCGGGATCGTGAACAAAGTCACGTTTTATTTAACATTTTGTTGATATATAGTTAAATCGATTTGCTCAGGTCCTTACTACTTTTGACTCGCAACTTACCGACTTAGAAGGGAAAACACGTGCTTTTCGGCAAGAAAACTCAACCCCTGTTGGGCCTCGATATAACGACGTCGTCGGTCAAGCTGATAGAGCTGTCGCAAAGCGGCAAGCGCTATCGCGTCGAGTCGTATTCGGCCGAGCCCACACCGCCCAGTTCCGTCAGCGAAAAGGCAATCGTTGATGCAAAAGCTGTTGGCGAAGCTATCCGTCGCGCCGTAAAACGCGCAGGCGCCAAGGCAACGGACGTTGCAGTGGCGATCAGCGGCGACGCGGCGATTACCAAAGTCATCCAGATGTCTTCAGGACTCTCCGCGCGAGATCTCGAGGGCCAGGTCGAAATCCAGGCGGACCAGTACATCCCCTTCCCGATGGAAGAGGTCAGCTTCGACTTCGAGATCGTTGGTCCCAACGAAAAAGACCCTGAGCTGATGGACGTGTTGCTCGTTGCAACGCGCACGGAGAACGTCGAACAGCGGCAGGCCGCCGTCAACGCGGCGGGTCTCGCGGCGCAGATCGTGGACGTCGAGGCGTTTGCGCTCGAGAATGCGTGCCAGTTGCTGAGTCACCAGCTGCCCGACGGTGGCATGGGACACTCGGTCGCCGTCGTCGATATCGGCGCGAGCAGCACAACGTTCTCGGTGCTCGAGGATCTCAAGGTCATCTACACGCGTGACTTCAACTTCGGCGGCCAGCAGCTGACCGAGGAGATCATGCGCACATACGGTCTCTCGATGGAGGACGCAGGCCGTGCCAAGAAGCAGGGCGGATTGCCGAGCAACTACCAGCCCGAAGTTCTGGAACCGTTCATCGACGACATGACGCAACAGGTCAGTCGTTCCCTGCAGTTTTATCTTGCCTCGGGCGGTGGCCGCGAACAGCCGGACATGATCGTTGTGTGCGGTGGCTGCGCAAACATACCGGGCATCGCAGATGTGATTTCGAGCCGCGTCGGCATTCCGACGGAGGTCGGTGATCCCCTCGGCCAGATGAAGATCTCGTCGAAAGCCAAGTCGCAGGGTGTTCACAAAGACGCAACTGCGCTACTGACCGCGTGCGGGCTTGCACTGAGGAGCTTTGACTGATGCCACGGATTAATCTACTCCCCTGGCGCGAGGAAGAGCGCAAACGACGCCAACGCGATTTCGGCCTGGCCATGGGCGGCGCGGTGCTGGCGGCAATTGCCGTCATCATGCTGACCATGCTGGCTTACTCGCAGATGATTTCGGCGCAGGAGCAGCGCAACGCCCGCCTTACGGACGAAATCAACGAACTGCAGCGCAGCATCGAGGAAATCGACGGGCTCGAGCGGCAGAAGGAACGCCTGCTCGCGCGCATGGAAATCATTGATCAGCTGCAGAAGAGCCGTCCGGAAGTCGTGCACCTCTTCGACGAACTGACCCGGCAGCTTCCCGAAGGTGTTTACCTGACGGGGATCAAGCAGTCCGGTTCCCGAATCGAGGTTCGCGGCGTCGCGCAATCGAGCACGCGCGTGTCTGCACTTATGCGGCAGATCGATGCGTCGGAATGGCTGGCGGACCCGGAGGTCGAGAGAGTTGCAACGACGACCGCAGGCGCTTCCCGGCAGGCCGAGTTCGTCGTTTATATCAAGCAACGCCGCAGCGGTGAAGACGAGGAGGACGTATGAACCTCATCGAAGAACTTCAGAGCCTCGACGTAAGTGATATCGGCCGCTGGCCGGTCGCATTTCGCGCGGCCGTCATCGCCCTGGTATTCGTCGCCGTCACGTTTGCCGGTATCTGGTTCACTATCGTGAAGGACAAGGCGCCGGTTTTGCAGCGCGCCGAAGCCGAAGAACAGGAATTGCGCGTCACGTTCGAGAACAAGCAGCGCAAGGCGGCGAACTATGACGCTTATAAAGCGCAGCTCGCGCAGATCGAGCAGTCGTTCGGCACGATGCTCAGGCAGCTTCCCGGTGAAACCGAGATACCCAGCCTGATCGTCGATATCTCGCAGACGGGGCTTGCCGCCGGACTGCAGGAAAAACTGTTCCAGCCGCAGGCCGAAGTACCCAAGGACTTCTATGCCGAGAAGCCGATCAAGATTCAGCTTTCCGGCGGTTACCACGAGATGGCTAACTTCGTCAGCGGTATAGCCGCGCTGCCACGAATCGTAACGCTGCACGACATCAACATTACGCCCGAGAAGCAAGGTTCGTTCGACAGCCTGAGCCTGGAAGTGACCGCCAAGACATATCGATACATTGAGGAGGCAGACCCACGATGATTGCTTCTCTCACAGTACGCAAGGGATTGCTGCTTGCGATCGCTGCTGCGAGCCTCACCGCCTGCGGTGCAGGGATGGATGACCTCGACAGCTACATCAACGAGGTGAAAGCGCGTCCGGGCGGTCGAATCGAGCCGTTGCCCGAGATTACGCCGTATGCGGTGTTCACCTACGTTGCTGATGCCGAGGGTATACGCTCGCCGTTCGTGCCCGATACGCCACAGGCCGCTGGTTCCGCCGCTGGCGGTGCGAGCCCCGATCCCGAGAGGCCCGCCGAATTTCTCGAGAGCTTTCCGCTGGATACATTACGAATGGTGGGTACGCTCGATATCAACCAGACGGTCTACGGCCTGGTGCAGACCTCTGATGGCCTGATCCACCGCGTCGTACCCGGCAATTACATGGGGCAGAACGACGGCCGAATTACCGACATCACGGAATCGGAAATCGTTCTGGTTGAAATTATTTCTGACGGAATCGGTGGCTACATAGAACGAGACGCCGCTATCGGTCTTTCAGACTGATGCCTGAGTGGAACTGGGAGTAATTGGAATGATGCTCAAACTGAAACCGACGATCGGCTACCGACGTTTGACCTTGCAAGCCGCCGTGCTGGCACAGGCGCTGCTTGTGATGTTTGCGGGCAGTACCGCAAACGCGCAGGAGGGCAACCGTCTGCAGGACATTCAGGTACAAAGCCTGTCCGGACAGCGTATCGAACTCAAGCTCATCATGACCGATACGGCGCCGGAGCCGCTGGCGTTCACGATCGAAAATCCCGCGCGCATCGCGCTGGACTTGCCGGGGACCACGCTCGGCCTGAGTCAGCGCCGCCGCGACGTCAACCAGGGTCCGCTGGACACGATTCTGACCGCGGAGGCCAACGGCCGTACGCGCGTCGTACTGAATCTCGACCTGATGGTTCCCTATGAGACCAGGAGAAGCGGCAACACGGTTACCGTTCTGCTCGGGGACGGTGACGACTACGATGCTGGTTCCACCCAGTTCGCCAGCAGCCCGTCGTCTGCCTCGAGCACACCGTCTTACGCCGCCGCCGGTGCCCGTTCCATTACCAATGTCGACTTCCGCCGAACTCGCGATGGCGGTGGCCGCGTAATCGTCAGCCTCACCGACCCCGCCACGCCGGTGGACATTCGTCAGGAGGGCGCGCGTGTCGTTGCCATCTTCAAGGACACGGCGTTGCCCGCAGAGCTGATGCGCCGCCTCGACGTGATGGACTTCGCTACACCGGTATCGACGGTCGACACGCTGAAGACCAACCTGGACACACGCATCGTGATCTCTGCCGATGGCAAGTACGACCAGCTTGCGTACCAGTCGGACAACGAGTTCTCGATCGAAATAAACCCGGTTACGGATCAGATCGAGGAGGCTTCGAGCCTGTACTCAGAGTCCAAGGAATACGAAGGTCAGCGCCTGACGCTCAATTTCCAGGACATCGAGACGCGTGCAGTCTTGCAGCTGCTGGCCGAGACCTCCGGCAGGAACATCGTTGTTTCCGACACGGTTCAGGGCAATGTGACCCTGCGCCTGCGCAACGTTCCCTGGGACCAGGCCCTCGACATCGTGATGACCACGAAGGGTCTCGACATGCGCCAGAACGGCAATGTCATCATCGTCGCGCCGGCCGAGGAAATCGCCGCGCGCGAAACTGCGGACCTGGAAGCGAGGAACGCCATCAGCGAACTCGAACCGATGTACTCGGAGTTCCTGCAGGTCAACTATGCCAAGGCGTCCGATCTTGCGGCACTGATCGGCGCGGAAGGCAGCAACAGCCTTCTGTCCGATCGCGGCAGCATCGCTGTAGACGATCGCACCAATACCCTGCTCGTGCAGGATACGGCGGACCGGCTCGAGGATGTCCGGCGCATGGTCCGGACGCTCGACGTGCCCATCAAGCAGGTCCTGATCGAGTCGCGAATCGTGGTCGTCAATGACGACTTCAGCCGCGATCTGGGCGTACGCCTGGGTGTCACGGCTTACCGCGAGAACGGTACCGACGGCGCCGCCGTGATTTCCGGTACCGGCACGGGTACCGATACGATGGTCAATTCGATCATCGATAACCTCGGCTCGAGCGGCCAGATTACGCCGGTGCAACTGCCGGTGCTCACCGATCGCTACAATGTAAACGTGCCGATCGCGGAAGCTGCCGGCCGGTTCTCGCTTGCAGTGCTCGAGAGAGACTACCTCGTCGACCTCGAGCTGACTGCACTGGAAGCGGAAGGGCGCGGTGAAATTGTTTCGACGCCGCGCGTGATTACCGCCAACCAGAAGGAGGCCCGCATCGAGCAGGGTGTCGAGATTCCGTACCAGCAGTCCGCTTCTTCCGGTGCGACCACGGTGCAGTTCAAGAAGGCAGTGCTGAGCCTCCAGGTCACGCCTCAGATTACGCCGGACAACAACATCATCATGGACCTGCGCGTCCACAAGGATAACGTCGGCGACATCATTTCGACGGGTGGTCTCGGCGGCACCGTTCCGAGTATCGACACGCGTGCTGTAGAGACGCAGGTTCTTGTCGAGGATGGCCAGACCGTTGTGCTTGGCGGAATCTACGAGACAGAGCGCCGCGAGACGATTACGAAGGTACCGTTCCTCGGCGATATTCCGGCCATCGGTGCGCTGTTCCGCAACAAGCAGATGCAGAATGACAAGTCCGAGCTGCTTATTTTCGTGACGCCACGCATCCTCGAGGAAGGCTCGACGATTTACTGATCAAACTAATTGGAGTGATCCGGTGAAAGCCAACCCTCGGGTTGGCTTTCTCTTTGGAAGATTCGCTGCGAGACATCCGTGAAACATCCGCAAAACCTGTTTCTTATTGGCCCGATGGGCGCCGGAAAGTCCGCTGTCGGCCGCCAGCTGGCGCGGCTGCTGCACCTTGAGTTTCTGGACAGCGACGAGGAAATCGAATCGCGCACCGGCGTGGACATTCCGTTTATCTTCGAGAAAGAGGGCGAGGCCGGTTTCCGCAAGCGCGAGGCGAAGGTCATCGAAGATCTCTCGCAACAAGACGGCGTCGTGCTCGCCACCGGTGGCGGAGTCGTCATGGATCCGCAGAACCGCAACCATCTCGGTGCGCGCGGCTTCGTCATCTACCTGCACACCAGCGTCGACCAGCAGCTCGCGCGCACGCGCAAGGGACGTGACCGGCCGTTACTCGACAATGACGATCCGCGTGCCGTCCTGGACGCGTTGATGGAGATACGCGACCCGCTGTACCGGGAGATCGCGGACCTCACCGTCGAGACTGACGGCCGCAAGGTCCGGGCCGTCGCCAACGAGATCCTCGACCGCCTCTGAACCCCCCATCCCTGCGCTCGCGCCTCAACGCCCGGAGAACGGGCGTCCCGGTCATTTCTCTCCCTCATGGTTGACCAGCGACGTCCTGTCGCTGGCCCTTCGGGCG
>Ga0193947_1000005_pt1 | contig 45615 bp, 37 predicted proteins | sample FRT_01_MG_FD_161267 | JGI IMG/M metagenome (GOLD analysis project Ga0193947, IMG submission 161267) | Sediment microbial communities from the Broadkill River, Lewes, Delaware, United States - FRT_0-1_MG | ecosystem: Environmental > Aquatic > Freshwater > River > Sediment | place: USA: Delaware... | reverse complement strand
AGCCAGCGGCACGCCGTGCCGAACTGGCACTCCGTGCATTCCTCGATGAACGCATTGTAATGGCTGCCATAGCGGCAACTCGAGAAGTCGACGTCGCGTTCGAGTACCCAGCGCGGATATTCCAGGAGATCCGCGATATAGCCCGTGATCGTACGGGTCTTATTCGTTAGCGTAGCCATGGACGGATTCCAAGCCTGACCGTTGAGGCTAGCAAGGCCCCGCAGGCGGTTTTATGGGGGAATCTACGTATCGCTTTTCAGGTCAGAACATCTCGCTGGGACCGGGGTGCTCGCCCTCCGGCTTGCTGCGGCTCCTGATAAAGTCCCCCGTAATCATCTTGTCATAGGACATTCCCGGGCCCACCATCGGGTATACGCCGGCTTCCGGGTCGATAATGACCTCCAGGAAGGCCGGGCCGGAAAACGCCATGAATTCGGCGACGACCGCCTCGATATCCTCTTTCCTGTCCAGCTTTTTCGCGTACTGGAAGCCATCCGCCTCGGCAGCCTTCACGAAATCCTTGCTGTGCAGCGACTTGTCGCTTGCGGCCAGGCGGTTGTCGTAATAGAGCTTCTGCCACTGGCGTACCATGCCGTCGCCATAGTTGTTGAGGACGACGACCTTGATTGGCAGCTTGTACGTCGTGGCCGTCTCGAGCTCGCCCAGGTTCATGCGCATGCTGCCGTCGCCATCGATGTCGATGACGACACGATCCGGCTGGGCGAACTGGGCGCCAATGGCGGCGGGCAGGCCGAAGCCCATCGTGCCCATGCTGCCGGAAGTCAGCCAGAGCCGGGGCTCGCGATAATCGAAGTACTGCGCGGCCCACATCTGGTGCTGGCCGACGCCCGTCGAAATGATGGCTTCACCCTTCGCGTGCCTGTTGATTTCCTCGATCACAGCGTAGGGCTGTATCAATTCGCTGTCGCGATCGTAGTTCAGGCAGTGCTCTTCCTTGAGGTGCGCGATCTCCGCGTGCCACTCGTCGAAGTTCTTGTTGAAGTCGATACGGCGGCCGTATGCCAGCAACTCCGTCAGGTCACGTTCGAGCAGGCCGACCTGGTGCCAGTCGACCCGTTTGACCTTGCCGATCTCCGCGCTGTCCACGTCGAAGTGGGCGATATGTCTGGCATTCGGCGCAAATCGGCCCGGATCGCCGGCCACCCGGTCGTCGAAACGCGCGCCGACGGCAATCAGGAAATCGCAGTCCTCGACCGCATAGTTGGCCGATGCGAGTCCGTGCATGCCGAGCATGTGAAGCGCCAGCGGGTGCAGGGTATCGCTGGCGCCGAGCGCCATCAGCGTCGTCGTGACCGGGATGCCGTACTCCGACGCGAGCCGCCGCATGGACTTGGCGGCGTTGGCGTTGATCACGCCACCGCCAGCATAGATCAGCGGCCGGTCCGATTCGGCCAGCATCGCAAAGAAGCGTTCGCAGGCTTCGTCGCTCAGGCGGTTATCCGTTACTTTCTGCAAACGCCGCCGGTACCCGGTCAACGGCAGGGCTCCGCCGCCCATGAAGGCCCCCTGCCAGTTCTGCACGTCTTTCGGGATATCGACGACGACAGGCCCAGGGCGGCCGGTGCGTGCGAGTTCGAATGCGCTGCGTACCGTGGCCTCGAGACGTTCCGGATCGGTAACCAGGAATACGTGCTTCGCAACGGCGCCCATGATTGCCGAGACAGGCGCTTCCTGGAACGCATCCGTGCCGACGGCGCTGCGCGGCACCTGGCCGCATATGACGACGACTGGTACGGAGTCTGCCATGCAGTCGCGCACCGGGGTAACCGTGTTGGTCGCGCCCGGGCCGGACGTGACCATCACCACGCCAACCTTGCCGCTCGCGCGTGCATACCCGGAGGCCATGAATCCAGCGCCCTGTTCGTTGGCCGGCACGATCAGCGGCATCGGAGATCGGCCGTCGCCGCCGTGCAATTTGTTGTAGCGAAAAACCGCGTCGTACGTCGGCAGGATGGCCCCGCCGCTGTAGCCGAAGATCGTGTCGACGCCTTCATCCGCGAGCACCTGTACCACGATATCGGCGCCGCTCATGATTTTTCCTGCCAGGGGATGACTGTTCGTGCGCTCTGCGCTGGCCTGTCCGCTCACCGTTTTGCCGTCGCTCTTTTATCCACAGTTTCCCTTCGAGTGTTTACTAATTTTTATTGCATTGCAATACTCGCTCTATTGCGCCGCCAGCCGTGTGTCCGGCGGGCAAATGTAGTTTCAAACGATTCTTTTATTACGGGGAATACCACGCGATGCGACACGCGATATCCGTTTTGTTGGAGAACGAGGTCGGCGCCCTTACGCGCATGACCGGCATGTTCTCGAGCAGGGGCTACAACATCGAGTCCCTGAACGTTGCACCTACCAACGACGCCACCGTGTCCCGCGTGACGCTCGTGGTGTCCGGATCCGATGCGGCGATAGCGCAGCTGAACGCCCAGCTCGCGAAGCTCGTCGACGTCGTCAATATCCACGACATGACGCTCGGCGACCATTTCGAGCGTGAGCTGGCCATTATCAAGATGAAACTCGCGCCCGACGGGGTCGAGCGCGCCGCCGGGCTTGCAACGAAGCACGGTGCCGAGGTACTCGACGACGATCCGTCGAGCTACACCCTGCAGCTGACGGGGCGCATTCCCGAAGTCGACGAGTTCGTCAGCGACGCGGCGGAGATCGGACAGCTGTCCGCGGTCGCCCGCAGCGGCAGCGTCGCGGTATCCAGGGGCGAAGTAACGCTGTCCACCTACGACCGGAACCATCGCCTGTCCGGCTGACGCCATGAGCCAGCTCGCGGTCGATGATTTCCGCCGGGTCGTCGTCAAGGTCGGCTCATCTCTGTTGATCGGCGACGACGGCCGGGTCGACCGGCACTGGCTTGGGGGGCTCGCCGGGGATATTGCGGACTGGCACGCTCGCGGTCACGAAGTGCTTGTCGTTTCGTCAGGCGCTATTGCCATTGGCAGCACGGTACTCGGGATCAACAAGCGGCGCGCCAGGCTCGAAGACCTGCAGGCGGCGGCTGCAGCAGGACAGGTGCAGCTGGCGCATGCTTACCAGGAAGCGCTCGACGACTACGGGATAACGACGGCGCAGGTACTGCTGACGCCGGAAGACACCGAGAACCGCCGCCGTTTCCTCAACGCGCGCGGCACGCTGGGGCGGCTCATCGAGCGGCGCGTTGTACCTGTTATCAACGAGAACGATACGGTCGCGACCGAAGAGATTCGCTATGGGGATAACGACCGGCTGGCGGCGCGGGTGGCGCAGCTGGTCATGGCCGATGCGCTGATCCTGCTGTCGGACGTGGACGGTTTTTACTCGGCCGACCCGGCCGCCGATCCGCAGGCTGAACACATTCCCCTGGTAACGTCCATCACCGACGATATGCAGCGAATGGCGGGGGAGACCCGCTCCGACATCGGCAGCGGCGGCATGGCGACGAAGGTCCAGGCTGCGCGCATCGCGACCCACGCCGGGTGCGCGACCATTATCACCAGCGGGGTCGTACAGCGTCCGCTTAGCGAGCTGGCGGCCGGTGGCCGGTGCACCCTGTTCCGTGCCCCGGGGACGCCGGCGGCGGCCCGCAAGCAGTGGCTTGCCGGTGTTCTCGAAGTTCGCGGCGAGTTAAGGTTGGACGACGGTGCCTCGCAGGCGCTGCGTAACGGCAAGAGCCTGCTGCCGGTTGGCGTACTCGAAGTGATCGGCAATTTCCGCCGCGGCGACGTCGTCACACTGGTGGATTCCCTGGGCCGGGAGCTGGGCAGGGGGCTCGCAGAGTATTCCTTCGACGAGGCAACGCAACTTGCCGGCCGCCAGTCGGAGAGCATCGAATCCGTGCTGGGTTACCGCGGCCGCGCGGTGATGGTGCACCGCGATGAACTGGTGATATTTGATCGTGATGACGGAAAGCTCAATGCCTGAGGCGCTGTCGCAGATGATGGATGGCCTAGGCCGCCGGGCGCGCAGCGCCGCGAGAATACTGGCCATGTCGAGTGGCGACGTGCGCAATGCGGCGCTGCAGGCCGCGGCGGCCGAACTGCGCACACGCCGTGCAGAGATACTCAAAGCGAATGCGACCGATGTGCACGAAGCGCGTGAGCGAGATCTCAGTGCCGCAATGCTCGACCGACTGATGCTCGATGACAGTCGTATCGAGGCCATGGCCGCTGGGCTCGAGGCGATCGCGGGGCTGCCGGATCCGCTGGGCCGGGTCATGGCCGAATGGCAGCGGCCCAATGGTCTCGCGATTCAGCGGGTTGCCGTACCCCTGGGCGTCATCGGGATCATTTACGAAAGCCGGCCCAACGTGACGGCCGATGCCGCCGGGCTGTGCGTGAAGTCTGGCAACGCCGTGATATTGCGCGGCGGCTCGGAGAGCTTTCACTCGAGCCGCGCCATCCACGCCTGCCTGGTGTCGGGGCTCGAAATGGCCGGGCTGCCGGCTGACAGCGTGCAGATGGTGCCAACCACGGACCGCGCGGCGGTCGGCTACCTGTTGTCATCGATGTCGCAATGGGTCGACGTCGTCGTGCCGCGCGGTGGCAAGAACCTCATCCGCCGGGTACAGGAAGAGGCGCGCGTGCCGGTGATCGGCCACCTCGAGGGCATTTGTCACGTCTACCTGCATGCAGCGGCCGAAACGGCGATGGCTGCCGAAATCGCCGTCAACGCGAAGATGCGACGCACAGGCATCTGCGGTGCGGCCGAGACGTTGCTGGTCGATCGTGACGCCGCGCCGAGACTGTTGCCGAGTGTGCTGGGCGCCCTCCGGGATGCAGGCTGCGAAATCCGCGGCGATAGTGAAGTTGTCGCCATGATCCCGGATGCGAGGGAGGCCACCGAAGCCGATTGGAATACCGAATACCTCGACGCGATCATTTCCGTGCGGGTGGTCGACGACATTGATGCGGCAGTTCGCCACATAGGGAAATACGGCTCCGGTCACACCGAGTGCATTGTTACCGAAGACGATAATGCGGCTGCCAGGTTCTTCCGCGACGTGGATAGCGCGATCCTGTTGCAGAACGCGTCGACACAGTTTGCGGATGGTGGCGAGTTCGGCATGGGCGCGGAGATCGGTATCGCTACCGGCCGTATCCACGCGCGCGGTCCGGTCGGCGCGGAGCAGCTGACGAGCTACAAATATATCGTCCGCGGCAGTGGCCAAACCCGGCCCTGATGACCGCTGATCCGCGGCCCTGTGACGTAGCCGTGATCGGCGCCGGTATCAACGGCGCCGGGATTGCCCGCGACGCGGCGCTGCGCGGTCTTTCGGTCGTGCTCTTTGATAAGGGCGACGTTTGCAACGGTACGTCCTGGGCATCCAGCCGCCTGATTCACGGCGGCCTGCGCTACCTCGAGTACGGCGAGATCCCGCTCGTTTTCGAGTCCCTGCACGAGCGGCGCCACCTGCGCCGCATCGCGAGCCACCTCGTCAAGCCGCTGCGCATTTGCATTCCGATCTATAGGGGCGCGAAGCGCGGGCCGTTCCTGATCAAGCTCGGCTTGCTCGGCTACGACCTGCTTTCGTGGCGCAAGCCGTTGCCGCATCACAAGATGCTGGGTGAGGACGAGATTCGAGCGCGCGAGCCCGGGCTGCTGCAGGAACGACTGCGCGCGGCCGCGTGCTACTACGACGCGCAGGTGACCTACGCCGAGCGCCTGGTGCTCGAGAACGTGCTCGCGGCGCGCGCCGCCGGCGCCGAGATCATGACGTATTCGGAGGTGACCGGCATCGGTGTTCGCGGCGGTAGGGTCGTGTCGCTGACTTGCGAGGATACGTTGACCGGGCGCCAGACACGGTTCGCGCCCGAAACGGTGGTCAATGCGGCGGGGCCGTGGGTTGATTCGGTGCTCGACCGGACGGGTCAGAAAATGCCCGAACTCATCGGTGGCACAAAGGGCACTCACATCGTAGTGAGCCCGTTCGAAGGTGCGCCGCGGGACGCATTTTACGTGGAAGCGGAATCCGATGGCCGCCCGTTTTTCATCCTGCCCTGGAACGGGCTGTTCCTCATCGGAACCACGGACATTCGTTACGAAGAAGATCCGTCGCACGTTCAAGCCAGTCGTGAGGAAGTGGTTTACCTGCTGGAGGAAACAAACCGTGTTTTTCCGGCTGCCCGGCTGACCGTTGACGACGTGCACTACGCTTACGCGGGCGTGCGGCCGTTGCCGCAGCGGACGCACGGACCCGAATCGGCGATAACGCGGAGGCACATCATCAAGTCCCATCGGCGCGTGGCGCAGGGACTGTTCTCGATCGTTGGCGGCAAACTGACCACTTACCGCAATCTTGCAGAGCAAACCGTCGACAAGATCGGCAAGGCACTTGGCCGCAGCCTGCCGGAGTGCCGCACGCGCGACACCCTGTTACCGGGGGCCGGGGGCGTGGAAGAGGCTCGCGAGGCGCTGGGAAAGTTCTCCGGCCTTGCCGAGCGAGGGGTCGAACGGTTGTTGCGGGTCTATGGCGGGCGCGCAGCCGGAATCGCAACCGTTGCCCGACAAAGGCCCGAACTGTCGGGCTGTATCGACGAGGCGGCAACGATCCCCACGGCCGAGGTCGCTTTTGTTACCAGCGAGGAACTGCCGAGAACGCTGGCGGACATCGTCTATCGGCGGATGATGATCGGCCTCGATGCCGACCAGGGACGGCCGCACTACACGAAGATCGCCGAACTCGCGGCCGCCGAACTCGGCTGGGACGGCGACCGCGTTGCCGATGAATTACGCGCGTTGCGGGCTACCGCGGATGCGTTGCGTGCAGACTGACCCGGAGCCGCTCCCCGGCAAAACTGAGCTAAACTGACGGTTACCGACCATTAGCGGTCACCCCGGCATGCCCTGAGCGAGGATCTGTTGTGAGCGAAGAAAAAAAAAGCGAGGCGCCCGAACGTAGTTCGGTGGATGAAACTCCCGGAGCAGAGCAAGAAAAAGCACGGAGCGGGCCGGTCTTTACGGAGTCGCCGGACCCCCTGTCGGGAATCCGGAAAGCTACCGGTGAAGCATGGAAGAACACCGAAGGAAGGACCGTATCGATGCGCGTCTATATTGGCTCGATCGCGGCAGTCATCGTCCTGATGCTGTTGGCGCGATGCGGCGGATAATCACGTGCAGGCCGCCCTTCGGTGAAACCGGGCTGGAATTACCGCAACACACCCGCTGCGAACTCCGGCTATCTTGGCGCCGGCGTCGCCAGCTTACAGAGCCTGTTGCACAGGAGCCATGCCATTGATCGCAAGCATTGAAACCTCGACACGTTCGCATTGCCTCGCCCTGCTGGCTGCAATGCTGATTCCTGCAGCCGCGGCCGCCGACGCGCCGATTGTCCAGCCGGGCGCACCCGGGGAGTCGGTGCGTGAGCTGACTGCCGAAGAGGCCATCGCAATCGCGAGTTCCAGTTATTCTCCCGCGGACGTCCGCTTCATGCAGGACATGATCCCGCATCACCACCAGGCGCTCGAGATGGCGGCCCTGGTAGCCGATCGTACGAATCGGCAGGAGTTGATCGATGTCGCCGGACGCATCAACACGTCCCAGTCGGACGAGATCGAACTGATGCAACAGTGGCTGCGTGAGCGCGGTGAGGATGTGCCCGAGCCAACCGCCCACGACGCAATGCATACCACGCATAAAATGGCCGGCATGGCCACGCCGGAGGAGATGGCGGACCTTGCGGCCTCCGACGGCACCGACTTCGACCGGCTGTTTCTGCAGCTCATGATCACGCACCACGAAGGCGCGGTAACGATGGTCGAGGAACTGCTCAGGCAACCCGGCGCAGCTTACGATCCCGTGCTGTTCGAGTTCGCGAACGATGTCACCAACAGCCAGAGCACCGAGATCGAGCGTATGAACGTGCTGCTTGTCGGCCTGTCGCCGGATCCGCGCGCAGGGTTGGCCGCCGGATTCGACGATGCGGGTGAGGCGATCTCGAACATGGAGCGCATGGTCTCGCTTGCGAAGCCGGCCGGCTTTTTCGACCCGGACAACCCGAGCGGGCTCCCGCCGACGCGATTGCAGCCGGAGACGGAGGAATCCGGCGACCAGGAACGCCCGGAAGCACCGGGCGAAGACGGGGAGCAGGCGGAAGAAGAGGACGAGGCCTACGAACGCAGCCCGCTGCTGAGTTTCGCCAATACCGACATGGCATTCGCCGGCGACGTCCTGGTTGCCGGCAGCTACCACGGTTTCAACGTCTATCGTCTGCAGGACGATGGCGTGCCCGCTTTGATGAGTTCAATCGTCTGCCCGGGCGGGCAGGGCGACGTGTCAATCGTCGGAAATCTACTCATCATGTCGGTGGAGGAGACGCGCGGCCGGGTCGACTGCGGGCTCGAAGGCATCAGCGAGGACATCAGCGCCGATCGCTTCCGCGGCGTACGTATTTTCGATATCAGCGACCTCACGCGGCCGACACAGGTCGGCGCCGTGCAGACCTGCCGCGGCTCGCACACGCATTCCGTGGTGGCCGGGCCCGGCGAGGACGGCAGGATCATCGTCTACAATTCCGGCACATCGTCGGTTCGCGAAGAAGAAGAGCTCGAGGGCTGCATCGACGAGTCGCCAGGCGACACGCGTACGGCGCTTTTTCGAATCGACGTCATCGAGATCCCGGTCGACGATCCGTCGCAGGCGCGCATTGTCGACAGCCCGGCCGTCTTCGCCGATCCGGAGACGGGGGTTCTCGCGGGTCTCTGGCGCGGTGGTGATCATGGCGACGACACGCAGGAAACCTACCGCACCGACCAGTGCCACGACATCACGGTGTTCCCCGAACTCAATATTGCGGCCGGCGCCTGCTCGGGCAACGGCATCATATTCGACATCTCGGACCCGAGTAAGCCGCAGCGTATCGATGAAGTCGTCGACCAGGGCTTTGCCTACTGGCATTCGGCGACGTTCAACAATGACGGCACAAAGGTGATCTTCACGGACGAGTGGGGCGGCGGCATGCAGCCGCGCTGCCGGGCCTACGATCCCCTCGACTGGGGCGCCGATGCCATCTACGACATCATCGACGGCGAGCTCGAGTTTCGCGGCTATTTCAAGATGCCTGCGCCGCAGGTCGACGAGGAGAATTGCGTCGCCCATAACGGCTCGATCGTTCCGGTCCCCGGCCGTGACATCTTCGTGCAGGCCTGGTACCAGGGCGGCATCTCGGTCATCGACTTCACGGACTCGACAGCCCCGGTCGAAATCGCCTTTTTTGATCGCGGTCCCATCGACGCCGATGACAGGATTCTCGGCGGTTTCTGGTCGGCATACTGGTACAGGGGTCGAATCTACGGGACCGAGATCGTTCGCGGGCTGGACGTGCTGAAGCTCGTTCCCAGCGAACACCTGTCCGCGAACGAGATCGCTGCCGCCGCGATCGCCGATCAGGGCGACGTATTTAACCCGCAGCAGCAGTTTCGCGTGAGCTGGCCCGCCGAACCGGTTGTTGCCCGCGCCTATCTCGACCAGCTGGCGCGCGACAATACGCTGGACGGCGCAACCGTCGTCGCCGTGTCGCAGACGCTGGAGCGTGCCGAGGAACGCCTGGGCTCAGGTGCGCGGGACCGTGGGTTGGCGAAAGAACTCGAGCGTCTTGCAAAGCGTTTCGACGAGAACGCCGCTGATGCGAATGCTGCCCGGCGTTACGCGGGACTTGCAGAAACGCTGGGCGGTATCGCGTCGCGTCTGCGCTGAGCCTAGCCGGGCGTCTTTGCGACGATCGTATGACCGCGGTGCTCGGTGCGGTGGTCCACGGTGTAGGGTAATACCTCGAATATCTCGCCGGCTTCGTGCCGATGCTTCAGGTCCGTCCAGTATTCCGGCGTCAGCAAATCGGCATGATGTTCGAGGAATGCCTGCTTTGCATGCGGCTTGAAACCGAGGAAGTCGACGAACTGCTCGGGGAAAATATCGTGCGGCCCGACATAGAACCAGGCGCCGGGACGCATCTCATCGATGTCGTCCCGCGGTTTCGGCATGTGGCGGAAGTTGCAGTCGGTAACGAGGCACAGCTCGTCGTAGTCATAGAAAATTACGCGCCCGTGACGCGATACGCCGAAATTCTTGAGAAGCAGGTCGCCGGCGAAAATGTTGCTGAGTGCGAGGTCCTTGATCGCCTGGCCGTACTCGATCGCGGCCGCTGCGGCCTGTTCGTCGGTGGCGGATTTAAGGTAAAGATCCAGCGGTATCATGCGGCGCTCGATGTACGCGTGCTCAACGACGACGTCGTCTCCCTCTACCCGACAGGTGGATCCGCACTCATTCAGCAAGTCGTGTAACAGCTCGGGATCGAATCGCCCGCGGGGAAACCGCAGCTGGCGAAACTCCTGGGCGTCGACCAGGCGACCGGCGCGGTCACGCATGAACACGAGCTTGTACTTTTCCATGACGTCGGCGCGGCTGCTGGTCTTCGGGTAGTCGAACCGGTCCCGTATGATCTTGAAAACGACGTCGAACGAAGGCAGCGTGAACACCTCCATGACCATGCCCTTGACGCCCCGCGCCCGTATGAACAGGTCATGCGAGTTACGCAGGTGTTCGAAGAACAGGCGATAGCGCTCGGTCTTTCCCTGCTTGGCGCGCCCGAGCACCGTATAGATTTCGTCCATTGGCTTGCGCGGCATCAGGCGCTGCAGGAAGCCCACGGTCGCCCCGACGTGTTCGAGATCCACGTGAAAGTACGAGCGCGTGAAACCGAACAGCATGCTGACGTCGTTGACGGTCAGTATTACCGCATCGGCAAAAATGCCTTCATCGGAATTTCTCAGGGCTATGACCAGCGGGGACACCCAGTCGTCGCCGCCGATGCGCCCGACGATGAATGCCCGCGTAGCGCGATAGAACACCGGCGTCAGCAATTCGACGATCTCGACATCCTGCTGCACCTTGTCTTCCTTGCAGTAGGCCTCGATTTCGGCGGTGACGAAGCGAATCGTCCGTTCGCGGTCCCGAAACGGTACTCCGAAGCTGAAATCGGAGAGGACCTGGTCGATCAGATATCGGAGTGCGCCGCGATTCGAGTACGTGCGCACGTCTTTCTCGTCGAGCGGTTTCTCGTCGAGAATGACGTCAGCCGCGATGAATTCGATCCGGGGATCGACGCCCACGGTATCGAACAGGCGCCTGGAGATCGAGCTGAAAAAGGTCTTGAAAAATGCGTTGTCCGGGTACTCGCGGATCAGGTCGGCGTAGCGGGACTTGACGGCGATCCAGAATTCCTTGCCGCTCTCGGAGGCTTCGACCGTGGAACCGAGTTCGCCGAGCGCGCGATTGACAGCCTTGTCGTACAGCTCGATTCGCGCGACGGCATTCGTTCGGCCCTGCTGCCAGTCGCGCTCCTCGAAGCAAAGTGCCGCCCGCTGCGTCATCTCGCGAAAATCCGCGTTGTAGCGGAGAAACGCGTCGACGAGTTGCTGCGCAATCGCGGAGACTGCAGCGGGCGAGTGCGCCGGCTCATCCATCCCGGCTGGCTTACATGTTGGCAATCAGCGCGTCGCCGAATTCGCTGCACTTGACCTTCGTCGCACCTTCCATCAATCGCGCGAAGTCGTAGGTCACGGTCTTTTTGCCGATTGTCGTGTCCATGGTCTCCAGCAGGATGTCCGCCGCTTCCGACCATCCCATGTAGCGCAACATCATCTCACCGGACAGGATCAGTGACCCCGGGTTCACGACGTCTTTGTTCGCATACTTGGGCGCAGTGCCGTGCGTTGCCTCGAATACGGCGTGACCGGTCGTGTAGTTGATGTTTCCGCCCGGCGCGATACCGATGCCGCCTACCTGCGCGGCAAGCGCGTCGGACAGGTAGTCACCGTTCAGGTTCATCGTCGCTATGACGTCGAATTCCTTCGGACGGGTAAGAACCTGCTGCAGCGTTATATCCGCAATTGCATCCTTCACAAGGACCTTGCCGGAAGCGAGTGCAGCTTCCTGTTCGGCATTTGCCGCATCCTGGCCTTTCTCGACCATCGTGCGATCGTATTGATCCCAGGTGTACGTATTGTCGCCGAATTCGCGCTCGGCAAGCTCGTAGCCCCAGTTACGGAAGGCGCCTTCCGTAAACTTCATGATGTTGCCCTTGTGCACGAACGTCAGGCTCTTGCGGCCATTGGCGATGCAGTACTCGATAGCCGCCCGGACGAGACGCTCGGTGCCCTCCTGCGATACGGGCTTCAGACCGACGCCGCAGCTGTCCGGGAAGCGGATCTTCTGGTACTCCGCCGGAAAGTTTTCTTTGAAGAGCTTGAGGAACTTCGCGTTGGACTCCGAGCCGCGCTCGAATTCGATGCCCGCATAGATGTCCTCGGTGTTTTCCCGGAAGATGACCATGTCGACGCTGCTCGGGTCGCGCACGGGCGAGGGCACGCCGGTAAACCAGCGTACCGGGCGCAGGCAGACATAGAGATCCAGCAACTGGCGCAGGGCGACGTTCAGGGAGCGTATGCCGCCTCCGATTGGCGTCGTCAGCGGGCCCTTGATGGACACCAGGTATTCACGACAGGCTTCGATGGTCTCGTCCGGCAACCAGCTGCCGACCAGGTCGAACGACTTCTGCCCTGCGTAGACCTCCATCCAGTGAATCTTGCGTTCACCGCCGTAGGCTTTCTCTACGGCTGCATCCAGAACGCGTACCGTCGAGCGCCAGATGTCCGGACCCGTGCCGTCGCCCTCGATGAAAGGCACGATCGGATTGTCCGGGACCTGCAGGTTACCGTTGTCAATCGTGATGCTTGCACCGCCCTCGGGCGGTGTCGGTGCTGCGTCGGTCATAATTCGCTCCGCTTGTTCTGGTTGTGTCGGGCCGCTCGGGAAGCGGCGGGGCCGATATTATGAGGGATTTGCCGGCCAGTCCCAAGAGATTTGCGGAAAATGACTACATGCGGTAACGAAATTCGACGAAAAGTTCGCGTCCGCGGCCGGGAAAGTAGCGGTAGTTGCCGAACGCGAAATCGGCGCGATCCGCTATGTCGGCGTCGGCGAGATTGTTGAGACGGGCAGCGATCGCGAGCCGGCTGGTGGCCTCGAAAACGGCGCGCAGGTTCAGAAGATCGTGCCCCGGATAGTCGAAGCGGTTTTCGGCATCGATGAAATAGCGCCCCATCGAAACCCATTGCAGGGCTGCTCGCAAGGGCCCGCCAGCGTCAAAACCGACTTCTGCGCTACCCATCCAGCGAGGCGCCGTATCGACGTCGCGCCCTGCAACGAAGGACTCGCCGCGCGCCGCAACGGTGTCGAAGTCGTAGCGGTGGCGTGCATAGGTCGCGTTGACGGACAGAGTCCAGGCGGTCGCGAATTGCCAGTCGACGGCAGCCTCGACGCCGTCGTGCCGTGTGCGCGCGCCGCTCACGTTGAATCCCTGTGCGTCGCGAAAGACGCTGTTGCGTTTCCGCATGGCGAACGCGGCGACGTCGATCGACAGCGATTCGACGTCGTGTCGCAGTCCCAGTTCGGCACTGTCTATACGCTCCGAGTCGAGATCCGCAACCTGCTGGCCGCTTTGCAGACGATAAAGCTCCGTCATCTGCGGTGCGCGGAAGCCCCGGGCGGCGACGAAATAGACCGACGTCGACGGGGCCAGGCGGTAGTTCAGCGAAGCCTTGGGGGCGAGATTGAAAAAGTCATCGCTCCTGTCGGCGGGGCGCGTGTAGAGACAGCCACCGAAGCCGCAGGGCGTGCCGTCGTCGCGGGTGTTGCCGTCGAGCATGCGATTGTCGTAGTCGTAGCGCGTGTATTCGGCGCGTAACCCGAGGCCCAGCGTCAGTAGTTCACCGAGTTCGATATCGCTCTGCAAGTAGGGCGCAATACTGATACTGCCGACATTGAAATCGTAGTGTTTCCCTTCGGGGCGTGTTTCGACCAGGAAATCCGAGCCTTCCGCAGGCCCGACCTGGGTCTCCCTGAGGGCGACGTCGCTCCATTCGAGGTCGAGGCCGGCCACACTCGTATGGCGATCGGTGGCCTTTGTGACTGCGGTCATTACACCCGCGCTGACATGGCTGTTTTCCTCGAGCGGCTGCCCCGGGAGAAAGTGCTGCAGGAACTCCATGTCGGAGCGGCGCAGGAATGGCCGGACGTCGGTGGTGTGCTGCGATGCTTCTCTCGTCCAGATGCCGTACAGACGCTGGCTCGATGCGTCGCGGAAAGCCTCGGGATTAGGGTTGCTGCGGTTGACCGCCGGATCCTTGTAGGCGTCCTCGCCGACGATAAATCCTGCAGTTTCCTGGTCGAGGTCGGTGGCGGTAAACGCCGACGTCAGCTGGCCGCCCAGGAAATCGTTGGTCGTGTTGACGTGCAGCTTGAATTGCCGGTAGCCGGAGTCGTCACGAAAGCCGCCGTCGTCGCTGAACGTGAATCCGGCAAAGTGCGGAGATTGCGGGTCAGCAGGAAGTTCCGCCTGCAGCCTCAGAAAACGGTTTGCGCCGACCTCGACGACGCCGTGCGCGGGGCCCCGGTTGTCGGCCCCGGGCATGAGAACGTTGACGATGCCGTGCAAAGCGTTGGAACCGTACAGCGCATTGCCCGGACCTCGAATGACCTCGATCGATTGCGCTTGCTCGGTGTCGATCTCGAACAACTGGTTGACGTTGCAGAAACCGGCAGGCCGGATCGGTATGCCGTTCTCGAGGAACAGGAAACCGCCGCAGGAGCCGGCACCGGTGAGCACGGGCGAACGAATGGCCGTCAGGTGCTCCTGGCCGCTGCCGCGGCTGATCCAGACGCCCGCGACCCGGGTCATCAGCTGGTGGATGTGCTGGTGGCGAACGCCGTCGACGAGTTCACCGGCAAGCCGCTCGATGTTGCCGGGATAGGCCAGCGCAGGTTGCTCGCGTCGTTGCCCCGTCACCACGATTTCGCTCAGCGTATCTGTCGCGGCAATCGCGGGCGGGGCGGCGATTGCTGCGAGCATTATAATCACAGCCAGTCGAAGCGAAACGAACAACGAGAGTCTCTGTTGATGAATCAATTAATGCCGCAATGGCGTCTGGCTATCCTGTGTGCCGTGCTGTCGTTTCCAACCCCGGTCAGTGCGGGGGATACGGCTCGGGCAACCGATGTTACGACATCTGAACGGCCGCGAGTAGGACTGGTGCTCGGCGGAGGTGGTGCACGCGGCGCGGCACACATTGGCGTGTTGCGTGAGCTCGAGCGTATGCGCATACCGATCGATGCTATTGCCGGCACGAGCATGGGGGCAATTGTCGGAGGCCTGTACGCGTCAGGCATGAGCGTGGCGGAGCTGGAACAGCTCGTGGCGGAAATGGACTGGGCGGAAGCGATGTCCGACGAACCGGAGCGCGGCGACCTGAGATTCCGCCGCAAGCAGGATGCGAGGGACTACCCGATCGATCTGGATATTGGCCTCGAGCGGGGGCGACCGAAGCTGCCGCTTGGTGTTGTGCAGGGCCAGAAGCTCGATCTCATACTCCGCAACCTGACATTGCCGGTGTCGCACATCGAGGATTTCGACGATCTGCCGATACCGTTTCGTGCGATTGCATCCGACATCGAGACGGGTGAGATGCACGTCATGCACCGTGGCGATCTTGCGCTTGCGATTCGCGCCAGCATGTCCGTGCCCGCAGCATTGGCGCCAGTGAGGGTCGACGGTCATCTGCTGGTCGATGGTGGTCTTGTCGGGAACCTGCCGGTCGACATCGTCCGCGAGATGGGTGTCGATGTCGTCATTGCCGTCGATGTCGAGTTCCCGCTGTACTCACCCGACGAGCTGCAATCGGCGATCACCATCTCCGAGCAAATGCTGACGATCCTCATCCGCAAGGAGACGCTGCGGCAGATCGAAAAGCTCGGCGATGACGACGTGCTGGTCAGACCGAAACTCGGCACTTTTGGTTCGGCAAACTTCGGCGAAATCGTGGCAGCGATCGAGCCCGGCGCGGCGGCGGCGCGGAAAGAGGAAGAACGGCTTCGAAAACTTGCGCTCGACGAAGTGCGCTATACCCAATGGCAGGCAAAGAAGGTGGCGCCGGCGTCGCCCGACGAGCACCTGGCGTTCGTGCGCGTCGAGCAGGACAGCCGGCTGTCCGCCCGGGTTCTCGAATCCCGGCTGGCTGTCGAGGCAGGGGATCCCATCGATGCGGACGCGCTCGCGGCCGAGGCCGCCCAACTGCATGCACTGGACGTTTTCGAAAAGGTCAGTTATCGACTGGTGGAAGAGGGCGGCGGTACCGGCGTCGTGTTCGACGCTCGAGCGAAGTCCTGGGGTCCCAGTTTCCTGAATTTCGGTTTCACGCTGGAGGACGACTTCGAAGGCGCGACGAACTTCGATCTCCGGGCAAGGCTGACACGGCCCGCCGTCAACCGCTACGGCGGTGAATGGCGCATCGACCTGAGGCTGGGCACGGAACCGCGATTGCTGACCGAGTTCTACCAGCCGCTGCGCTCCGACTCGCGGCTCTTCGTCGCGCCGTATGTGGACTTCGACCAGTCGAACTTCAACGTGTTTGCCGAGCGCGAGATCGCGGCGCGGCTGCGCGTTACCGAGGCTATAGGTGGTATCGACGCGGGCACAGAGATCGGGAACTTCGGTGAGTTCCGGCTGGGCGCATTCCGCGGTGGCGGTGAGTCGCGGGTCACGATAGGGGATCCGGCGCTGCCGAGCCCGGACTTCGACGTCGGCGGGCTGCGTGCTCAGCTTCGAATCGACACGCTCGACAAGCCGTGGTTTCCCGGCAACGGCCTGCGCGCCGATATCGAGTGGCGCCAGTCGCACAAATCTCTGGGCGCTGACGATCGCTACGACCTTGTCGACCTGTCCGTGGAAGCAGTGCGTTCGCGTGGCAAGTCCACCTTCGGTCTGGGCCTCGACTTCCAGACCACGCTGAGTTTCGATGGTGCCGTGCAGGACCTGTTCCGGCTGGGCGGGTTTCAACGCCTGTCAGGGTACGAGCGGGGCGCGATCAGCGGCCCGCATGCGGCCGTGGCGAAATTGCTGTATTACCGGCGCATCGGTGAGTCGCCCGGCGGATTATTCGACGCACCGGTCTACCTCGGAGCATCGCTCGAAGCTGGCAATGTGTGGCAGGACAGGAGCGACATGTCGTTCGGCTCCGCGTCGATCCACGGCAGCCTGTTCGTGGGCATGGACAGCTACGTCGGGCCGATGTTCTTCGCGGTCGGCGCGGGCGAGGGCGGGCTGACCAATTTCTACCTGTTCATCGGCGCGCCGCCGCCCTAGGGAGCCATTCAGCGCTCGACTTTTTCCAATACCTGGGCAGGCGAGTCGGTCTTGCGGTAGTAGCCGTGACGCTGTGCCATGGATTCATAAGCCCTGTTTCTCTCGGACTCGGTCGCGTACCAGTGGAACCGCTCCCAGTCATCGCCAATGACGGTTCGAAAGGTGTCGCTCGCCGGTAACGTGACCCGAATGCCGAAACGGCGATCGCCAGCGGCATCCCCGGGGTCGACAAGATTGTGGCGGTGGCAGTAACTCATCAGCGTCATACGAAGTTTTCAGAAGCGCGAGTATACCCAAAGCGCCGCGGGAATCATCGTGCTTCGCCACGGTCCGAGGCGCCTTCCCGGTCGGCCCATCCCAGCAGGCGGCGCGTTATGAACAGGTAAGGCGGCTTTACGATTCGCATCCAGAGTCGCGACGGCAACGACGGCGCAGCCAGGATCCGCCGTTGCCGGTCAGTCAGGTGCTCCGCGCAATAGGTTCGCTTGTGTTTCAGCAGGTGTCGCAGGTCGTCATAGCCGAGGGTGCGGAACAGCCGGCCACGGCCGGGGGCGTGCCAGGCCATCTGGAAGTCGACGAAAGCCGGCTGTCCGTCGGGAGTGACCAGCATGTTGGGCTCCTTGGCGAGGTCGTTATGCACGACGTCGCGGGCATGCAGCTGGCGCAAACGTCTCAGTGCGCGCCTGAAATAGGCCGGGTCCCCGGGCTTTGCGTGATGCATCGGAGCGCCCTCGAGGTACTCGCGTACCAGTCGGCCGCGGTCCGCGTGGAGCAAACCGGGTACGCCGTCGAGTCCGTCCAGCGCAGCCAGTGCCCTTGCCTCGCGCCGCATCAGGGCCTGCGCGAGCCAGCAGAACGGCAGGGTGGCGGACGTTGCATCGCGTACGATTTGCGACCGTCCGTCAACGGTTTCCAGCCGAACTTCACCAAACAGGTCCTTTTTAAGTAGCCGGGACTCAAGCATCATGGTTGTGCGCTGCGACGACAATCGCAGAGAATACCTCAGTACGCGTTTGCGGGGTCCACAGTGAGCACGAAGTCCGACGGGCAAAAGCCGCGCAAAGACAAATCGCGCGCGGAATCAAGCGGCGAGTTTTTCAGCGTCGGTCCGCCGCTGCATGCCGTCCGCGCCGGTTACGTGCGCCGCCGGTCCGACGACTTGCTTTTCGACGCGATCCTCGCCGGGCGTTACGCACACGTGATCGCCCCTTGCCGCAGCGGCAAGTCCAGCCTGGTTGCCGCCACGGCCGCGCGACTGGAAGCCAAGGGGTTCAATGTCGCGATCCTCGATCTCGGCCAGATCGGTGAACGTGATGCGGGCACGGATGCCGGTCGCTGGTATTACAGTGTCGCCTATCGAATCCTGCGCCAGTTGCGCATTCGTTTTGACCTGCAGTCGTGGTGGCAGGAAAAGTCGGTGTTGGGCAATTGCCAGCGCTTGCTTGAGTTCTACAACGAGATCGTGTTGCGGTTCGTCAAGGAACGTATCGTGATCTTCGTTGACGAGGTCCAGTGCATAGGCGAGAACTCGATCGGCACCGAGTTGCTGGCCAGCATACGCTCAGCGCACAACGGACGGGCAACGGAGCCGGAATTCGCGCGACTGGCTTTTGTGCTTCTCGGCGAGTGCGACCCGGTGAGCCTGATCGATGAACCAGCACTCTCGCCGTTCAATGTTACGCAGTCGATCCCGCTCGACGACTTTTCGCGGGACAACCTCAACATTTTTGCGACGGAGCTGAACCTTCCGGCGGAGCAGGCAGGTCAGGTCCTCGATCGTATTTTCTACTGGACGCACGGGCAGCCATACCTCACGCAAAAAATTGCACGCGCGATATCCCGGGAGCAGCTTGGCGATGAAATCGATGAGCACGTCGACAGCCTGGTCAGGCAGCAATTCATGGGGAGCGCCGCCCTGCGCACCGAGCCTCACCTGAGCCATATTCACCGCGAGGTCATGCGCAACCCCAAGCAGAGCGAGGCGCTTTTGAACCTGTACGGCCGGCTCCGCAAGGGTGTCCCTGTCGACACGGACCTGGGGTCGCCGCTGCAGCGGCGCCTCATGGCTATTGGTCTCTTGAGCGTCAATAACGAGGGTGACCTGCAGGTTCGCAACCGTATCTACGAGTCGGTTTTTACCGCGCGCTGGGCCAACGAGAACCTGCCGACGCGCCTCCGGGCTCCGCTGACGGCGCTGGCCGCTATTTTCCTCGTGGTCGCGATTCCGTTCATCTATACGCAGTGGTTGCCGCTCGTCTACGTTGGCACGCTGACATCCGGGACGGCCGAACTCGAATCGGCTGAGACGGCATGGCGAAACCTGCGTTCATTCCCGGGTCATGCGGGCACGGCGGACAACCTGTACCGCAATTTTCTCCAGTCACGCGTGAGCCAGGCGGAGGATGCCGGCGTCGTCGAGGCGCTGGCCGGATTGGCGGCAGAATTGCCCCGGCCGGGTAAGTTCCCGGATGAGCTTCGCGCCGCCTTTTGGGACCGACAGGTGAGAGCGGCAACGCGCAACGAGCAGCGCGACCAGGCGTTGATTGCCGCCCTCGAGTCACTTGTCCTGTCGACACCGCAGCGTCGGCATCGTGCTGCGATGCTGCTGGGCGATGATTACCCGCTGTTGATCGCCAGCCTGCCGGCGGCGGAAGCGGCCGGCGTGATCTTCGATCCGGGCAACAAGCTGCTGACGACAACGCAAGGCTCGAAAGTCCGGCAGTGGTCGCTGACTCCGCAAGGTCTGCAGCCGTCCGGCGAATGGACGATTACCGCGCTCGAGGTTTCACCGCTCGTGCGCCGCGTTATCGTCGACCGCGTCGGCACCGTGAACCGCGTCAGCCTGAGCCTGAATATCAGCCACCCGCGCCTTTCCGACCTTCGAATAAAGATTATCGCCCCGTCCGGACGCGTCGTGGAAATCGAAGCCGGTATCGATCGTGCATCGAGCAGCGAGGATATACGTATACCGGCAAGCCAGCTTCGCGAGCTGGTGGGTGAGCCGATGAGCGGAACGTGGAGTCTGTCGGTTCGCGATGAGGAGATCGGCGTTGCCGGCCACCTGGCCGGCTGGAATCTGACCCTGAACTCACAGGGCCTGGTAGAGGACTTCCAGCGCGGCCTGCACATACCCGACCCCTCGGAACGCGATACCGACAATATCTGGATCGGTCCGGAGGGACGTTATGCTGTCGCCCGAGCCCTGCAGAGTGACAGCGCACGCATCTGGGACCTGGCATTTGCAAAGCCGATCCGGGCCGTCGCCGTGAGCCAGAACGAGAAAATCATCGGGCTCGACAACGGCGCACGCCACCTGGTGACGGCGACCGTCGAGACAGTCAACGTCTGGGCTACCACCACGGGAGACAGGATCCAGACAATGAAAGCAGGTGCCGCAAGCCTTAATTCGAGGCTCACCTCAGACGGTCTGCACATCTTCGCCCAGACCCGCGGCGACACCGACACGCGGCTGGAGCTGTGGTCGCTGGAGACGGGTGACGTACAGGGCCGGCTCGATATCGCCGGCACGCCTGCGCTCGTCGCGCTGGATGCCAGTGGCGCACGCGTTGCCGTGGCTGACTTCGACCGGGCTGTACGTGTCTGGGACTTTCAGAGCGGCGAGATGCTGGCGCAGATCGACCTGCCGATTCAGCCAAGCGCTATCAATCTCGATGCCGGTGGCAACGCACTCGGCGTCATCTACGGCGATTCCGGCGCGTCGCTCTGGCGCGTGGATCGGCCGGGAGCACCGATGCTCGACGAGCGGTCCAAAGGGCGCTGGAGGCTGGCCTTCTCCTTGTCCGGTTCCAGCGTCGCAGTAGGGCGGCCGCGCAGCGGCTACCAGGTGTACCGCACGGAAAACAGTCAACAGACTGGCCCGCTGCTGGGCTCAGGCGGCTCGAGCACGGCCGGCCACTTGCTGTCTTTCAGTTCGGACGAGCGCGTGTTGCTGACCGCCGGGCCCGACAGTGCGGCAAGATTCTGGCGTGTGCCGGGCGACGTTTTGCCGGTAGCGGCGGCAAGTTCAGATTCCGGTCACGCGGTCTGGACGGCTGCGGGTTCCGCCGTGGTTGCGGCGACCCCGGATGCCGGCAACCTGACCATCGGTGACGATGGCGGGCACGTCCATGTTTTGCCTGCCGAAGTATCTGCGGAGACCCTGGTGGCGGCAGCGGAAGAGGTGAGTTTTGTGGGGCACGACGCAGCGGTGCGTCTGCTGCGGGTCAGCGCCGACGGCAGGTTCGCGGCCAGTGCAGCGGCTGACGATACCGTGCGGGTCTGGGACCTTGCCGACGGCAGACCATTGCCGTTCATGATGGATATGCCGGGCGGTGCGGTGACAGCGCTGGAATTTTCGCCGGATGCATCGATGCTCGCGGTCGTGAATGCTACTCGTGTCATGCTGGTCGACAGCGGGAGCGGCGATACCGTAGTCGAGTTTTCGCTGGGCGAGGCGCATGAGGGTGTTGCGTTCGCGGACAACGACCATCTCTATCTCGGCGGAAACTCCGGAACGCTAAGCGTGGTGGCTCGGAGTACGTCTGGCGCCTGGTCCCTGCGGCAGCGCTGGCAAGGACCCTTTGCTATCAAATGGTTGCGGGCGTCACCGCGCGGCCGCCATCTTGTGCTCGTGGATCAGAACAACCTGGCCCAGCAGTTCGATCTCGAAGAGGGCCGAATCGGCGCGCTGTCCGTCAGTCTTCCGGAAAACGTGGAGGACGTGGCCTTCAACCCGGTTGGTTCACGGGTGTATTTCCGGACAGCACGTTGGGTGCACCGCGCGAGTTCGTCGCCGGACGGCCTCATATGGCTGGATGCGATTTTCGGACCGCGGCCCGCTCACGGCGGCAGAATTATTGCCAGCGCGGCGACGTCAGCAGGTAACGAGATCCAGCTGCCGGTCGTTCGTGCGGGGTCCGTTACCGTAGAGACGCTGCGTTTCGACTCCAGCGCGACCCCGGCCCTGTTCGGCAACCGCGATGAACTCATCGAGGAATGGCGTGACAAGTTGGGAATGGCAATGGAAGCGCGCTGGGGAACGGCGGCGACTGCGATAGAAGGCAGCCGCCCGAATGTCGTCAACAGTCCCTAGCGCCGGTCGCCGCGCAGCGTACGGACGAGGAGTTCCAGTTTTGCCGCGGTCACGTCGCCGGGCATTACCGGTTCGCCAATGACAACCGGCACCTTTACGAAGAAGCGGCGCGGAAACTTGCGAATCTTGCCGCCACTGCTGCGGCTGAACCAGCTGCCCCAGAGGTTCTGCAGCGCGACCGGCACGACCGGTACGGGGCGGTTGGCGATGACCCTCTCGATGCCCGGTCGGAACCGCTGGACCTCGCCGTCATTGGTAATGCCGCCCTCGGGGAATATGCAGACGATATTGCCCGCCGCCAGTTCGGCATCGACCTTTTCGAACGCTTCGTTCATCAGGTGTTCGTCCTCTCGGGCGGAAGCAATCGGAATGGCTCTGGCCTGCTGAAACAGGAAGCGCAGGAACGGCAGCTGGAATATCTTGTAGTACATGACAAAGCGCATCGGCCGCCGCACGGACGCGAGCAGGACTATCGGGTCCATGTAGCTCACGTGGTTGCACACGACGATGGCGGGGCCCTTGTCCGGAATGTTCTCGATACCGCTCGGGCGCACTCGATAGATAGTGTTGACCACTATCCACGCGAGGAAACGCATCAGGAACTCGGGCAGCAGCGTGTAGATATAAATGGCGACGGCCGCGTTCAGCAGTGCCAGCACGATGAACAGTTCCGGTATGGAAAAGCCTGCACCGAGCACGGCAATCGAGAGCAACGACGCGATGACCATGAACAGCGCGTTGATGATGTTGTTGGCGGCGATGATTCGCGAAAGGTGTTTGCGTTCCGAGCGCTGTTGAATGAGGGCATACAGCGGGACGCTGTAAAAGCCACCGAAGGCGCCGAGCAACAGGACGTCTGCGAGCACGCGCAAACTGCCCGGCCGGCTGATGAACTCCCCGATGCTCGTTACCGATGTCAATGCGGCGATCGGTTGCGCGAAATACAGGTCGATCGCAAACAGGCTGAGGCCGATCGAACCGAAAGGCACCAGTCCGAGTTCGATGCGGTGACCGGACATGCGCTCGCACAACAATGAGCCCAGGCCAACGCCTATGGCGAACGAGACGAGCAGGGCGGTCGTGATCGATTCATTGCCGTTCAGTATCACCAGCGTGTAGGCCGGCAGTTGCAGGGTCATGGCGGAGCCGAAAAACCAGAACCACGAGATGCCGAGGATGGCGAGAAAGACGTCGCGTCTTTCTCGGGCATAGCCGACGATGCGCCAGGTTTCCGACCAGGCATTCCATTTGATCGACAGACCGGGGTCGACAGCCGTCGTTTTCGGTACACGCCGGCTTGCAAGGTAACCGACGACCGCAACGGCAACCAGGCTTCCTCCAAGCAGCACCTGGGAGTCCGGGTTCACGGCGACGGTGGCACCACCGACGATGAGTCCGAGGATGATGGCGATATACGTGCCGGCTTCTACCAGGGCGTTGCCGCCGATGAGTTCGTGCGAGGCGAGCTGCTGCGGCAGGTACGCGTACTTTACCGGTCCGAACAATGTCGACTGGCAACCCATCAGGAACAGCACCAGGAGCAGCGCGACATAGCTCCCGGAAGCGAATGCGATTGCCGCAATGATCATCAGCGTGATCTCCAGCAGCTTGATGCGGCGCATGAGCATCGATTTCTCGTACTTGTCGGCGAGTTGTCCGGCCGTTGCCGAGAACAGGAAGAACGGCAGGATGAAAAGCGCGCCGGCGACGTTTGCGAGTTCGCTGTGATTCATGCCGGCCACGAGCACGCCCTGGAACGTGACGAGAATCACGAGTCCGTTGCGAAAAATGTTGTCGTTTAGCGCGCCGAGGAACTGGGTAAGGAAAAACGGGGCGAAACGGCGTTGACCGAGTAACCGGAACTGGTTCTGATCCGACACGTGGCGTGCTTCCCGCTGCGAAGACGGGCGTCACTATAGCATCGGTTAAAACTGCGAACTCGCACCGCTCATGGACGTTGACAGCGGTGCTAAGATTCCGGGTGTAGCAAGCTGAATTCTATACCAATTAGCCAATTTATCCGGTTTTGATGATGACACTGCGTGTGACAATCCTGGTTGGCGGCATCGCGCTGCTTGCCGCCTGCGCCGAACCGCCGCAGCCGCGGTCGGTCCAGGAGTTCCTGGACAATCCGCTCGTGCTGGAAGCGGCGCTGGTTCGCTGTTCCCAGAACCGCTCGGAAACACGCTACGACGCGGAGTGCGTCAATGCCCGCGAGGCGAACAAGATCGTGGCAGCGAGGGAAGAAGCGGCTCGGCGAGCTGAATTCGAGGCCCAGTCCGAGCGCAAACGTCAGGCACTACGACGTGCGCAGGAAGCCGCTGCCGAGGCGCGTCGTCGCGCCGCTGAGGCGGAACGCCGCCGTGAAGAAGCCGCTTATCTTGCGCAATTTGGACAATTACCGCCTGACGACGCGGATACCGCTGAGTCGGATACCGGCAACGTGCCCATCGCCGTCATTCCGGAGCCTGCCGAGGAGGGCGTGAACACGGCCGAAGACAGTTACCGCGAGCCCCTTAACGCGGCACCATCCGGCGCGAGCAATGCACCCGGAGCCGAGATGGCGCCGGTTCAGGAACCGGAAGCCGCCCGGAATCTCGAGGAGATCCGGGAGGAACTGCAGCGCCGCAACGAAGAGTAGTGCGCGAGCCTCAGTAATTCGTATCGTAGTAGGATTCGCTCGAATCGCCGGTTTCGTCCATCTCTCCCGGGCCCGGCATTCCAAAGGTCTGCACACCCGATTCAGGCTCGCTGGCCGGAGCCGGTGATGGCAGCGCCTGCACACCCGGGGCCTGCGCCAGTCGCGTGGTCTGCGCCGTCAGGACCTGGACGAACCGATTCGCGATATCCGGTGCAATATTCGGGGAGCTGGCGAAGATCTTTTCCGGCGTCATGCTTGGCGAGCTGTAGAACGCAGCGTTGGACCTGCGATCCATCGTGACACCCGAGCCGGCAAAGGAGACGCCTGCAAAAATGCCGCGTGCCCGGGAGTAGGAAACGATCTCGGCCTGGAATCGAATGTCTGTCGCGCCTTCCACGCTGCGGCCCACCGGTCCGGCGGCAATGGATGCATCTGCACCCAGCGTCAGCTTGCCGCCAGTGATGTTGTCCACGCCACGGCGCGTCTTGAACACCAGCACGACATCCGTACGTTGCACGCCTGCCTGGAAGCCGAGGCTGCCGCCGGTCAGCGTAATGAAGGCAGGATTGCTCCACGAACCATCTTCCTGCCGTACGACGAGAATGCCCTTGCCGCGTCGCGCGCCGAGCCCGAAACCGATTCGGACGACGCCCGGTACAACCGCGACCGCGTAAGCCCGTGCAAGTATTGCCGGGGGAATGCTCTGCTCCGGAATTCGCAGAAACTGGTCGAGAACGTCCGCCGAATCGGCGACTCGCTGTTCCTCTTTGCTGGCCGCAGCCGCCGGTAACGCGAACAGCAATACCGCCACTGCCAGGCAAGCCTGAAGTTGTCTACTACGCATGATTGTATTCCCCGTGTTGGAAGGGGCACGCCAGCGCCCGCTCCCTTGAGTGCCCAAAATCGCTCAAGGCCTTGATCATACGTCAAATCAGGCCGTTACTCACTCTCGTTGCGCCGCCGGGCGATGATAGGCGGCAGCGGTACGTCGAGCGACGCGCACACCGTGCGTATCAGCTCGGTCTCGGCGCTCGTGACACGGTTGTCGTGCACGACAACCGCGGTAACGGCCTTGAGCACGAGGTACCGTGCTTTGCTGTTCAGTGCAGTGAGCAGATCCAGGCTGCGCTCCAGGGCGCGCAGCGTATATCGCTCTTTTGACTGGTAATCGTGCTCCAGGGCCCACTTCCCGAGATAGCCCTTGCCCGCCTCGAATGCCTGTTCGCTGCTGGCGGCGTCCGTGTGGCCGTAATCGGCGACCACGGTGAGCAGATCGATGACGGCCTGTCGCAGCTCGCGGCGAGCCTCGCGCCGTGGCCCGGGATATCGTGCAGGATTTGCGGCCTGCCCGAGGCTGATTCGCAGTACCCGGTAGAAGCAATACTCGTAAAGGTCAACCTGGCCGTCCACGTCGATCAGCCGGCCTGCCAGCTCGACCAGGTACTCGAGCTGCGCCGGCGGCCGTAACTTCAGTGCCGGAAACGTTATCTCCAGCAATGGCAGGCGATGGTCCGCGCTCATCGCGGCCACCTCCCCGTGCAGACGGGTGACGATTTGCGCACGCTCGGCGCCGAGCTGTTCCCCGACGAGTCCCAGTTGCCGTTCCCGGTGCTCGTGGCCCCTGTCGATGATGAGTGCAATCACGAGCAGGTAGGAGAGTTCTGCCGAATGTGCCGCATCGTATAGCGTTGCCGGGATCGACTGCCTGAGTTGACGGGCGTACGCCACGTCCTCTGCGCCGGGGTTGCCGGCTGCGTCTGCGACCAGGTCGGGTAGATCCGCCGGCGACACGGGACGGGCAGCCGCCCCGGGTGCGACCATCGCGCTCGCCGAATCATCCGCCATTCTGTCGCTCATCGAAGGCGGCACCACGTCGGGGTAATCGGTGTCGCGAAACGACGGGTCGAGTGCCCGAATACGGTCCCGCAGCGGTGGATGGGTCGCGAACAGGCCGGTGAATCGGGCCCCGCTGCCGAACAGCATGTGGCTGATTTCCTCCGGGTCGGCCGCCCGGATGTACGACGCCTCCTTGTAGCCGCCGATCTTCTTCAGCGCATTCGCGATGCCGTCCGTCTGCCGCGTGAACTGCACGGCCGAGGCATCGGCGAGATACTCGCGCTGCCGCGACACGCTGGCCTTGATGAGGCGGGCGAAGAACACGCCGATCCAGCCGAGAATCGCCACACCGAGGCCGATCAGCACGACCACCGGCGCGCCCCTGCTGCGGCGGCTCGACATCAGCTGCCCGTGGTAGCCGCCACGCAGGACCATGCGGCCCATCAGCCCGAGCACGAGGATGCCGAACAACACCCCCATAAGGCGGATGTTCAGGCGCATGTCGCCGTTCAGGATATGGCTGAATTCATGCGCGATAACGCCCTGCAGCTCATCGCGATTCAGGAGTTCCAGCGTGCCGCGGGTAACCGCGATCGCGGCGTCGCCCGGCGCGTAGCCGGCAGCGAAGGCATTGATGCTGCTTTCCTCTTCGAGGACGTAGATTTCCGGCACCGCGACGCCCGAGGCGATGGCCATTTCCTCGACGACATTCCGCAGGCGCCGCCGCAGCGGATCCGTTACGTCTGCAGGAACCGCCGTGCCGCCCATTTGTTGTGCGACGCGTCCACCACCTGCGGAGAGCACCGTGGTCTTGTAGATGCTTGCGCCAATGATGAACAGTGCGGTAACCGCGGCGGTCGCCAGCAACGGCCCCGGATTGGCCGCCAGCATTTCGACGGGTGAATAGCGCCGGCCGTCCATGGATGTGCCGAACAGCGCAAATCCGACCACCACCGTCACGCCGAGCACGATCAGCGCGGTCGCGATGAAGTAGACCACGACCAGCCAGCGCGTGGCCTTGCGTGCCCGATCCTGCGCGTCGAAAAAATTCAATGCCCGGGAGCGGGAAGTCAGGTGAAGGAAACGTCCGGCACGTCGCGTTTCTCGTCGGACTCGATTTCGAGGAAGCTCGCGAGTTCGAAGCGGAACATCCCGGCGATGATGTTATTGGGAAAATTCTCGGCCGTGTTGTTGTAGCTCAGCACCGAATCGTTGAAAGCCTGGCGAGAGAAAGCCACCTTGTTTTCGGTGCTTGCCAGTTCCTCCTGGAACTGCATCATGTTTTCATTCGCCTTCAGGTCGGGATATGCTTCCGACAAAGCGAACAGTCGGCCCAACGCCGCGCCCAGCGCGCCTTCAGAGGCGCCGAGTTTCTTGATCGCTTCCGCATTTGCGGGGTCGGCCTTGGCGGCCTGCAGGCTTTGCTGGGCGGAGTTACGGGCGTTGATTACCGCCTCCAGGGTCTCTCTTTCGTGCTTCATGTAGCCCTTGACGGCTTCGACGAGGTTGGGAATCAGGTCGTAGCGGCGCGTCAACTGTACGTCGATCTGCGCGAACGCATTCCGTACGCGGTTGCGCTCGTTGATCAGCCGGTTGTAAATACTGATCGCCCAGAATACAAACGCCGCGATAATGGCGAGGAAAATCAGGAATGAAGTCACCGTCCCGCTCCTATTCGAGAGAATCTTGTCGCAAGTCTAATGCGTGCCGGATCGCAAACCTAATAATAGTGACTATTTTTCTTGTTTCCGGTATCACGCGGGCCGATTGGCACGCCGATGCCCGGCCGAAGATGGGCACGGAGGTCAGCGTCTACTTCTGGCACGAGAACGACGTCGAGGGAAGCGCGATCGTCGATGAAATATACGCCGAGGTCGATCGAATCAACGCGCTGATGAGCACCTACGTCGAGACCAGCCTCATTTCCGAGATCAACCGGCGTGCGGCGGACGAGGCGGTTTTCGCGAGCGAGGAGTTGTTCCAGCTGATTCGTCGTTCGCTGGATATTTCCGTTCTCACCCGCGGCGCCTTCGATATCACCTACGACAGCGTCGGCCAGCATTACGACTTCCGCGAGCGCCGGCGTCCCGATGATGCAACCGTGGAAGCCGAACGCGGCAACATCGATTTTCGCCACGTGAAGCTCGACCAGGGCAAAAGTACCGTGCGCTTTGCGCAGCAAGGCGTGCGCATCAACCTCGGCGGCATAGCCAAAGGCTACGTCGTGGAGCGTGGCGTCGACATCCTGCGGCGGCACGGCGTCGAGTACGGTGTGGTAACAGCGGGTGGCGACTCGCGGCTGCTGGGGGATCGGCGCGGACGCCCGTGGATGATCGGTATTCGTGACCCGCGCAAAGATGATGACGTGGCGATATCGGTACCGCTGGAAGACGAGGCGATCTCGACGTCGGGAGACTACGAACGCTATTTCGACGAAGACGGGACGCGCTATCACCATATCATCAAGCCGAGTTCCGGCCGGCCGGTGGAGGGCGTCCACAGCGCGACGGTCATCGGTCCGGACGCCGTGATGACGGATGCACTGTCGACCTCTGTTTTCGTCATGGGTGTCGACGAAGGACTCAAGCTCATCGGCTGCCTGCCGGACTACGAAGCAATTGTTATCGATGCGGACGGACAGATTTTCTACTCGTCCGGCCTGGCGGACCCGGGTTCGGCCGGGGTGGATTCACCCTTGTCGGCACCGCCCGCCGGTACCTGCGCCGGCGAGCAGCCCTAGGCTGTCGTAAAAAAACACCCGAAATGTCGCTGAAAGGCGACGACTTTTCACTTTAAATTCAGCTTGATACGCCTATCATAGGTTGTCCGTACAGAGACCTGGCAGGACTCCGGATACGGCCCCGTGGCAGGTGCGCCAGCGCGCCTGTGACGGCTGGCACAGGCATCGATTTGACGTAATCTACGCTTGTTGGGATAACAGGCGTGCCTGTCATGACAAGGCGCTATTCGTCGGTTTTGGGCTCGATTCGATCATTGGCCACCGCTCAATCGGTGTCGATTATGTTGAGAGCATTCGAGGCAATTGTGACGATAATCACGGCCCTCAAGGGGCCTGACTGTCACCATTCCGGATCGATCAATGGCGCGCGCCGGGGGCGGGCAGGCGAATTCGCGTGCTTGTAAGGAACATGGATGGAACTTGGCGGGTAATACAAGGAAAGAACTCATGAAGATCAGAAACTTGCTAGCAGGTGTCGTATTCAGCGTGTTTGCAGCCAGCAGCCTGGCGTCTTCGGGCCTGGCAGGGCAGCCGGCACCGGACTTCGCACTGAAGAGCTCGTCCGGCGAAAACATGCGGCTCTCGGAGTACCGCGGTGATGTCGTCATGATCAATTTCTGGGCCACCTGGTGCGGCCCGTGCCGACAGGAAATGCCGCTGCTCGATGAGCTTTATTCGCGCTACGAGCGCGTTGGCTTCAACCTGCTCGGCGTCAACATTGATGATGATTCGAACCGTGCCATGGAGATGATCAACGAACTGGGAGTGAGTTTCCCGGTGTTGTTCGATGCCACGAAGGAAGTCAGCCGGCTTTACCAGGTGGACGCCATGCCGGTTACGGTCATCGTGGATCGCGAAGGCAACGTTCGCCACGTTCACCAGGGCTACAAGCCGGGCTACGAGCAGAAATACCTCGACCAGGTGCGTGCGCTGCTGCGCGAGTGATTCCGGGCGACCGGCAGGAGAGATAGGGTGACCAGAAAGCTATTGATAAGTCTCACTGCGGGCCTGGCGCTCGCTTTTGCAGCGCCGGTGCTGGCGGAGGAGGCGGTATCGCCGGACGCGGACGCAGTTCGCGCCGCTTCGATGGCCGTCGATGCGGAAGACGCGGCATCGCGGGACCAGTTCCGGCAGCTCGACCAGGACGTGCAGTCCCTGAAGAAAGAGGTGCTGGACCTGAACCGCGACCTGTTCCTGCTGGAGGAAGAACTGCTGTTCCCGGCGAACTCGCAGGTTGCGTTTTTCCTGTCGATGGATGTCGGTGAGTACTTCAAGCTCGACTCGGTAAGCCTGAAGATCGACGGCAAGGAAGTAGCCAATTACCTGTACACGGACCGCGAGGCAGGATCGCTGCTGCGCGGCGGCGTACATCGCGTTCACATGGCCAACCTGAAAGCCGGCGATCACGAGCTGGTCGCGATATTCACCGGCCAGGGACCGCAAACCCGCGAGTACCGGCGCGGCGCAACGCTGAATTTTTCGAAGGGCATCGGTGCCAAGTACGTCGAGCTCGAGATTACCGACCGGGTCAAGAAGCAGCAGCCGGAATTCGTCATCAAGGAATGGGAGTGATTATTGATCACTCGCCACGCCATCCTCGTTTGTTGCTTCCTGATCCTGGCGTTCCTGGCGCCGGCAGCGCCGGCGTTCGCGGGTAAGGACGAGCCGGCGCCGATCGTCGTCGAGGAACCCCACTACGGCGAGATTCTTTTCTACTTCTACCAGGAAGACTATTTCCCGGCGATCGTGCGCCTGCTGGCCGCGCAGGAGCAGGGGCAGCTCGAGCAGCATGCGTCGCAGGCGGAGTTGCTCAAGGGTGGTTTGTACCTCTCCTACGGGCATCATCTCGAGGCGGCGGATATATTCCAGCGTCTGCTGGCGGATAACGTCAATCCGGAAATTCGCGACCGGACCTGGTTTTTCCTTGCGAAGATCTGGCGCCAGCGTGGTTACCTCGACAAGGCGCAACAAGCACTCGACAACATCGGCGGCGACCTGCCTGAGAATATCCAGCGCGAGGCCACGATGCTGCAGGCCCAGTTACTGATCGACGGCGGCAATTTCGATGGTGCCATTGCGTTGCTGGAGGGCTGGAAAGGCAACACCGAATGGTCGCGTTACGCGCAGTTCAACCTCGGTGTCGCCCTGGTGCGCAGTGGCCGCACGGAGGAAGCGAAAAAGATCCTCGAGGAACTCGGCGATATCGATCCCTGGAACGAGGAACTCACGTCGTTGCGGGACAAGGCGAACCTGGCGCTCGGGTACGCGCTGTTGCAGTCGGGCCAGCCGCACGCGGCGAAGCTGCCGCTGCAGCGAGTCAGGCTGGAAGGGCCCTTCTCGAACAAGGCGCTGCTCGGCGTCGGCTGGGCCGATGCGGAGCTGGAGCGTTACCAGAGGGCTCTCGTGCCGTGGATGGAACTGCGCGGCCGCAATCTCCTCGATCCGGCGGTGCAGGAATCCATGCTGGCGATACCGTATGCCCTTGCCCAGCTCGATTCGATCAGCCAGGCTGCCGATCATTACCTGAATGCGGTTGAGGCGTTTTACGAGGAATCCACGCGCCTCGATAGCACGATAAGCCACATCGAGTCCGGCCGTTTTTTCGATGAGTTCATCAGCGATGATCCGCTCGACAGTACTGGCTGGTACTGGCGCATGCAGTCGCTTCCCGAGGGTCCGCAGGCGCGTTACCTGTTCCATCTCCTCGCGACGCACGAGTTCCAGGAAGGGCTCAAGAATTATCGTGACCTGAACTACCTCTGGAACAATCTCGACCGCTGGCAGCAGAGTGTCGACGTCTACGCAAACATGCTGGAGACGCGGCGCCTCGCCTACGAAGAGCGGTTGCCGCGTGTCGAGGAAGCCCTGTCTCGGGCCGATATCGACGGCATGGTGCAGCGCAAGCTGGAGTTCGACGCAGTGCTCAACGACATCGAGCAGAGCGGCGACTGGCTGGCGCTCGCCGACGAGCGCGAATTCGAAATGTGGGGCGAGATTACGAGCCTCGAAAAAACGCCGTCTTTGAACGCAAACATCCCCGAAGCGGAAGAGGTTCGAGACAAGATCAGGCTGTTGAAAGGTGTGCTCCAGTGGGGGCTTGAAAAAGACTTCAAGGAGCGCCTGTGGCGCATCCGCAGGGACCTGCAGGAGACCGGCGAAGCGCTGGTGGAAACGCAACGGGCGCGCCGACAGGTTGACGACTCGATGCATAAGCAGCCGCTGGAATTTCGCGCTTTCGACGATCGCGTCTATGGCCTCGAGCCGCACATAGAAACGCTGAAAATGCGTGTCGGCGACGCGATGGCCGAGCAGCGGGCATTCCTGCAGGCTATCGCGGTCGGCGAATTGCAGGCGCAGCAACGGCGTCTCGATACCTACACCGTCCAGGCCCGGTTCGCGCTCGCCGCGATTTATGATCGTGCCGCGACCGTCACCGAGGCAGCGGTCAAGTGATGTTGCGCAAAGCGACAATGACGGTTGCCGGCGTCGCCATGCTGTTGACGGGCGTGGCGTACGCAGATGTGAAGAAAGCGGACACGATCGAAAGCCTCGAGAAGGAGACGGTCGAAATCCGTCCCGGCAACGTCATCATTAACAGCTCTGATCTTGCCCGCGACAACTATCGCGAGTTCCTCGATCTCGTGACGGACGATCCGTCGTTGAGTGCAGAGGCCATGCGCCGGCTCGGCGATCTCGAGCTCGAGGCCAGCGAAGCCGCCCAGCTCGCCGAAAATATCGAGAGCCTGGAAAGCGCGAGCTACGACAATGCGGTCAGTCTCTACCAGCGATTGCTCGAGGCCTATCCGAGCTACCGCCGCAACGACACGGTGTTGTACCAGTTGGCACGCGCCTACGAGATCGGCGGGCGCACGGACGAAGCGCTCGAGGTGCTCGAGGAACTGGTGGCAAAGTACCCCGCGACGCCCATGATCGACGAGGTGCAGTTTCGGCGCGGCGAGATGCTGTTCCTGCGCAAGCGTTATAACGAGGCCGAGCAGGCCTACCGGGCTGTCATAGACTACGGCGGGGAATCGCGTTTCTACGAGCAGTCGCTGTACAAGCTGGGCTGGTCACAGTTCAAGCTGGCGTGGCACGAGGACAGCCTGAACCCCTTCTTCGATCTGCTCGACCGCAAGCTGGGCGGCGTTGAACTTCGTGACGGCGAAGACCGGCTGGCGGCGCTCGGCCGCGCCGAGCAGGAACTGGTCGAGGACACGTTCAGGGTTCTGTCGCTCAGCTTCTCGTACATGGCCGGCGCCGAGAGCATTGACGAATATTTCGGCAAGCGCGGGCAGCCCGAGTACGCGTACGTGATCTATATGAATCTCGGCGATCTGTATCTCGACAAGGAACGCTACGTCGATGCAGCCGAGACCTACGAGGCATTCGTCGACCAGGATCCCTTTCATCCCAAGGCACCGCTGTTGCAGGTCGAGGTTATCGAGGCCTACAAGCGGGGTGGATTTCCGAGTCTCGTGCTCGACGGCAAGAAGGGCTTTGTCGAGCGCTACGGCATGGACGGGAATTTCTGGGTTCGGAATCCGCGCGAGCAGAACAATGCCGTTGCCGCACACCTGAAGGCCAATCTCACCGACCTGGCGCAGTACTACCATGCCGAAGCGCAAAGGGACGGCAAACGCAGCGACTACCAGGAGGCAGCGCGCTGGTATCGCAAGTACCTTGCGTACTTCCCGGGCGAAGCAGACACGGCCAATACCAATTTCCTGCTCGCGGAAATCCTGTTCGAGAGCCAGGATTACGCGGAGGCGAAGACGGAATACGAACGGACGGCGTACGCCTATCCGATGCATGAAAAATCGGCCGAGGCGGGCTATGCGGCGCTGCTCGCGTATCGCGAGCACGAAACGTTGCTCGAGGGCGAGGAAAAGACGGCGTGGCACCAGCAGTACCTCGACAGCGGCTTGCGCTTTGCCGATACCTATCCCGAACATCCCGAGTCCGGCACCGTGCTCACGACCGTGGCCGAGGACCTCTTTGCCCAGAACCAGTTCGACCTGGCGATAGCCGTTGGCCAGGCGGTAATCGCCAAGCAACCCCCTGTCGAACCGCAGCTGGCTCGCACTGCGTGGACCGTGGTCGCGCATTCGCAATTCGACCTGGGAAATTATGCCGGGGCGGAAACGGCTTACTACAGTCTGCGCAGCCTGACGCCGGTCGAGGATGCCGAGGCATCGGACGAAGTCAGGGAGCGCATAGCGTCGTCGATCTACAAGCAGGGCGAACAGGCGCGAGACGCCGGTGACCTCGAGACCGCCGTTGCTCACTTCACGCGTCTCGGCCAGGCGGTGCCCGATTCGAACATTCGGGCGACGGCCGAGTATGATGCCGCGGCCGCGCTGATCACCATGGCCGCCTGGGATCGCGCTGCCGGCATGCTCGAGCAATACCGCACCAACTACCCGGACAGCGAATTCGCGGACGATATCTCGCAAAAGCTGGCCGTCACTTACATGGAAACGGGCAGATCGACCCAGGCAGCCGCCGAGTTCGAACGGATCGCCGTTGCCGAGGGCAGCAGCGACGAAGTACGACGAGAGGCGCTCTGGAAAGCGGCGGAGCTCTACGAAGCGGGCGGGATCGTCGTGAACGAGAAGCGGGTGCTGGAAGATATCGTAGCGCGCTACCCGGACCCGCTGTCCGAATCGATCGAAGCTCGTTACCGGTTGCTGGAAATTGCCGAGATCCAGGGCAACAGCGCCGAGGTGACGGCACGGCTGAACGATATCATCGATGTGGACGCGCGCGCCGGCGCGCAGCGTACCGATCGCACCCGGTTCCTGGCGGCGAAAGCGTCGGTGCGCCTCGCCGAGCCGATACGCAAGCGGTTCGAGGTGGTACAGCTCACCCAGCCGCTTGCGGAGAGCATGAAGCTGAAGCGCGCCCTGATGGAGGACGTGATCGACGCGTACACCGGCGCTGCCGATTATGGTGTGGCGGAGGTGACCACGGAGTCCACCTTCCGGCTGGCGCAGGTCTACGAATCGTTTGCCGATGATGTGATGGACTCGGAGCGGCCGAAAGACCTGGATGCAGATGCGCTGGAGCAGTACGAGTTGCTGCTCGAGGAGCAGGTGTTCCCGATCGAGGAGAAGGCCATCGACCTTTACAAAGCGAATACCGACCGAACGTCAGACGGAATCTGGGACGAATGGGTAGAGCGGAGTTTCAATCGGCTGGCAGGCTTGCTGCCGGCGCGTTACGCGAAACTGGAGCGCAGCGAAGATGTTGTCACGGCACTTTACTGACATTGCCGCACTGCGGCTGACCATGCTCGGCCTCGTGCTGGTCGTCGCGGGTTGTGCATCGACCGGGTCCTCATCGGGTGACGCGAACCGTGGCCGCGGTGAACAGCCCGGGCCTGCTGATGCGAGAGCGGCCGAGGTGCCGCCGGAAGCGCTCACGATGTACGAGCAGGCCGTCGCCGTGATGGCCACCAATGATCTCCTCGAAGCGGAACTTCGCTTCAAGGAATTTCTGCTGCAGTACCCGGGTTATCCCGGCGCGCACGTCAATCTCGCCATCATTCAAGTCACCTACAATAACGACGAGCGTGCGATGGAGGCCATCGACGCGGCACTGGCCATAGACCCCGATTACGCGCCCGCGCTGAACCAGCTGGGCATGCTACATCGCAGAAATGGCAATTTTCTGGAGGCAGAGGCCGCTTATATGAAGGCCGTCACAGTCAGCCCGGATTACGCCTTGGCACACTACAACCTGGGTGTCCTCAACGAGCTCTACCTGCATCGCCTGGATTCTGCACTGCAGCATTTCGAGCGTTACCAGGAGATCGTCGGGGGTGACGAGCAGGTCGAGAAGTGGATTACGGATCTGCAGCGTCGCGTGGCGGCGTCTCAGCGTACGGCGAACATATCGGAATGACGCGTATGAGAGTTCATGGACGCAAGCTGTCTAAAGCCGGGATCGCCCTGGCCGCTTCGCTCGCAGCGTTCACGGTGCAGGCGCAGGAGACGGCCGACGAGTTCGAACCGGCCGTGAATACCTCCGCCGTCTTCGACGAGGCCGACGCGCTGGAGCCGGCAGTCGATACATCGGCCGAGCCTGCGGCGGAAGAAGCGGGTGAGGCCGAAGCGGTCGTTGCGCAGGATGTCACGCGGCGGGAGTCGTATGGCGGTGTGATGGACGAGATGACCCTCGGGCGCACTGAAATCACGGGTAACCAGGAATTGCCGAAGGTGCTTTACATCGTGCCCTGGCAGAAGGCGCAGCCGGGTGAACTGACCGGCCGCCCCGTTAACACCTTGCTGGACGAAGTGCTGGCACCGCTGGACAGGGAAGAATTTACGCGGCAGGTCGACTATTACGGTGACCTGTACGGTGACGAAGATTAGGAGCGCGCTGCAGCGCGCGATTCGGAATATGTAGGAGCGCGTTCCGGCGCGCGAATTGATCGTAGAGGAGCAAGCAAATGGGCACTATTGTGCGGTTTTTTCAGGATGGCGGTCCTTTCATGTACCCGATCCTGTTCGTATTCGCGTTCGGCGTGGCAATCGCCATCGAACGCTGGATGTATCTCACCATCTCGGGCGCGAGCAACCGGGCTCTGTGGAAGAAGATCGTGCCGTTCCTCAAGGCCGGCAACTTCCAGGAAGCGGCCGCCCAGACGGCAAAGTCGAAAGCGGCGATCGGCTCGATCCTTACTTACGGCCTGTACCGCGTGAAGTCGGCGCGCCGTCGCGATGATATCGAGAAAGCGATGGAAGAGAGCCTCATGGAGGTATTGCCGCGTCTCGAGAAGCGCACGCACTATCTCGCGACGCTTGCCAATATCGCCACGTTGCTGGGACTGCTCGGGACGATCATCGGTCTGATCCGGGCATTCACGGCTGTATCGAATGCCAACCCGGCAGACAAGGCTGATCTTTTGTCCGCCAGTATCTCCGTCGCGATGAACACGACGGCATTCGGCCTGATGGCGGCTATTCCGCTGTTGCTCGTGCATGCGCTGCTGCAGACGAAGACCAATCAGCTCGTGGACAGCCTCGAAATGGCCAGCGTCAAGTTCCTGAATGCGGTCACGGAAAGACAGCTTAAAGGCGCCGGAGCGTAGTCATGATCCGAAGCCGCAGGAGCGGCCGTCGCAACGTAGAGACGGCAGAGCTCAACATCACGGCATTCATGAACCTGATGGTGATCCTGGTTCCTTTCCTGTTGATCACGGCGGTGTTCTCACGATTGGCGGTTCTCGAACTGAACCTGCCAGGCTCCTCTACCGAGCCCGCCGAGCCGCAGGAACAGGCATTCCAGCTCGAGGTCATCATCAGGGCCGACAAGATCGAAGTCGGCGATCGCAACCAGGGTCTGCTCGGTGTGTATCCGAATACAAACGACGGGTATGACTATGAAGCGCTCAGCGGCAAGCTGTCCGAGCTGAAGAAACGCTATCCGTCGAAGACGGATGCGTCGATTCTGCTCGAGCAGGACATCGAATACGACACGCTCGTCCAGGTGATGGATCGCGTGAGGATTGCGGAACGGGTCGACGACGACGAACAGTCCGTCAAGCGCTTCGACCTGTTCCCGGATATTTCTATCGGCGACGCGCCGGTGACCGGCGGAGGTGCTTAGAGATGGTCAAGTCAGCCCGCGCGAAGCGGATGAAAAAGCACCACAAGCGCCACGGCAAGAGCGCGGCGCTCAACCTCGTGTCCCTCATGGACATTTTCACGATCCTGGTGTTCTTCCTGCTCGTCAATTCGTCGGATGTGGAAACGCTGCCGAATACGAAAGACCTGCAGCTGCCGGAATCGATTGCCGAAGAAAAGGCGCGCGAAACGGTCGTCATTCTCATCGGTGAAGAAGACATCATCGTGCAGGGAACGCCCGTCGCGAAGATCGACGACGTCATGGCCATCAAGGGCAATGACATCCCCGCGCTACGCGAAGCGCTGCTGTCGCAGAACGACCGCGTGTTGCGTCGCGAGGCAAGCGAAGACATAGCGAGCCGGGAGGTGACCATCATGGGTGACAAGGAAATCCCCTACCGCCTGCTCAAGAAGGTCATGGCAACCTGCACGCGATCGGATTACGGACAGATTTCGCTCGCCGTCCTGCAAAAGAGCTCTGACAAGCTCGGCAACCTGCAGGCGGCACGTTAAGAGCGTCGCCAGGGAAGCGAGAGAAAGGATTAGGAGAAACGGCTTTGGATTTACCGTTTTACAGAGAATACGAGCTGCCGTGGACAACGGGTAAGGGGCAGGAAAAGCGATTCCAGCGCCTGCTCGGAATCACGTTCCTGATCGCTTTTGTGCTCAGCGCTGTGTGGCCGTTTCTGCCGGCCCCGGAGCCGGATCCGACCGAGATCATCGAGATACCGCCGCGCATCGCGCAGCTGATGCTCGAGGAAAAGCCGCTGCCGCCGCCACCGCCGCCCGAACCCGAACCCGAGGAACCCGAGCCCGAAGAAGAGCCCGAGCCCGAGCAGGTCGCGGAGGCCGAGCCGGAGCCGGAACCGGAGCCGATACCTGAACCGCCGCCTGAGCCCCAGCCCACTCGCGAGGAGATCGCGCGTGAAAAGGCGCAGGCTGCACTGATGCCGTTCGCGGAGGACCTCGCCGATCTCGTAGACAAGGACCTGGTGGAATCGGTTGACGACCGCCAGCTGACTGCATCCGTCGGGCAGGCACAGCGCAACGAGCGCGCGATGATTACGTCGAAGGCCGGTGCTGCGTCGGGCGGCATCAACACGGCGAGCATGAGCCGCAATACCGGCGGTTCCGGAATTGCCGGCCGGTCGACCACGAAGGTGGAGAGCCCGGTTGCCGGCATCGAGCAGCAGGCGGCCGGCGGCGCACGGCGCACCGGCACCAGCGGCAAGGCGTCTCGCTCACGCGAGGAGATCGAGCTCGTATTCGACAAGAATAAAGGCGCGATCTTCGCACTCTACAATCGTGCTCTGCGGGCCGATCCGACGCTCGAGGGCAAGCTGGTTCTGCGGCTCACGATTGCGCCGTCGGGTGAGGTGACGTTCTGCGAGGTCGTATCCAGCGAACTCGGCGATCCGGATCTCGAGCGCAAACTGGTATTGCGCGTCAAGCAGTTCCGTTTCGAGTCCAGGGACGTCGAACCGATCACCACGACCAAGCCGATAGACTTCTTCCCCGCCTGATCCGGCGCACTGGCCTGGCGGTCCGAGCTCTCGTATCCTCGGGATGACTCCGGAAACAGCCAGGAAGAAGCCGTGTTACGAAAGCTGATTATTTGCCTGTCCGCGCTGGCGGCCACCGCGTCCGTTCGCGCGGACGTTTCGATCGACCGACTCATCGAAGACGCGGACCTGCGTGAAGGTCCCATTGCGAGCCGCGACCTTCCAGGCTGGGGGCCGCCGCAAAAGCTTGTGGTCAGGGACACCGGAGACCTCGTCGCGGCACTGCAGGAGGAATTTCCGGGCGTCGCTTTCGTTGCGGCGCCTTCGGTCGAAGCTGCGAGATCCGCAGCGCCTGATGCCGACGCCATCATCGGCTATTGCAGCGACGACATCGTCGCCGCGGCCGATAAGGTGGTGTGGATCCAGATATTCAGCGCAGGCGCGGAACGCTGCCTCTCCGTTGAAGACGTCGCGAGCGGCAGGATCCTGCTGACAAATATGCAGAAGATGGCGTCGCCCGTCATCGGCGAGCATGCGATTGCGATGATGCTAAGCCTGACCCGTGGTCTGACGCAGCAGGCCAAGACGATGCCGAAAGGCGACTGGAACCGAGCAGTTGGCGATGAAATCGGCATGATGTCCGTCGACGGTAAAACGGCCCTGATCGTCGGGCTCGGCGGTATCGGCAGGGCCGCCGCCAAACGCGCTGCAGCGCTCGGCATGCGTGTAATCGCTACGCGCAACAGCTCGCGGTCGGGACCGGACTACGTCGAGTACGTGGGGCTGTCGGGCGAGCTGCACGAACTGGCAGCACAGGCCGACGTGGTCATCAACGCGCTGCCGCTGACACCGGAGACCACGGGTCTGTTCGACGAAGCATTCTTCGACGCCGTCAAACCGGGCGTGTTTTTCGTCAATGTGGCGCGCGGCGCGAGCGTCGTAACGGACGATCTCGTCGCCGCGCTCGCCGACGGGCGCGTTGCAGGCGCGGGCCTCGACGTCACCGACCCCGAGCCGCTGCCGGCGGATCACCCGCTGTGGCGCATGCCGAACGTCATCATCACGCCGCACATTGCCTGGTACGGCAACAACAGGGAACGCCAGATAACGCTGGCGCGGGAGAACATCCGGCGATTCATCGCGGGAGACCCGCTGCTGAACGTCGTGGATCCCGAGCGCGGTTACTGATCGGATAGTCCGTTCACCGGCAGAGCCTGCTGCGTTTCAGTTTGAGCTTGCGCAGCCTTGCTTCGTATCTCTCGCCCTGCGCGCGGGTGTACCCGGTGCGCATGCGCGCCTCGATTTCGCGGATATTCTGCTTCACCTCGTCGCAAGCGAGCGCGTCGCGATCGTGTTTCGCGTGCCCTTGCCCCGCGAAGACGAACAAGAGCAGCGTAACTATCCACCGACTTTCCATATCGGCCTCCTCGAAATGCCTACGTTTATACTGCGAGGCTGTTGGCCCTGCCGGCGCACAAATCGTCCGTTTCAACGATAAATATGAGTAAGAGAAATGCTCACCCCGAAGGCCCCGGCGCGTCGCGGGGCTTCCCGCCTGTCGCGCGCGAGGATGCGCGGGTGCTGATTCTCGGCAGCCTGCCCAGCGAGGCGTCGCTGAGCGCGGGGGAATACTATGCGCATCCGCGAAACGCGTTCTGGACGATAATGTGCGTCATCGCCGGTGCCGAGGGCGGCTATGCCGCGCGCTGCCATGCGTTACAGGCGCGCGGCATCGCAGTCTGGGACGTCCTGTCGAGTTCCGTGCGTCCGGGCAGTCTTGACGCTGACATCGACATGAATACCGCGGTGCCCAACGATTTCGAGCAATTCCTGGCCGGCCATGAGGACATTCGCCTGGTGTGCTTCAACGGCAGGAAAGCGCAGCAGATGTTTCAGCGCCGGGTGCAGCCCTTACTGCCGGAATTCGATTTCGAAGTTTCGCTGTTGCCGTCCACGAGTCCCGCGCACGCTTCGCTGACGCTTGCAGAAAAGCTCGCGACCTGGCGTGGCGTAATCGAGCCTCACCTGGGGGGAGGAGAGCAGACCGATGGCTGATTCGCTGGCATTCCTCGCGCCGACTTGAGCTCGGCAGGACTTTAGCAGCGGCCAATCACAGTGCGCTGTCGCCGGTTTCACCGGTCCGGATGCGCCAGACCTGGTCGAGGGGGGTGACGAAGATCTTGCCGTCGCCGACCTTGCCGGTCTTGGCGCTTTCGATGATGGCTTCCACGGTGCGTTCGACGAGGTCCTCCGTAACGGCAACCTCGATCTTCGCTTTCGGCAGAAAGTCGACGACGTATTCGGCGCCCCGGTACAGCTCGGTATGGCCGCGCTGGCGGCCGAAACCCTTGACCTCGCTGACCGTCATTCCCTGGATGCCCACTTCGCTCAACGCGTTGCGAACGTCGTCGAGGCGGAATGGCTTGACTATCGCGGTGACCAGTTTCATACGGTTTCTCTCTGCGCCCGGGTGCAGGCCTATGCTAGCAATACGATACGGCTAAGTGTACAACTGAAGCCAACGAATTCGGTCTTTGTGAGGGGTTCATGCCGGCGGTCGTCAGGCTGTTCAGGGAACCAGAAGGCGTGCTCATGAACGGCGGCGCGCTGCTGTACGCCATAGCGGCGTACATCGCCGGCTTCGCCGGAGTGTTTGCCGAGTCGCCGGGCGTGAATGCGGCGGCAACCCTGCTCCTCGCGCACGCAATGACGATCGCTGCCTACCTGATCCACGAATGCGGACACAATCTCGTTTTCAGACGCAGCCGTCACAACGCGGCCCTCGGCCGCGCGATGAGCTGGTTGTGCGGCGCAGCCTACGGCACCTACGAGGACATGCGGTACAAGCATTTCCGGCACCATGTCGATAATGATGACGTGGTCTGGTTCGACTACGAGAAGTTTTTCGACCGACATCCGCTGATACTGCGCGTCGTGCGTGGCCTCGAGTGGCTCTACATCCCCGCGCACGACCTCGTCATGCACTTCGTGATGGTCTTTACGTCTTTCGTCATCCCGCAGCGCCGGGACCAGCGCCGCCGCAACGTGGCCGTGATACTGGTTCGCGGCGGCATCTTCGTTACGTTGCTGCTTGTCGTACCGAAGGTTGCGATACTCTACGCGGTCGCCTACCTGATCATGATGCACCTGCTGCGGTTCATGGACATGCTGCAGCACGATTATCCCTCCAACCCGACCCTGTTCGAGTACGTCAAGCCGTTGCACAAGGGTGACGCCGAATGGGAGCAGGAGCATACGTTCAGCAACCCGTTGTCGCTCCGGTTCCCGAGGCTCAACTGGCTGACGCTCAACTTCGGCTACCACAATGCGCATCACGCGGACATGAACGTGCCGTGGTACCGGCTGCCCGAGCTGCACCGGGAGCTCACGGGGAACGACCCGGCGCGGGTGATTCCGTTCCGGTCGCAGCTCAGGCTGTATCATCGAAACCGCGTGCTGCGTGTCTGCAATCCGCAGCCGGCGGATTACCCGAAAGGCGACGATTACCTGCGGCTTGCGCGTGCCGGTGAGGGGCCCATCGGGGGCAACGCCGCGTCCTTCCTTACTTCTTTTTGATGCGAAGACACTATGGGTGAGCAAACAGGCAAGATTGGCTGGATCGACATCACGGTGGACGACGCGTCCGGGCTGCGGGATTTTTACGCCGAAGTCACCGGGCTGTCTCCCGAAGCGGTCAGCATGGGCGACTACGACGACTTCAACATGACCGCGCCGGCGAGCGGGGAGCCCGTTTGCGGCATCTGTCACGCGCGGGGCAGCAACAAGGATCTCCCGGCCGGATGGCAGGTGTATTTCGTCGTCGACGACGTGGAGGCGAGCGCGGCCGCCTGTGTCGAGAAGGGCGGCAAAGTACTGGTCGAACCGCGCGGCCTCGCCGGGGGACGATTCTGCGTGATCGAAGATCCGAGCGGGGCTACGGCCGCGCTGTACCAGGCCTGAGGCGGGTCGCTGGCATTGAAGTCGAGGTTCGAATCCGCCGAATGGCTCGCCGCAATCGCGCGCCTCGTGCAGAGCAGCGACGTCGATTCCGCTGCCGGCGCGCTTGCGGAGGCGATCGGTGTCGCCGTCGAACACGAGGGCACCTGCCTGCTTGCGTTTCATCGCGACGCGCCGCCGGAGGTGTTCCACCACACGCTGGAACCCGCAGGGCGGCGGCACTACGTGGATCGTTACGTTGCAGGCCCCTACCTGCTCGATCCGCTGTACCAGCTGGCCGTCGGCGACGACAAACCCGGTGTGTGCCGGTTCCGGGACCAGTCGCCGGATCGTTTCCGGTCCAGCGAGTACTACCGGCAATACTGCGAGCGCACGCATCTGAAGGACGAAATGGACTTTCTCGCGGACGTCTCCGAGAACAGCACGCTGGTGCTGGTCGTCGGCCGGCGGACACGCCGCTTCACGAAGGCCGAGCTGGAGCGGCTGAAGCTCGTGGAGCCGCTCGTGATTGCCGCCATGCGGACCATCTGGCAGCGGAGCTCCGCGAGCGAGCGCCGGCAGGATCCGGGCGGCAGCCTGCACCAGCGCCTCACGCGCTGCTTCGAGAACTTCGGCGACGGGCTGCTCACCGAGCGGGAACGCGAGATCACGCAGCTGCTGTTGCGCGGTCACTCCACCAAGTCGGTCGCCCGCGAACTCGGTATCGCACCAGGCACCGTGATGGTTCACAAGCGCAACCTGTTCACCAAACTCGGCATAACGTCGCAGTACGAGCTTTTCTCACGCTTTATCGACGCCCTGTAGGTAAAGGGTAAAAAGGGGTCGAACCGATTTCTCACACTTGACCGTGACCGCTTGCTACTGGCCGTTCTGAGGCTATGGTCTCGAGCTAACCATTAGCGCGGACGTTCCACGTTACCGCGGACTACGTGCCCTCCGGGGTAAACATTTCCTAGAAATTACTTTAAGTTTTGCCGATAGTGGACGTTACGGTGTATTCGTACGATGACTCCTCTTGGCCGTGTGCCGAAGTCAGCCAGGATCAACACTGTGCGGCCGGTGAGCACCAGTAAGCCGTCGGTCGATGAAACTGGGATAAACTGGCAGCCTGTGACCCAGACGGGACGTGCATAGCTTCCTTGGCCGACTATTGATTTGTAGCATATAGCGTTGGCATGACACACGTATTGCAAAAATTCGCCTTAGGAAATATTAGGGGTCGGACCGAATTTTGGCCCTAATCGAAATATTCGGTTCGACCCCTTTCTTCCGAGAACTTCGGCGAAGGTCTGCTCACCGATAGGGAACGCCAGATTACGCAGCTGTTGCTGCGCGGCCATTCCACCAAGTCGATCGCCCGCGAGCTCGGTATCGCGCCCGGCACCGTGATGGTCCACAAACGCAACCTGTTCTCGAAGCTCGGCATTACGTCGCAGTACGAACTATTCTCCCGCTTCATCGACGCCCTGTAACGACCTACCGCGAGCATGGTATTCAGCTGCCCGGCCGGATACCGCAAACTGTGGTGCAAGTAACTGATTTATTTACGGAGTAATCCACATGTTCGATTTTGACTTCGGGCTCGGCGACGATGTCGACCTGCTGCGCGAATCCGTTGCGGCATTCGCGGCCGACCGGATTGCACCGCGCGCGGCCGACGTTGATGCAAACAACGAGTTTCCGCGTGACCTTTGGCCGGAGCTGGGCGAGCTGGGGCTGCTCGGAATCACGGTCGAGGAAGAGTACGGTGGGTCGGCGCTCGGCTACCTCGCGCACGTGATAGCGATGGAGGAGATCAGCCGCGCGTCCGCCTCGGTCGGGCTGTCCTATGGCGCGCATTCGAATCTCTGCGTCAACCAGGTACGGCGTTGGGGCAACGACGAGCAGCGGAAGCGGTTCCTGCCGAAGCTGGTCTCCGGGGAGCACCTCGGCGCCCTCGCGATGAGCGAAACGGGCGCCGGATCGGACGTCATGAGCATGCGTACCACCGCGGTCCGGGATGGTGACGAATACGTCCTCA
>Ga0193947_1000004_pt1 | contig 47159 bp, 47 predicted proteins | sample FRT_01_MG_FD_161267 | JGI IMG/M metagenome (GOLD analysis project Ga0193947, IMG submission 161267) | Sediment microbial communities from the Broadkill River, Lewes, Delaware, United States - FRT_0-1_MG | ecosystem: Environmental > Aquatic > Freshwater > River > Sediment | place: USA: Delaware... | reverse complement strand
CGATGTCCGCGGTGCGGCATCCCTGCGAAATAGCGCTGGCGATGGCCGCTTCTACCGCGACGGCTTCCTCAGTGAGGCCGAGGCTGTGCCGCAGCAACAGGGCGACGCTCGCAATCGTTCCGCACGGGTTGGCGATCCCCTTGCCGGCGATATCCGGCGCCGAACCGTGGATCGGCTCGTAAAGGCCGCGCGTGGTCTCGCCGAGCGACGCGGAAGGCAGCATGCCGAGGGAGCCCGCGAGCATCGAGGCCTCGTCCGTCAGGATGTCCCCGAACATGTTTTCCGTGACCATCACGTCGAAGTCCGCCGGACGGCTCAGCAGATGCATGGCCGCCGCATCGACGAGCAGCGTCTCGAGTTCGATTTGCGGAAATTCAGCCGCCATCAGCCGGTCGGTAACGTCTCGCCAGAGCCTGGACGTCTCGAGGACGTTGGCCTTGTCTACCGAGCAGAGCTTGCCCCGGCGGCCACCCGCAAGCTGCGCCGCGACCCGCACGATGCGCTCGATCTCGTGCGTGTGATACCGGCACAGGTCGCTCGCCGAAAATTCGTCGCGCGTCTTCTCGCCGAAATAGATGCCGCCGGTGAGTTCACGGACGACCACGATATCCACCCCCTCGAGAATCTCGGCCCGCAGCGGGGATGCGGCGGTGAGCTCCGGGTAAATCGTCACCGGTCTCAGGTTCGCGAAGACACCGAGAACCGAGCGCAGTCCGAGCAGTCCCTGTTCCGGCCTCACCGTTGCATTCGGGTCCGACCATTTCGGGCCGCCAACCGCGCCGAGCAACACGGCGTCGCTGTCCTTGCAGCTCGCTACCGTGCCGGCGGGCAGGGGGTCGCCGACGGCGTCTATCGCGGCGCCACCAATGAGCTGGTCGCTGAACTCGAATCGGTGCCCGTGACGCTCGGCAATACGCTCGAGCACCGCGCGTCCGGCCGCCGCGACCTCCGGACCGATGCCGTCACCTGCGAGCACCGTGATCATGGCTTCCACGGGCGTACCTCCTCGAATGTTGCGATAGCGTCCGACTGTTGCAGCAGGTAACCGAGCTGATCGATACCCTGTGTCAGGCAATAGCGCGCAAATGCATCGATCGGGTACTCGACGGCACGACCATCGGGCAGTTCCAGGCGTGACGCTTCGACGTCGACGTGCAGCTCGGTACCGGGATGGGCGATCAGCCACTGATGAGTATCTACATCAACAATAATTGGCAACAATCCGTTTTTTAAAGAATTATTTCGAAATATATCGGCAAACTCCGTAGAGATTACAGCCCTGAAACCGTAGTCGAGTAACGCCCATGGCGCATGTTCCCTGGACGATCCGCAGCCGAAGTTGTTGCCGGCGACGAGGATCTCGCAATCGCGCGTGGCGGGGTCGTTGAGCGGAAATTCCGCACGCTCCGCGCCACCCTGGTCGTAGCGCAGGTCGTGAAAAAGCCCCTCGCCGAGCCCTTCCCGCGTCGTCGTCGTGAGAAAGCGCGCAGGTATGATCTGGTCGGTATCGATGTCCCGGGTCGGCAGGACAACCGTTCGTGAGCGCAGTGTGGTCAGTGCATCCATGGTCAGCCCGTCAGGTGAGCGTGCGGGGGTCCGTAACGCGGCCGGTGACCGCGGAGGCGGCAGCCGTGGCGGGGCTCGCGAGCACGGTACGCGCGCCGATACCCTGGCGCCCTTCGAAATTCCGGTTACTGGTGCTGACGCTGAGCTGGCCCGAGGGCACCGTGTCGCCGTTCATACCGAGGCACATCGAACAGCCCGACTCGCGCCACTCGGCGCCTGCCTCGGCAAAAATCCGGTGCAGGCCGAGTTCCTCCGCCTGCCGCTTGACCTGCTGCGAGCCAGGCACCACGAGCATGCGGACGCCATCGGCTACCTTGCGGCCCTCGAGAACCCCGGCCGCCTGTTGCAGGTCCGACAACCGTCCGTTGGTGCAGCTGCCGACGAATACGATGTCGACCGGGTTCTCCGACATCGGCTTGCCCGGCGCTACCTTCATGTACTCGAGCGCCTTGCGAAAGCTGGCGTCGCCCGCGTCCGGGACCGGTTCGTTGACGCCGACGACCATGCCGGGGTTGGTGCCGAACGTGACCATGGGTTGCAGAGCCGCGGCGTCGATCGAAACGGTCTTGTCGAAAACGGCATCGTCGTCGCTGCGCAGGTTCTGCCAGCGGCGCACTGCCGCATCCCAGGCGTCGCCCTGCGGCACGCGCGGGCGGCCGGCAAGATAGTCGATCGTCGTATCGTCCGGGCCAACGAGGCCGGCCCGCGCACCGGCTTCGATCGACATGTTGCAGATGGTCATGCGCGACTCCATGTCGAGCGCGCGAATCGCGTCGCCGCGGTATTCGATGACGTGCCCGGTGCCGCCGCCGACGCCGATCTCACCGATAATTGCGAGGATGACGTCCTTGGCAGTAACGCCGGCCGGCAGGCGCCCGGAGACGTTGACGGCGAGTGACTTCGGTTTGCGCTGCAGCAGGCACTGGGTTGCAAGCACGTGACCGACCTCCGTGGTGCCGATGCCGAAGGCGAGGGCACCGAATGCTCCGTGTGTGCTCGTGTGGCTGTCGCCGCAGACAATCGTCTTGCCCGGCTGGCTCGCCCCGAGTTCCGGCCCGATGACGTGCACAATGCCGCGATGCTCGCTGCCGAAACCGTACAGGTCGATACCGAAGTCGCGACAGTTGGTTTCCATTTGGCGGATCTGGTTGGCTGCACTTTCGCCAACCACGGCGAGGTCCTTGAAGCTTGCGACTGGGGTGGTCGGGGTCGAGTGATCCATGGTGGCGAGCGTCAGGTCCGGGCGCCGGACGGCGAGGCCGCGCTCCCTGAGCAGCGAAAATGCCTGCGGCGTCGTCACTTCGTGAATAAGGTGCAGGTCGATGTAGATGACGGCCGGTGTCTCGGCCGTTTCCGGCACCACGACATGATCGGTCCATACTTTGTCGAACAGCGTGCTGGCGTCCGCCAAGAGACTGTCTCCTCAGCCGTTAAATAGTGGCCTGTGAAGCATCGCCCGGCCCCGAACGCGGAGCCGCATCGCTCTGCAGCCGGCGCAGTACACGGTTGATGACCTCGAGATAGGCTCGCGCGCCGGCCTCGACAATATCGACGCTGGTACCGTGCCCACGATAGCTGGCGCCGTTATGCTCGACAGTGACCGTTACTTCGCCCTGGGCATCTTCGCCGACCGAGGTGCTGTGCACTTCGAAGTTGCGCAGCACCAGGTCGATGCCGGTGGCTTTCTCCAGGGCGAGGAAACACGCTGCGATCGGGCCATCGCCCTGTGCCGTGGCGTGGCTCTCGTCGCCGCTCTCACCCTGCAACGCGACATCGGCCTCAGCGTCTGCACCCGTGCGGGTATTCACCTGCAGCGACGACAGCAGCCATGGTCCCGGCGACATGGCGTCGGCGTTCATCACGATGGCCTCGATATCGCTGTCGTAGACGTCTTTCTTGCGGTCCGCCAGTTTCTTGAATTCCTGGAATGCACGATTGGTCTCGAATTCGTCGAGGTCGAAACCGAGCTCGCGAACGCGGTCGCGAAACGCATGCCGTCCGCTGTGCTTACCCAGGACGAGATTGGAACGGCTGATGCCGACGTCCTCGGGGCGCATGATCTCGTAGGTGGACGCGTGCTGCAGCATGCCGTGCTGGTGAATGCCGGCCTCGTGTGCAAACGCGTTCTCACCGACAATCGCTTTGTTGCGCGGCACGTGCATACCCGTGATGCTCGATACCAGCCGCGACGACGGGTAGAGGCGGGCAGTGTCTATTGCCGTGCCGAGTCCGAAGAATTCGGCACGGGTTTTGAGGGCCATGACAACTTCTTCGAGGCTGCAGTTGCCGGCTCGTTCGCCGATGCCGTTGATCGTGCACTCGATCTGGCGGGCGCCGGCGGCGACCGCGGCGAGGCTGTTGGCGACCGCCATGCCGAGGTCGTTGTGGCAGTGGACCGACAGCGTAATGTCGTCGATGCCGGCCACATGCTCCTTGAGGTAGCGAAACAGACGGTCGAACTCCGTCGGGACCGTGTAGCCGACCGTGTCGGGAATATTGACCGTTGTCGCGCCGGCTTCGATCGCGGCCGAGACGACTTCCGCGAGGTACGAGAGCTCTGTCCGCGACGCATCCTCGGGCGAGAACTCGACGTCGTCACAGAGTTCGCGCGCCATGCTCACGGCACCAACGGCGCTCTTGATGATCTCTTCCTTTGCCATCTTGAGCTTGTGTTCGCGGTGAATGGCGCTCGTTGCGACGAAGACGTGTATGCGATGCCGGTCCGACCCCTTGACTGCCGCATGGACCTTTTCGATATCGTTGGGGTTACAGCGGGCGAGGCCGCAGATCACGGGACCGAAATTCTGGTCGGCGATCGCCTTGACGGACTCGAAGTCGCCCGGCGAGGCGGCCGGAAAACCGGCCTCGATGATGTCGACGTTAAGGTCCGACAGCGCCTTTGCCACGCGTAGCTTTTCCCGGAGCGTCATGCTGCAACCGGGCGCCTGTTCCCCGTCGCGCAACGTCGTATCAAAAATGCGAACTCGCTCAGCAGACATGCGTATTTCCTCCGGCGATGTGTCGATCCAGTCTATTCTTCCAGCCAGTCCATGCGACTGCGAAGCTCAGCGCCGACTTTCTCGATGGGATGTTCGAGATCGGCTTTCATCATGCGCTTGAATTCCGGCATACCGGCTTCGTTCTCGGCAATCCAGTTGCGGGCGAATGTGCCGTCCTGGATATCATTGAGGACCGCCTGCATCTGTTTGCGCGAGTTTTCGTCGACCACGCGCGGGCCGCTGACCATGTCGCCATAGGCCGCCGTGTCGCTGATGAACTTGTGCATCTTTCGAAGGCCGCCTTCGTGCAGCAGGTCAACGATGAGCTTGAGCTCGTGCATGACTTCGTAATACGCCACTTCCGGCTGGTATCCCGCTTCCACGAGCGTCTCGAAGCCCGCAACGATGAGTTCTGTCGCACCGCCGCAAAGCACGGCCTGTTCGCCGAACAGATCGGTCTCGGTTTCCTCGGCGAAGGTCGTCTCGATGACGCCGGCACGAGCGCCGCCGATCCCGGAGGCATACGCCAGCGCGAGCTTGAGCGCATCGCCGGTTGCATCCTGGTGGACGGCGACGAGGCAGGGCACGCCGTGTCCTTCCTCGTATTGCCGCCGCACGAGCCCGCCCGGACCCTTGGGCGCAATCAGCACGACATCGAGGTCGCCGCGCGGCTCGATCTGCCCGAAATGCACCGCGAAGCCATGCGCGAACAGCAGCGCCGAACCTTCGGGGATGTTGTCGACGACCGACGCGTAAAGGCTCTTCTGCACCATGTCGGGTGTCAGGAACGCCACGATAGCGGCGTTCTTTACCGCTTCCGCCGGCTCCATCACAGCAAGACCGTCGGCTTCGGCCTGGGCCCAGCTCGCGCCGTCTCGCCGCAGGCCCATGACCACGTTGAAGCCGCTGTCCTTGAGATTCAGCGCGTGAGCACGCCCCTGGCTGCCATAGCCCAGTATCGTAACCTGACGTTCGGCCAGGCTGGTGGCGTCGACATCCGCTTCTGAATACATCTTCATTGTTCTGTTTCCTTAGAGATCTTGTCAGTCAAAAAAAACCCCACAATCCGTGGCGGATGCGGGGTTTACGATTTCCGTTGTCAGGATACGCGCTACCCGCCATGTCCCCTTATAAGGAGTACGAGTGCAAGCTCCGAAGCAGGCAGTTCGTCCCGGGCAACCCAGCGTGCGCGCAAAGTAATCATGCCGCGGATCATGTTGCAAGCCCTTGTGGATGTCAACTTTCGTAATTTCAGTTACTTGTGTTACTAAACCCTCCTTTCGTCGCTGGCGCAACGGGGCTTTTCGCTATCAGCTGATCGATCATCCGAATGGCGAGCGTTCGTTTACGGTAACGTAGCCGGAACGATGCTGACGCGCTGCCGGGCTTTATGTTGCGCTTGGGCTGGCGATCCATGAGTCTTATGTTATTCTTGGCGCCGGAGCTTCAGGACCTGAAGTCATAACGGAAATAATAGGCGGGGATTCCGGCGCGCAGCGCGCCGGAGGGCCAACAACGAGCAGAGATCATAAGGGTCCGAGATTTCAGTGCCGCGGCGAAGGTGGAGAGGGCCGCGAGCGTAGGCAGGGTCGCATCAGGCGACGCCTGTTTTTATTTGTGCAGGTATTCACCGGATACGTTGCATCCCTCTCCAAAAATATTAGACAAAAACGACCTTTAAGGAGCGTCCATGAAACGGTGCATAAATAGCAGCCGGCGCGTGAGTCTTGCAGTACTTGCGACTGCAGTCGTCACTTTCTCCGGCAGCGTTTTCGCCCAATCCGTCGATCAGGTCTTGCAGGCTGAGCTGCGGCGGTTAAACCTGGCTCAGCAATCTCAGGAACGAATCAACAATGTCGTTGAACAGACTCGTTCTCTGGAAGACCAGTACCGGGCTATAAACAAGGAAATCGACGGCCTCAGGGTCTACAACCGCCTCATGACGGCGCAAACCGAGGGTCAGAAAGCGGTCCTCGAGGATATCGCGTTGTCGATGGATCAGGTTGATGTCATCAACCGGCAGATCTTCCCGCTGATGGAACGCATGATCGACGGGCTAGAGCAGTCGGTTGCGCTGGATGTTCCGTTCCTGATGGAAGAGCGCACCGAGCGCATCGAGAACCTGAAGGACATCATGGAACGCTCCGATGTCAGCGTTGCCGAGAAATTCCGCAAGGTCATGGAAGCATTCCAGATCGAAATGGACTTCGGCAGCACGATCGAGCCCTACAAGCAGTCGCTTACGCTCGAAGACGGCACGACCCGCGATTACAACATGCTGCGCATTGGCCGTATCGGTCTGTACTTCCAGTCCGAGGACACCAACATCACGGGCCGCTGGGATAACGAAAGCCGCCAGTGGGTGCTCGATAACAGCGCGCGCAACGAAGTCCGCAAGGGCTTGCGGATCGCCAATCAGCTGATTGCACCGGAACTGGTTCTTGTTCCGGTCAGCGCTCCGACGGAGGCACAATAATGAAACGCATAACTACAATTATTGCTGCCGGCCTGCTGGTATTCGGAGCAGGCAGCGTCCAGGCGCAGGATGATGCGCGCAGCATGCAGCAGCTCCTCGAGCTGATTCAGCAGGGACAAGCGCGCGACTCGCAGGAAGCACGCCAGCGCGAAGCCGACTTTGCTCGTCGCAAGAACGAGCAGCAGAACCTGCTCAACCAGGCGCGCGCAGAACGCAACCGCCAGGAGGGCGAGAGTGAACGGCTCGAACAGGCGTTCGAAGACCAGCAGGCGGAGATCGTTGCCGCACGTGCTGCTCTCGACGAGCGCCTCGGTGCTCTGAAGGAACTGTTCGGCGTCCTGCAGACGGTAGCGGGCGATGCCCAGGGCCGTTTTGCGACCTCGCTGACGAATATCCAGTATCCGGATCGTGAGCAGTTCCTGGTCGAGCTCGGCAGCAAGATGGCGGGCGCGAATTCGCTCGCATCGATCGAGGATATCGAGCAGCTGTGGTTCGAACTGCAGCGGCAGATTACCGAGACCGGCAAGGTCGTACGCTTCGAGCACACGGTGACGCTCGCAAATGGTGAGGAAACGCAGATGTCCGTTGCACGCGTCGGCGCATTCAACCTCGCTGGACCGGTCGGCTACCTGCAATACGACGCGGGAACAGAACGCGTCAGCGAACTGCAGCGGCAGCCGGAGCAGTCACGGTATACCAATTCCGCGAAGGAACTCGTGGCGGCACAGGAATCGCCTGTCACCTTCGGCGTCGACGTCACTCGTGGCGGCATACTGGCGCTGCTGGTTGAGTCTCCGACGATCAAGGATCGCATCAACCAGGGTGGTATCGTTGGCTACTGCATCATTGGCCTCGGCATCATCGGTCTGCTGATCGCAATCGTGCGGTTTATGGGCCTCACCAACGACAGTCGCAAGGTCGCTGCGCAGCTCAAGCGTGATTCGGCGAGCACGGACAACCCGCTCGGCCGTGTACTCGCTGCGTATGAGAGTAACAAGGGGGCCGATACCGAGACGATCGAGCTGAAGCTCAGCGAGGCGGCGTTGAAAGAGATGCCGCGCCTTACCAAGGGCTTGCTGTTCATCAAGGTCATCTCGGTCGTTGCGCCGCTCATGGGGCTGCTCGGTACTGTTACCGGTATGATCAAGACCTTCCAGGTCATTACGCTGTATGGCGCCGGTGATCCGAAGATGATGGCTGGCGGTATATCGCAGGCCCTCATGACGACCGTGCTCGGCCTGGTAGTCGCGATTCCGATGGTGCTGCTGCATACGATCGTCAGCGGTCAGAGCCGCAAGGTCATCAATATTCTCCAGTCGCAGAGCGCAGGGCTCGTCGCCCAGCATTCAGAGGCATCGCACTAGGAGAGAGTCCATGCTCTGGCTAACTGACAGTTTCGAGGCCATCCGCGATTTCATGGAGCTCGGTGGCCCCGTATTACGGTGGATAGCCGTCGTGATCTTCCTGATGTGGGTTCTCATCGTGGAGCGGATTCTGTATTTCCGCACCTCGATGAGGACCTTCGCTCAGAAGATTCACGATGACTGGGAATCTCGTCCGGAACGCCGTTCCTGGAACGCGCACCAGATACGCGAGCTGCTGATTTCGCAGTTCAGTATCGACACCAACAGGAATATCCCGATGATTCAGACCCTCGTGGCGCTGTGTCCCTTGCTGGGGCTGCTCGGCACCGTGACGGGGATGATCAGCGTATTCCAGGTCATGGCCGTATCCGGCTCCGGTAACGTCCGGGCCATGGCGGCGGGCGTGTCCCAGGCTACGATTCCGACAATGGCGGGCATGGTAGGTGCACTCTCAGGCGTGTTGCTGGTTACGATACTCAGCCGACGCGCGCAACATGAGGTGCACTTCCTGGAAGACTCGCTGACGATGGATCACTAGAGGAAAACGACAATGCGCAAACATGATTTTTCATTTGGCGCCGGCGAAGAGGAAGAGAATGAAATCAACCTGACGCCCATGCTTGATGTCGTGTTCATCATGTTGATCTTTTTTATCGTCACGGCTTCGTTCATCAAGGAAGCGGGCATTGACGTAAACCGGCCGGACGCTCCGGTTACGGAGACCAAGCCCGAGGACGCGAACATACTCGTGGTCATCACGGCGGACGATCAGATCTTCATCGATCGGCGCCTGATCGATCCGCGCGCTGTTCGCGCCAACATCGAACGACTCCATGCCGAGAATCCCGAGGGATCGGTCGTCGTCCAGGCCAGCAAGAAGTCGACGAACAAGATGCTCGTCTGGGTCATGGACGCGTCGCGCCAGGCGGGTGTTTACAATATTTCGATCGCGGACAGCTCGAGCTGACGGCTCGGCTGGCTGACGGCTCGGCGTATCAATAAAGGATAAAGCCATGCGTAAAGACAAGCTGTTTGGCTCAGAAGAGGAAGAGAATGAAATCAACCTGACGCCCATGCTGGACGTGGTTTTCATCATGCTCATCTTCTTCATCGTGACAGCGTCGTTTATCAAGGAAGCAGGTATCGACGTCGATCGACCGGATGCACCATCGGCCGATTCGCAGGACGACGCGGCCATCCTTATCGCGATTAGTGCAAACGACGAGATCTGGATCGACCGGCGGCAGACCGACCCCAACGCAGTCCGCGGAATGATCGAACGGCTCCACGCGGAAAATCCGAAGGGATCGATCGTGATCCAGGCGGACGAGGAATCGACCAACGAGATGCTTGTCGTCGTGATGGAGGCGGCCAAGCAGGCAGGCGTGACCAACGTGGCGATTGCCGCGTTGAAGGACTAGGAACAAAACGGGCAGTCAACGGGTCCCATAGATAGGAGAGTTGAACGATGTATGGCCGATACGCATTTTCGATCGTAATCGGAGTCGTGGTCACGATGAGCCTGTTGTTCCTGATGCAGGTTCTCATTGCCACGGGCAAACAGGCGCTGACCAAACCCAGGGATCGGGCCAAGCTCGAGTTCGTCCGAGTCAAGCGCAACGAGGCGCTGAACACCGAGGACTTTACGCCCGAAAAGCCGCCCAAGCCGCCCGAGACGCCGCCCGAGACGCCGCCTCAGGACATGGACAACATCGATCCGAGCGCACCGACGATCAACGTCGCGCCGCCGCAGGTTGCATCAGAGACTTCGATTGGCGGCCCGGGCGGTATGAATATTGCCGAGGGCGACTATCTTCCCATCGTGCGCGTCGCGCCCGTTTACCCGGCGAGGGCGCTGTCCAGGGGCCTGGAGGGCTATGTCGATATGGCATTTACCGTGACAGAGACGGGAACGGTCAAGGACCCGGTCGTCATGTTCTCGACGAGCAGCCTGTTCGAGCGTGCTGCTATCAGGGCGGTGCTGAAGTTCAAATACAAGCCGCGAGTCGTGGATGGCGTGCCGGTGCAGGTACCTAACGTCAAGACACGAATTACGTTCAAGATCGAGGAATGAGACCAACGATTACCTGGCGGGATCAAACGACCATTAGGAACGAGTTCGCTATGAGCAAATTGAGCCGAATTACCCCGAAAATCTGTCTCGCTGTAATTGCGACGATGCTTGCTGCCGGCGGTGCGTTCGCACAGGACGATGAGCGCGCGGAACGTGACGCGCAGAAGACCAAGCAGGCACAAGCCGTCAGCAAAGAGGTTTACGACAAGATCCAGAAGGCCCAGGAACAGGTCGACGCCAAGGACTACCAGGGTGCCCTTCGTGCGCTGAACAGCCTTTACAACCCCGATAAGCTGACGGAATACGAGCAGGCAAACGTGCTCAATTACATCGGCTTCGTGTACTACAACATGGAAGATATCCCGAACGCGATCAGAACGTACGAGAAGATGGTTGCGATCCCGAGTCTCGAGCCGCAGATGGGCAAGCAGACGATGTACACGCTCGCGCAGCTCTATACGATGGAAGAGAATTACCAGAAGGCGCTCGACACGCTCGACAGGTGGTTCGCCATGGAAACCAACCCGGCGCCCGAGCCTTTCATACTCAAGGCGCAGAACCTGTACCAGTTGCAGCGCTACCAGGAAATGATCAAGCCGATCGAGAACGCCATGCGCGTTGCCCGGGAAAGGGACAAGCCCGTCAAGGAGGACTGGTACGTACTCCTCAATTTTGCGTATTTCCAGGAAGAGGATTACAGCCAGGTTCGCGACATCCAGAAAATCCTGCTCACAAACTGGCCGAAGAAGCGTTACTGGTTCTCGCTTGCCGGCGCATACACGGAGCTCGGTGAAGACAACAACCTGATCGCCTCCTACGGTGCAGCGCACGACCAGGGCATGCTGGAGAAAGAATCCGAGCTCGTGACGATGGCGCAGCTCTACATGCAGGCTGAAGTGCCGTACAAGGCTGCGACGCTGCTCGAGAAGGAAATGGAATCCGGCCGGGTGTCCAAGAATGCGAAAAATTATCGCCTGTTGTCGCAGGCATGGATGCTGTCGATGGAAGACGAGCGAGCGATCCCGGCCCTCAAGGAGGCTGCCCAATTGAGCGATGATGGCGAACTTGACGTGCGCCTCGGCAATACCTACCTCAACCTTGGGAATTACGACGAATGTATCAACGCCGTGCAGACCGGTCTGCGCAAAGGCGGACTGAAGAACGCGGATAACGCACAGATTTCGCTCGGCATGTGCCTTTACAACAAGCGCCGTTACCAGAATGCCATCGAGGCGTTCCGGGCCGCGTCGAAGACGCCGCGCTCGCGGAAGATCGCCCAGCAATGGATATCTGTGATCAACGCCGACATCGAGCGCAATGAGCAGATTCGGCTGGCACAGGAAGCGGCGAACAAGAAGCGCAAGGAAGTCGAAGCTCGCCGCGAGCAGGCTGACCGGGTCTGACGCAATCGGTGCCGTTCAGGCGCTGTTACTGCTCCTTGAATGAACAGGGGGCGTTGACCTCGGCAGGTCAACGCCCCTATAGTTCGCGGCTTTGAAAAACGGACAGTAGAGCCCGATGCCCAGGATCACGTACATCTCACCCGACGGCACCCGCAAGGACGTCGACGTCGAAAACGGCTACTCGGTAATGGAAGGCGCCATCAACAACAACGTTGCCGGCATCGTTGCCGAGTGCGGCGGCGCGTGTGCCTGCGCCACCTGCCACAGCTACATCGACGAAGCATGGCTGGACAAGGTACCGCCCATGGACGACATGGAAGACAGCATGCTCGATGCAGCTTTCGAGCGAAAGCCGAACAGCCGGCTGACCTGCCAGATCGAAGTCAACGATTCGCTCGACGGGCTGGTCGTGCACGTCGCCGAAAACGACTATTAGATAGCCGCTCCTAGCGCAAGCCTGTCTCGAGGCGCCCGATCACCATGCGCTGGATCTCGCTGGTGCCCTCGTAAATCTCGGTAATCTTCGCGTCGCGAAAATAGCGCTCCAGTGGCAGTTCCTTGCTGTAGCCCATGCCGCCGTGGATCTGGACGGCCTGGTGTGTCACCCACATAGCCGTTTCGGACGCAAACAGCTTGGCCATGCTCGCATTCAGCGTGTTTTTCTGACCGCTCTTTTTGCACTCGGCTTTGGCCCACGCCGCCTGCATGACGAGCAGCCGTGACGCCTCGATGCGCATGCGCATGTCGGCCAGCTTGTTCTGAATCGACTGGAAACTGCCGATCGATGCGCCGAATGCCTTGCGTTCGCGCGAATATTCAAGCGACGCCTCGTATGCCGCCCGAGCGATACCGAGCGACTGCGCCGCGACGCCGACACGGCCGGCGTCCAGCACCATCATTGCAATCTTGAAGCCCTGGCCTTCGTCACCGATGCGCGCCTCGACGGGGCAGCGGTAGTTGTCGAGTTCGATCTCGCAGGTTGCCGAAGCCCTGATGCCGAGTTTCGGTTCGAGTTTGCCGAGGTGATAGCCGTCCGCTTCAGCATCGACGACAAAGGCGCTGATCCCCGCCGATTCGCCGCCGGCGCCCACGGTCTGCGCAAAGAACACGACGTATTTCGCGACCGGCCCGGACGTTATCCAGGACTTCTTGCCGGTGATCGTGTAATAGCTGCCATCGTCAGACAGCACGGCCTTGGCCCGCATTGCGCCGGCATCGGAACCCGACTGCGGCTCGGTCAGCGCATAAGCACCGTTGACTTCGCCTGAAGCCACTGGCACCAGGTATTTTTGCTTCTGCTCCTCGGTACCGAATTCGAGCAGCGGCACGCCGAACAAAGAATTATTCACCGACACGATGGTGCCGTGAGCGGCATCCGCCGCAGAGATTTCCTCCATGACGAGGGCGTAACTGATCGGGTCCAGGCCCGAGCCGCCATACTCTTCGGGAATCTCTATGCCCATGAAACCGAGTTCTGCAGCGGCCTTGATCGTCTCTGCCGGAAACTCGCCGCGGCGATCGAACTCGGCTGCGACCGGAGCGATTTCGTTTTGCGCGAATTCGCGGGCCGCGTCACGAATCATTTGCTGATCTTCAGTGAGTGAAAAGTCCATGTCTCCTCCTTAGGCGCGGCAGCATTATACGGTCTGGGAGGCCCGTGCGACATCGGCGATTGTCGAAAAGAGTGGCTGCGCATGACTCCGGGGGTGCCAGCGATTATCATTCCGGGCACGAAACGGGCCGCCCCGCGGTCTCGCCCCAAGAGCAAACCAGGAGAACTGAATGACCATTCAAGCAGGAGACAAGATGCCGAGCGGCGCGTTCGGCGTTATGACCGATTCGGGTCCCGGCGCGATTTCCACCGATGACCTGTTCTCGGGCAAGAAAGTTGTACTGGTTTCGGTGCCGGGAGCATTCACGCCGACCTGTTCAATGAATCATCTGCCCGGATTCGTCGACCATGCCGATGAACTGCTTGCAAAAGGCGTGGACACGATCGCCTGCATGGCGGTCAATGACGTGTTCGTGATGGACGCCTGGGGCAAGGACCGTGGTGTTGGCGACAAGGTCATGATGCTTGCAGATGGCAACGGCGACTACGCGCGTGCGCTGGGGCTGGAGATGGACGGCACCGGCTTCGGCATGGGAATGCGCGGCCAGCGCTTCGCTCTCGTCGTGGACGACGGTACAGCGACTCACGTGGCGGTCGAAGCGGCCGGCCAGTTCGAGGTCAGCAAGGCCGAATCAATTCTCGAGGCCCTGTAGATCGTGTCGGAGAGCGGCGCCCGGCGGGGCGCCGCTGTTTCAATCGACAGCGTCGGTGAGTTCGGGCACGACGTTGAACAGGTCGCCCACGAGGCCGATGTCCGCGACCTCGAATATCGGCGCTTCCTCGTCCTTGTTGATCGCGACGATCGTACCGGCGTCCTTGATCCCGGTGAGGTGCTGAATGGCTCCCGAGATACCGATCGCGATATAGAGATCCGGCGCGATGATTCGGCCGGTCTGGCCGACCTGCATCTCGTTCGGGACATAACCCGCGTCGACGGCCGCGCGCGATGCGCCTACGCCCGCGTCGAGCTTATCCGCGAGCTTGTAGATCAGGTCGAAATTTTCCTCGCTTCCGAGGGCGCGACCGCCCGCCACGACACGTGCGGCCGACTGCAGGTCGGGGCGGTCCGACTTGCCGGTCTCGCTCGCGATGAAACGCGTGTGATCAGGCACGTCGGCGGACATTTCCAGGGGCTCTACGGGCGCTGAATTGCCCGTTCCGACGGCACGGTAGGACGCCGTCCTGATCGTGGCAACCACGGGAACACCGGCCGGGGCCTCGACGGTCACGACCGCGCTGCCCGCATAGATAGGGCGCTTGAAGGTTCGTTCGGCCTCGACACTCATGATATCGCTGATCTGGTTCACGCCGAGCAGGGCAGCCACGCGCGGCATCAGGTCCTTGCCGAACGTCGTGGACGGACCCAGCACGTAGTCGTAATCACCGGCCAGTGCAACGATCTGCGGTGCCAGGACCGCGGCCAGCCCGCCACGGTATGCCGCGTTCTCGCTACTGAATACCCGGCTGACCGATTCCAGGCTCGCCGCTGCAGCCGCGATGCTTTCCGCAGATTCGGCGAAAACGGCCACGTCGATTTCGGCCGCGGCGATTTCGGCCGCGCAGGCGACGCACTTGGCGGTGCTCGGGTTCAGGTTCTCGCCGTCATGTTCGGCAATCAACAGTACCTTGGCCATTACAGTAGTCCTTTGTCTTTCAGGGCGCCGACGAGTCCGGCGACATCGTCTACCATGATGCCGCGCTCACGGGCAGCGGGCGGTTCGAAATTGGTTTCCGCTATCGCCGGGCAGTCCGCGACCGACAGGTCGGCGAGTGGTACCTGGTCCAGCGGCTTCTTTTTCGCCTTCATGATGTCGGGCAGCTTCACGTAGCGCGGTTCGTTGAGGCGCAGGTCGGCGGTTATGACCGCGGGGAGATCTACTTCGATGACATCGAGGCCTGCATCCACCTCTCGCGTCACACGCACGCTATTGCCGCTGAATTCGAGTTTCGACGCAAAGGTTGCCTGGGGACGGCCCCAGAGCGCGGCCAGCATAGGTCCGGTCTGGGCGTTGTCGTTGTCGATCGCCTGTTTGCCGAGGATGACGAGCTCGGGGTTTTCGCGATTCACGATCTCGAGTAATGCCCGGACGCAACTCAGCGGATCCGGCATTTCAGCCGTCTCGACCAGGATGGCGCGGTCGGCCCCCATCGCGAGCCCGGTGCGCAGCTGTTGCTGCGCCTCCCCGGAGCCGATGGACACAACGACGATCTCTGTGGCTTCGCCACGTTCCTTGATGCGCAGTGCTTCCTCGAGTGCGATTTCGTCGAACGGATTGATGCTCATCTTGACACCGTCCGTTTCCACGCCACTGCCGTCTCCCTTGACGCGTACGCGGACGTTGTAATCCACGACACGCTTCAGGCCCACCAGAATCTTTTCCACCTGACTGTCTCCCTTGCTTACGAATGCTCGCCGAGAAGGCACCCGCCGGCAGGCGGGATCGCTATTGTCTATGACGCCAGCGGGGTGTACAAGGCGTGTACCCGTGAGATACGCGTATTGACAAGTGAGTGTCCCGACGAGACAAGACCTGCTGACCGACGCGGACGAACTGGCGAATAGCCTCGGCGATCCACAACTGCGAATCTTGGACTGCCGCTTCGACCTGATGCAACCAGCGGCGGGTCGCGCAGCCTGGCTCGAGGCACACATTCCCGGCGCGGTCTACGCCGATCTCGACAAAGACCTCTCGGGTCCGGTGAGGGCCGATACCGGCCGCCACCCGTTGCCCGAGCCCGAGCGAGCGGTCGAGACGTTTTCCAGGCTCGGGATCGATGGCGGCACGAGAGTCGTCGTCTATGACGATTCGAGCGGTGCGATCGCGTCGCGCGCGTGGTGGGTGCTGAGATGGCTGGGACACCCGGAGGTTACGGTACTGGACGGCGGCCTGCAGGCGTGGCGCTCGCAGGACCTGGCGCTCGACTCCGGCGTGCAGGAGGTCGTCCGGCGCAATTTCGTGGCATCGCCCGGGGTGGCGCGGGTACTGAGCTCGCGGGAGGTCGGGGCAGACCGCCCGTTTGCTCTTATCGACGCGCGTGACGCGGTGCGGTTCCGGGGGGAGTCGGAACCGATCGATACGAAGGCAGGGCATATCCCCGGGTCCATGAACCTTCCCTTTGTGGATTGCCTGCGCGAGGACGGTACCTGGCGGGACGCACGTGCGTTGCGGCGGTGCCTGCAGCCGTTGCTCGGCGACGACGAGAGCGCCCCCTGGGCGGTGATGTGTGGTTCAGGCGTCACGGCCTGCCACCTGGCGATTTCGGGGCTCCTGGCCGGCTACAGGGAGCCCGGCGTCTACGTAGGCTCCTGGAGTGAATGGATTCGGGACCCGTCGAGGCCGATCGGCTCCGGGCCGGGCAATAGGTAGAAATGCGGCCGCGAAATCTGCGGAACCGGCGTAAACTTAATGCTCGAAAAAGCGCTCTTGGCGGGGCGTCGCCGGTGCCGGGAAAACCCGTGCGAGTCTACAAGAATCCCGATCGCGAAGATTGAGAAATGTTTTTAAAACAATTATTTATAATTGCTATTTCAAGTGCTTTGGCAGCCTGTGCGGGTGGCTCCGAGCCATCTCTCGGGGACCAACCGGACACCGTATCTGGCCGTTCGGATTGCATCTCGTCGAGGACTATCCGAGACTACCGGGTATTGGACGATGCCAACCTCGTAGTCACGGCCAACGGCAATAACAAGTACCATCTCACGCTCAGTCGCCGGGCGCTCGGTCTCAGGTCATCGTGGAAAATCGCATTCCGGTCCTCCAGCGGGCGGGTTTGCGGCGGCTTCGACAACATTCTTGTCGATGACGGCTTCGGCCCGGAAAGCATACGCATAGCGGCGATCAGGCAGTTGACGCCCGAAGAATATGACGCATTACTGGTCAGGTTCGGAAAGAAGGAACCGGCCATCGAACCAGCCCCGGCGACAGACGATGTCGAGAGCGCCGAGGTGGAAGAGCTGGACTGACTTGCCCCAACCACAGAAGGGCATGTTGGTCACGCAATCCGCAATCTCCGTGCGGACCCGCCCGGCCAGCTTCACAGCTGGCCGGGTTTTTAGTGCCTGGAGCTAACGCATGAGCGGCCCCCTCGCAAAAATCCGGGTGCTCGATCTTTCGCGGGTGCTGGCGGGCCCGTGGGCCACCCAGTTGCTCGGGGATTACGGCGCCGACGTGGTCAAGGTGGAGCGGCCGGGAGCAGGGGATGACACCCGGCACTGGGGTCCGCCGTGGCTGCAGGAACCGGGAGGGGGTTCCGGGCGCGAGTCCGCGTATTTTCTCGCCACCAATCGCAACAAGCGCTCGCTGACCATCGACCTTTCGTCAGCGGCCGGGCAGGAACTGGTCGGTGAACTCGCCGCGACGGCGGACGTGATCGTGGAAAACTTCAAAAGCGGAACCCTCGAACGCTGGGGGCTGGAACCGGAACGTCTGCGTCGCGAGAACCCCGGCCTGATCGTATGCACGATCTCTGCGTTTTCCCGGGACAGTAGTCGCGCCGGCGAACCGGGCTACGACGCGATGATCCAGGCTGCGGGTGGCTTGATGAGTATCACCGGGTCGCCCCAGGAAGAGGGCGGTCAACCGCAAAAAGTCGGGGTCGCTATCGCGGATATCATGTGCGGCATGTACGCCGCCACAGCGATCATCGCCGCACTTCACGAGCGCTCGGGCAGCGGCCGCGGCCAGTCTATCGAGGTGCCGCTCTACGACAGCCAGGTTGCGTGGCTTGCCAACCAGGCCATGAATTTCCTGGTTGGCGGCGTGGTGCCAGGGCGACTCGGCACCGCGCATCCGAATATCGTCCCTTACCAGGCCTTCAGCACCGCCGACGGCTACATCATGATTGCGGTCGGAAATGACCGGCAGTTTGCGGACTGCATGCGCTGTTGCGGCCTGCCGGATCTCGCGGAAGATGCGCGGTTTCGGCGTAACGAGGACCGTCTCGCCAACCGCGCGGAACTCGTTACCCTGATGAGCGGGGTCCTCGCAGGCGAATCGTCCGCACACTGGTCGGCTGAACTCACCGCGTGCGGCGTGCCGTGCAGCCCTATCAACGACATCGGCCAGGTCTTTTGCAGCGACTACGCTAACGAGCGAGGCATGGTACGGACGGTGCCACACCCATACGATTCCGGTTTGCCCACAGTCGCCAACCCGGTGCGTTTTGCCGCAGATGCGGTCGACTACCGAGCAGCGCCGCCGCTGCTTGGGCAACATTCCGGGGAAGTATTGACGGACTGGTTAGGCTATTCTGCAAAGACAATATCTGAGCTCGAAAAAGCGGGAACGATTTGAACGTTACGACCCTGAACCAAGGCCAAGGAACGACTGGGAACATCGCGGCGAGCAGCGCGCTCGGCGACGTCAAGTACGAGATCCGCGGCCAGCTTGCGAATCACGCGAACGAACTCGAGAAGCGTGGCTACGAGATCATATCGCTGAATATCGGTAACCCGGGCCTGTTCGGATTCAGGACGCCGGAGACCATGCGGCTTGCGATGATAGAAAACCTCGGCCAGGCCGAAGCGTATTGTCACCAGAAGGGCATTTTCCCCGCACGTGAGGCGGTGGTCATGCAGCAACAGAATCGCGGCATCCACAACATCAGCGCTGACGAGGTCTTCATAGGCAACGGCGTCAGCGAACTCATCGATCTGTCGCTTCGGGCTCTGCTCAACCCGGGCGACGAGGTGCTGGTGCCCAGTCCCGACTATCCCCTCTGGTCAGCGGCTGTCGTGCTGAACGGGGGCGTGCCCCGTTACTACGACTGCCTGCCGGAGAACGACTTCATGCCAGACCCGGCGAAGATCCGCGAGCAGATTACCGCGCGGACCCGCGCCATCGTGCTGATCAATCCGAACAACCCCAGCGGTGCCGTCTATGACCGGCAGACGCTCGAGCAAATCGCGGACATTGCGGCGGAGAGCGGCATCCTCGTGCTTGCGGATGAGATTTACGACCAGATGGTCTATGACGACGCCGAGTTCATACCGTTTGCAACGCTGGCTGGCGATCGTGTCGTCTGCCTCACGTATTCGGGATTGTCGAAGGTTTACCGGGCCTGCGGTTATCGCGTCGGCTGGTGTGTTTTCGGCGGCGATATCGAGCGTGCGCGTGATTACATCCATGGCATGGAGTTACTCGCGGCCTTGCGGCTGTGCAGCAATGTTCCCGGCCAATGGGCGGTACAAACGGCACTCGGTGGTTTCCAGAGCATCGGCGAACTGGTGCAGCCGGGAGGCCGCCTTTACCAGTCACGGCAGTGTATCGTCGAGCGGGTAGCAGGCAGTCCATACCTGAGTCTCGTCGCACCGATGGGCGCCATGTACGCGTTCGTCAAGCTGCACAAGCGCTTCGACGGCAAGCTCGACGACCAGCAATTCGCGCTGGAACTGCTGGAAAAACGCCACGTGCTCGTTGCTCCCGGCAGCAGTTTCAATACGCCTTACACGGATCACTTCCGCATAACCACGCTGCCGGATCCCGATACGCTGCATACGGTTTTCGATCGCATCGACGATGTACTGGTGCAGCACGCCTGAGCGATGTATGACTGGTTACCCGAGGTCTGCGACGAAACCTCACAGGTAGTCACCGCCAGCCGGCGGCTCGCCCGCTTACTGACCGCCGAGTACAACGCCAGGCAGGTTGCCAACGGCAAGACGGCCTGGCTGACACCGGTCATCCTCGCCTGGCCCGACTGGCAGGCCCGGTTGTTCGCCTCGGCCGGACATGAGGGTCTGCCGGCCAGGCTCAACCCCCACCAGGGCCGTGTACTGTGGGATCAGATCCTGCGACAGGTGATCGACGACCCGCTCGTCAATATCGCGAACCTGACGCGGCATGCACGCGACGCGTGGAAACGGATCCACGAGTGGCGAGTACCGTTCGACGAATGCGTTTCTGCAGCCAGCAGCCGCGACCAGCGGCTGTTTGCGGCTGCGGCCTCGCGCTACCGGGAACGCCTGGCGGCGGAAAACTGGATCGACGAGGCCCTGCTCGGCAGCACAGTGACAGCCGCGGTCGAGGCCGGCACCCTGAAGGCACCCGAGCGCATCTGGCTGGCGGGATTCGATCGCCTGACGCCCGAGGCCGACGCGCTCATCGCCGCACTGCGCGAACGCGGCACACTGGTCGAGCTGGCGCCGGCCGGAACGTCGACGCAGGAGATCCGTGTCCGGGCCTGTGAAGATCCGGACGCCGAACTGCGGACGGCCGGTGCGTGGGCACGCTCACAGCTCGATGGCAAACCGGAAGGGCGTATCGGGATCGTCGTTTCGGGACTGGAGCAGGACGCGGATCGCGCGGGCCGGCTGGTGCGCGAAGGGTTCGTGCCCGGCTGGCAATATGCCCCGGGGCGGCACCGCGAGGCCGCCAATGTTTCGCTCGGCCGGCGGCTGCAGGATTACCCGGCCGTCGAGATCGCGCTGCTCCTGCTGCGCTGGACGCACAGCGCGATTGGCGGCAGGGACCTGAGCCTGCTGCTGCGGACCCCGTTCCTGGGTCTGGCCGACATGGACGGGCGTGCCCGGCTTGAACTCGAGCTGCGCCGTATACCGGACCGGGAATGGAGCCCTGAACTGCTGCTACACGCGTTCGGAGAGCGCGAGATGCCCGATGATGCCACTGACTGGCTGACACGCCTGGGCGGGCTCGTCGAGGTTGGTCGATCGCCGAGACAGGAGGCGTCACCGGCGGAATGGGCGGCCGTTATCGACGCACTGCTTGACGACTTCGGCTGGCCGGGTACCGCGCCGTTGGGAAGCGCCGACTTCCAGCTCGTCAACCGTTGGCGCGACCTGCTGAACGACCTGGCAAGACTGGAACTCGTGATGCCGCAGATGACCCTCCGGCATGCCGCAGGACAACTGCGCGCAATGGCGGCGGACACGGTCTTCCAGCCGGAGCGGGAAGGAGCGGTGGTCGAGGTACTCGGCCCCCTCGAGGCTGCCGGCATGGAGTTCGAGCGGCTGTGGATCGCAGGCCTTACGGCAAGTCAGTGGCCGCCGCCTGGACGGCCGATGGCACTTGTCTCCCGGCGTCTGCAGCGGCATTACGGCATGCCTGATGCCGATCCGGACGATACCGCGGCCTACGCGAAACGGGTCATCGATCGCCTGCTGGGCAGCGCCGGTTCGTGTATCTGCAGTTATCCGTATCGCAGCGGCGACGCGATAGAGACCCTCACAGCACTGCTGGGGGACGTGAGCGAGAGCAGCGCAGCGGAGGATCCCGGTTGGCATGCCCGGCAGCTCTGCGACAGTGCCGCACCCGGCACGCTGCACAGTGACCCGGTGCCGCCCGTGTCTGCGGATGAAGCGCTGGCGGCCGGGGCCGCGATTGTGCAATGGCAAATGACCGAACCATTCAGCGCCTTCGCGCTGGGACGCCTCGGCATTTCGTCATTGCGGCCGATCGCTCCGGGGCTGTCGCCGATACTCCGCGGCAACCTGATACATGCAGCAGCGTTTCAGCTGTACGCCGACCGGCCGTCCCAGGCCGAAATCCGCGCCTGGCTGGATGAGGATATCGACCGTCGAATCAACGCCGCGGTGAACCGTGCGTTTCCGCGTTACGAACGTCACGCAGACGGGGTATTGAAGGAATTATTCACGTTGGAGCGCAAGCGCGTCGGGCGGCTGTTGCGCGAACTGGTCGACGTTGATCTCCTGCGTGACCGCTTCAGCATCAAGGATGTGGAGCTGGCGACGGAAATCGACATGGGCGGGGTGCGGCTGCGCTTGCGCATCGATCGTATCGACCGATTCGACGACGGTGCCATCGCCATCCTCGATTACAAGACGGGCGGCCGCAGGAAATTCCTCGACGGCAGCGGCGAGCCTGCTGACGCGCAGTTGCTCGTATATGCGATCGCTGTCGAGGAACCGGTGGCGTCCCTCGGTTTTTACAATATCGACAGCCGTGAGACCGCGCTCGACGCAAGTGGGCGTGACGCCATGGGTGCGGAAGACTGGCAGCAGGCGCTCGAGCGCTGGAAGCAGGCGGTAGCCGCTGCTGCCGGTGAATTCGCGGCCGGCGACGTGCGCATCCGTTACTGGCAGACGTTGCGCGAAGCACGATCGCTGAACATCCTGTCACGCTTCGGAGAAATTCGCCGTGACGCATGATGCCGCTTTGCTGGCCGCCGACGCGAAGGCGAGGGACGATGCACTGGACGTGACACGTTCGTTCATCGTGCAGGCACCCGCCGGTTCGGGCAAGACGGAGTTGTTGATACAGCGTTACCTGCGGCTGCTCGCGGCCGTGGATTCGCCCGAGGAAGTCATCGCAATCACGTTTACGCGAAAAGCCGCCGCGGAAATGCAGCACCGGGTCCTGCAGGCGTTGCTGCGTGCGCAGCGCGGCGAGGTTCCCGAAGCGCCACATGAACGAATAACGGCGGAGGCCGCCGCTACCGTGCTCGAACGGGATGGTTTGCATAACTGGCAGCTTGTCGCCAATCCCCGCCGCATGCGCATACAGACGCTCGACTCGCTCAATGCATCGATTGCCCGGATGCAGCCGCTCACGGGTGCCGCGGCCAGCGGCAATACGGTTGGCAACGAAGCCGAAGTCAAGGCCCTTTACCGGGCGGCCGCTGCGGCCACGCTGGACTGGCTGGCCGAGGCGGGCCACCTGCGTGATGCTGTGCACGAGATTCTGTTTCACGTCGACAACAACACGTCGCTCTACGTCAGCTACCTGTCACGAATGCTTGAGACGCGCGACCAGTGGCTGCCGTTCGTCGGCAGCGGCCAGATGGAGAATCCGTCCGCGCTGCGTGGGACGCTCGAAGCGAACCTCTGCAAGGTTGTCGACGCGCACCTTTCGCAATTACGCGACCTTTTCCCGCGGGAATTGCTGCCGGAGCTGCTGCCGCTGGCGGATTACGCCGCAGGCAACCTGGTAGCTGCCGGCAAATCCGGGCATCCGGTGGCCACACTGCACGAACTGTCTGCATTACCGGAGGCATCCGCCGACGCTCTGGACGCCTGGCGCGGCGTCGCCGCACTGTTGCTCACGGCAGCCGGTGGGTGGCGCAAGCGAGTGAACGTAAACGACGGCTTTCCGCCCGGGGATGACGGCCAGAAAGACGCCCTGTATGACCTGATTGAAGCCGCATCCCAAACCCCGGGGCTGCCGGGCCTGCTGCACGGCATCAGGGCGCTGCCGCCGGCCAGTTACCCGGATGAACAATGGTCCGTCCTGCTCGCCCTGTTTCGGCTGTTGCCCATGGCGGTGGCAGAACTGCAGCAATTGTTCAGCTCCAATCGGCTGACGGACTTCATCGAAATCGCCCTGGCCGCCGACGAAGCCCTCGGTTCCGCCGGCAGTCCGGGAGACGTTGCGCTGCTCCTCGACTACCAGGTGCGACACCTGCTCGTCGACGAGATGCAGGATACGTCGCGGGCTCAATACCGGATGCTGGAGGCGCTGACGGGCGGCTGGGAGCCCGGGGATGGTCGCACGCTGTTTTGTGTCGGGGATCCCATGCAGTCGATTTACCGCTTCAGGAACGCGGAGGTCGCGCAGTTCCTGCTGGCGCAGCGGAAAGGCATCGGCGGGCTGGTTCTCGAGCGTCTGCTGTTACGCAGGAATTTCCGTTCCGGGGAATTCCTCGTGCACTGGTTCAACACGGTATTTCCGCAGGTCCTGCCGGCGGTGGACGACCCGGCCAGGGGTGCCGTGTCCTACGCCGAGGCGGTGCCGGCACTCGCGGAGGAAGGCGAATGCCGCGTCTATCCGTTGTTCGGCGCCGACCCTGCATTCGAAGCCGGAGAGGGATGCCGGGTCATCGCCGATACGCTTGCCGGATACCCGGACGATGATATGGCCGTGCTGGTTCGCGGGCGCACACAGCTCGCCGCGCTGTTGCCGCGTCTGAGAGCGGCGGGAATCGATTACCAGGCGGTGGATATCGACCGGCTCACCGACCTGCCCGAGATCATCGACCTGCTGGCTCTTACGCGTGCCATCGTCCATCCCTGCGATCGTCTCGCCTGGCTCGCCCTGTTGCGCGCGCCCTGGATCGGCTGGGACTGGAGCGATCTGCATGCGCTCGTGGTGAATGATTCTGATAGCACGGTATGGGAGCTTCTGCAGGATCCGACACGTTTGCAGTCAGTCTCGGGCGACGCGCGTGCTGCGTTGACGCGGGTCTTGCCGATCCTTGAATCCCTGCGATCGGTATCAAGGTCTGCGTCGCTGCGCGATCGGGTAGAGCGGGCCTGGCTGATGCTCGGGGGGCCTGCAATGCTCGCCGAGGCGGGCAGCGTGGAAAACGTTTATCGGTACCTCGATGTCCTCGAGAAACTGGAGATTGCCGGAACGCTTCACGACGTGGCCGAGCTCGAAGCCCAGTTGGACCTGGAGCGCGTTTCCAACAACGGCTCTGCACGGTTACAGGTCATGACCATGCATCGTGCCAAGGGGCTGCAGTTCGACCACGTCCTGCTCTTCGGCCTGGGGCGCATACCGCGGTCGAGCGACCGGGCAGTTCTGAGCTGGTTCGACTTACCCGAGGAGCACGGCGATGAAGAGAAGATCATCAGCCCTGTAGGGCGGCGCGCCGACCTCGAAAACGATCCCATCCACCGCTTTATCGAGTTGACCGAGGCCGAGAAGGATCGCCACGAGGTGGGACGTCTGCTTTACGTAGCGTGCACACGCGCGCGCAAGAGCCTGCATTTGCTCGGTCATACCGGCATGAGCGCGGATGGGGAATCCTGGCGGGCGCCCGACGCGAGGAGCCTGCTCAGCCTGCTCTGGCCGGCCATTGAGAATCACTTTGAGCAGGCCTTCGAGCCGCAGCCCGAAGCGCCGGCCGGGACCGGGGCCGATCAGTGGTTGCAGCCGCAACGGCGCCGGCTGGAGCCGCCGTGGCAGCTGCCCGAGGTTCCGTCTGTACCCGGGCAGGGGACGTCGCCGGATACAGACGGCGACGGGCGTGCAGTCGACTATTACTGGGTCGGCGGTGAAGCCAGAATTGCCGGCACGATCGTTCATCGCTGGCTGCAGTTCGCTGCCCAGACAGGCAGTGGCATAGCCGGGCTTGCCGATGAACGTCTCGCGGCAACCACGGAACGCTGGTTGCGCGAACTCGGGGTTGCTCCGGGAGAGACGATGGCACGCATACGGAACAGGGTGGGCGAGGCACTTCAGCAGGTGCGGGATGATACCCGCGGTCGCTGGCTGTTGAGCGGCGACGGCCACGCCGAGCTCGCGTTAAGCGGTGTCGTGGGGGGCGCGGTCGAGTCCGGGGTCCTTGACCGTGTTCGCATCGACGACGACGGCACTCACTGGATCGTTGACTACAAGACGAGCACGCACGAAGGCGGCAACCTCGAGGGATTCCTTGCTGCCGAAGCGGACCGCTACCGAGACCAGCTCGCCCGCTATGCGACTCTCTACCGTGCCTACAGGGCGGTCGACGTGCGCTGCGCGCTGTACTTCCCCCTCCTGCAGGCGTTCATCGAGGTCGATGTCGAGAGCTAGAGCTGGCCCTCGAGCCGGATGTCGTGCTGGCCACGGTCGTTCGGCGAGCCGAGGAAGCGCAATTGCCGCCGCAGCTTTTCCGAGGTGCCGTCCGTCGCCGCCACCTTGCCGATAAACTGGTAGGTGCGATTGCCCGAAACCGTCAGGCTCCCCGCAAGATCAAACACCCCGTTCACGTCCTCCACGCTTGCGACGACGGCGTTATCGTCGGTAAAGAACTCGGCGCGGTAGCCACCAATCGATCCGGGATCCACCATCGGTGCCACGAGGTCAGCGACAGCCAGCGTACCGTCTGCAGCGATCGGCAGCCCATCGCGTATGCGCAGCTGGTCAAACTGGAGACTGGCGTTGCCGCGCAGCCCGGGTATGCGCGCGACCGTCGCGAAGTCCCTGAGCGGCAGCGATCCGTTGACGTTTGACAGCGTGATAACGCCGCCGAGGCCGGCTGCAATGTCGGCTTCCAGGAAACCCGAGGACGGGCTGGCTTCGAAACTTGCCGCAACTTTGCCCGTGACAAGGCGCAACGGACGCAGGCGCCATTTCAGATCGCGCAGATACAATCCTGAAGCCGAGACTTCCGCAGCGGAGCCGGACCAGATCGTGCCTTCGAGGCCGCTCAACTGCACGGCGGGCGGCGCAAACCAGTCGTAGGCAACACGCGCAGGAAACATCAGGATGACGGCTGCGACGAAAGTCAGCAGGCCGACCAGCAGCAGCGTTTTTCGGCTGACCGTCAAAGTGACCGTTCGAGTGTGAGAGTCGCGTTAATACGCCCCGGTGCTCCGGACGTGTCCGCTGACAGGCTGCCGGCCTGCACCTCGAGGCCATACTGGCTACTGAGTTCGCCCAGCCATACGACGAGCTTGTCGAACGCCACAGCCTCGAACTCGACGCGAATGCCGTTCGGCGTTGGCTGGCTGCGCTTCGGCTGCCCGAGTCCGTGCGACCGCAACGTCGAATCCACGATCACGACAGGCGACTGCGCGCCGGTAGCGCCGGTGGCCGATCGCGATCCGTTCTGCGGCTTCGGCATCGACGCCAGCGGGCGCAATTCAGCCAACGATTCTTCCCAGGTGGAAACGCGCAGCTGCGCTTCGCGGTGGCCCCTGTCCAGCGGCGCCCAGACGAGCCCCCAGAGCAGCGCGATCGAGACGACAACGGCGCCGATGACGACGAACAAGCGCTCCCTGGCTTCGAGGGATTCGAACCAGTCTCTCATGATCCCACCTCGCGAATCTGGATGCGGCTGTTGACCTGTTCACCGACGCGGTCTGTCGACTGAATCGACGCGCTAAAACGCCGGGACTGGCTGACGCTCTTCTCGATCCTGTCGAGCGTCGCGACGTCGGGGGCCGTCAAACGGATGTCGATGACACCCGCCCGGTAGCTTATCGCCTGTATCTCCGCACCCTTGTTTTCCTGCAGGGCCATGGCGAGCTGTTGCAGCGACGGCAGGAATACGGCAGCCGCGGTGCCGGGCCTGCCGAAACTACGGCGGATCGAGGTTACAGTGCCCAGGGGGTCCATTACCTCGCGCGTGTCGTCCGGCCGAATCTTGCGATACTCGGCCGTGAACTGCTCTTTCAGGGCTGCCTCCTCGGACGTCAGCCGGAAGTAATCGATCGCCTTGCCCGCTACGCCCAGAACACCCAGGGCAATCAGCAACATCGCCGCATACCGCCACGGCCTGAACAATGCGCTGAAGTCGGTGCTCTCGCCGTACCGTCCCTGCAACAGGTTGACGCCATTGCCGCTGGCGACGGTCACGGCCAGTCTCGGCAGGACGCCGTCCGGGAGCAGATTGATGTCCACGCTGTCGAGATGCTGCCGCAGCCTGTTCCAGTCTTCGCTGAAAAGCTGGTCGTCCGTCGGTTCGCAATAGACGAGCAGGTGCGACGAGGTTTCCTGCGCCTCGTCCGCAATCCCTTCCTCACCGAGAACGCCGGCAGCCATCAGCACATCGACCGGTGTGACGCCCTGCATGACGAACTCTAGGTCCTCACCGTCGTTGAAGATGATCTGGTCTTCGGCCACGAGCAGGCTCAGGGTATTTGGCACGAACGCGAGGCCGTGATCCTCCGGAATCATGCGCGACGGCCTGATACCCGCCTCCTGCAATCGTTCCAGCCACCTGTCCAGCTTGTCGTGAGCAACCACGACGACCGGAAGGTTGCCGCCGGGGCGCCGGGTGCCCGGCGCAAAGTGCAGGTTCTCGATTTCGTCTGCGACCTGCTCCTCGAGCGCGAACGGTAGCGCGGCCCGCAGGCGCGCACCCTTGGCCGGCAGGTCGCAGGTGAGCGTCGACGTCTCGCCGGCCGGCACGATCACGATGACCTCGCGATCGCCGACATCCTTGTAAGCTTCATTCAGCGGGCCGATGACGGGCGGGGTCCGGCGCGTCCCCGCATCGTCCACCGCAATCCAGCTCGCTGGGGCGTTCTCATCGGCGTTAAGCCGAATGACCAGAAATTCTGCCATCGTTACGTAGTTCCCAGGCTGCGCAGGATCGGAACGACCTGTCCGGTTGCCCCGCGCTGCAACGTACTGAAATAGATGATGCGAACCGTAGCAATCTGGACGACCAACCTCAATTGAAAATAGCTCGTCGTTTCCTCGAGTTGCGGAAGTATCTCCGGCGCAACGAGGGTCGAAAACGTATTCTGCATGTCGGCGAAGCCGCCATTCTCACGTTCCGCAATGAGGCTTTCAACGTCGGAGGCCGACAGGTTCTCGCCCAGTGACTGCAAGACGGGTGCTGTCGCAGTATTCACATTAATGCCCGTACGACCGGGCAGGGCCACGATATGGGGCGCCAGGACATCGAAGCTCTCCTTGTCCATGCCCTCGAGAGCGGCAAGCTCGGTGGCGTTTGTTATGGACAGGTTCGGCGTCCGGTAGGCGGGAATGAAACCCGTGTAGATGGCGTCCTCGGCCCCGTCGGGGAAAGCGGCTTCCCGGTTGGCGTCGATCCAGTCCGCTGCAATACCCGCGAAGCGCGGGTCCAGTTCGAGCGCCAGCAACAGCCGCTGGAACTGCTCGAGCGCGAGTTCGTCGACCTCGCCGTTCTGGTCGACGAGGTTGTTGACGTTGAATCGCCCCTGCAGGTCCTCGATCTCGCCGAAGAGCTCGCCCTGTACCACGTCACTCTGAACGGGCAGACCGGGTAGCTCGCTCGCCCAGATCTCGCCGAGATGATCGGTGTCGGTCTCCTCGAGATCGGCGCGCAGGATCGAAGACACCCAGCTTTCGGCGCCCATAGCCACCTGTACCGCCTGGTCACGGTAGAGCAGGGTCATGGTGCGGCGCATATCGAGCGCGTTATCCCAGGCCAGGTTCAGTGCAACGCTGCTGACCAGCGCGGTAATCAGGATCGCCGTGATCAGCGCGACGCCGCGTTGCCGGACCGGTGTCTTCACGGTGCCACCTCCACGAGGCGCCGGATTTCACCCTCGTTGAAGAGGGTAAGTACGACTTCGACGGCACGCGGACGCAATCGAAATCCCGTCGGGCCGGCCACGTTTGCGGGCGGCCACTGTTCGGATCCCTCGCCATCGGTCGTCAGGTAGCGGAATTCGATGCTTTCCACACCGTCGAGCAACACCGTTTCGATCGGCTCGTTGTTGATCGTGCGGTCCAGCACACGCCAGTGATAGCGGATCAGTTCGTCGTCCTCGATCCGGTAGGCACTGCGTTGCAATGTTCCCCGCGGCAGGCCCGCCGGATTGGTCCAGCCGCCGTGAGTTACTTCCAGCGCGTATTCGGATGCAAAGCTCGAACGTATGGCGGGCTCGTAGCCGTCGCCGAGCAAGCCTCGCACCGGGCGTGGCGCCGCCTGCATGAGGTCCGAGTCGAGGTAACGTATGGTGCGCTGGATCGCTTCGAGCCGCTCCATGCGTTCACCGAGAAGGTCGGCGTTCGACAGTGTCTGTCCGAGCGCCATGTAAGCCACGACGCTCAGCACCCCGAAAACCGCGAGGGCGACCAGCACCTCGATCAGGGTAAAGCCGCGACCGCGCCGCGCGCTCACTGCTGCTGCCCCTGTGCGGGCTGCCCGGCATCCCACGCAAGATTGCTTTGTCCCGGTGCAACGGGCTCACCGATAAAGCCGGTCACCTGGCGAATACGGTCGTCGGATCCGGCATAGGTGACGGTGACGTCCACTTTCATCAGGTTTTCCACGCCGGTTTCGGAAACATTGGCGGTCCACGCCCAGACCGTGTTCGCGTAATCCACCTCGCCGCTGCTTTCGCCGACCTCGGGCATGGCGCCGGACAGCCTCAGTTCCGCAATCTTGTTCTGCGCGATCCAACTGGCGAAGGTGCGGTCACGCATCGTGTTGGCCGTATCGATCATCTGACCCATGCTCGCGGCAACGCCGGCGAGGGCCAGTGACACGATCACCAGCGCGACCATGACCTCGATCAGCGTGAACCCGGTGTAGCGCGTGCGCAAAGTCACATCGAATCCTCCGGCGTCACGATTTCAAGCATGCCGGCCATATCGCCCTGCACAGCGATGAGGCCATCATCGATGCGGCGCACGAAATGCACTTCGAACGGGGACATGTCGCCGCTCGAGTAGATCAGTACATGTGGCGCGTACCGCTCGATGCCCGGACGATCCTCCTCTTCGGATGTCATCCTCGTCGGATCGCTTTTGAGCATCACGCGCCGGTCCTCAACGAACAGCTCGAGTTCGAGTTCTTCGGGAAGCTGCCTGAGGCGCAGGGTATCGTCGCCGATGATCTCGCTCCATTGACGCGTGAGCGGGTCGAACTCGACGAAGCGGTAAGCGCCCTGCATGAGTTCGAGTCCGAATTCGCGGCCCTGGAGTAGCGACTCGTCCCTGGCGACGTCGACCAGCGAGACCATTCGCCGCGCTTCTTCGCGCAGCTGGTTGTCGCCACCTGCCAGCGTAATGGAGAGCATCGCGATCGACATAACAATGCCGATGATCACGATCACGACAAGGATTTCGATCAGCGAAAAACCGCCGCTGCGTCCGTGCAGGCGCATTGTCGCCGGCCGGCCTGCCGGGACCTTATTCGATGTTCCAGTTTCCGATGTCGGCATCGATGCCTTCACCGCCCGGCCTGCCATCACGCCCGAGCGTATAAATGTCGATCTCGCCATTGTTGCCCGGATTCAGGTACTGGTACGGGTTCCCCCATGGGTCCTTTGGGACGCGGTCGAGGTAGCCGCCGGGCTTCCAGTTGGTGACCGACGGATCGGCCGGCTTGGTGACGAGCGCTTCCAGGCCCTGCTCAGAGCTCGGGTACTGGAAGTTATCAAGCCGATAAAACTTCAATGCATTCTCGATATTCGAGATCTCTGCCTTGGCCTTCGTTATCTGGGCGTCGTCCACGCGGCCGATCACGTTCGGTGCGACGATGGCCGCCAGAATACCGATAATGATGACGACGACCATGATCTCGATCAGGGTAAAACCGCGCTGGCGCTGAAAACTGCGCCGCTGCTTGATGTCTTTACTCACGGTATGCTCCAGAGGATTTCGCCGTATCGCGAAGGCCGGCGGTGCCGGCCGAAATTGACTCGCTGTCTGTTCAAACGTCAGTATACCAAACATGGGGTTAAGCAAAGGCGAGGAAACACGCCTCGGCGCCTTGCCAACGCTCGCCTGGCTGGTGCCCGGCATCATCGCGCTGTGTGCGCTGACCCTGCTTCTGGGCGGTGATTCGGGGCGCGAATGGCTGCGCTACGACAGGGCCGGCATTGCCGCGGGCGAGATCTGGCGGCTCTTGACCGGTCACCTGGTGCATCTCGGCGTTTCGCACGCAATTCTCAACGTGGCGGGCCTGGTGCTGGTCTGGCTCCTCGTTGGCCGCGCGTACCGCTGGAACCAGTGGCTGTGGGTAATGGCAGGATCGCTTGCCGCCATCGATATGGGCTTGTGGTTCGGTGCACCGTCGCTCGACTGGTACGTGGGACTGTCCGGGCTGCTGCACGGCATGCTCGCAGCCGGCGTCGTGGCCGGCCTCGTCGAGCGCAGCGGCGAAGCGGCGATCCTCGCTGCCGTCGTCGCGGGCAAACTGGCCTGGGAGCAGTTCGCCGGGCCGCTGCCTGGTTCGGAGGCGACGTCGGGCGGCGCGGTCATAGTAGACGCCCATCTGTACGGAGTTATCGGCGGTACGCTGGTTGCCCTGATACTGATTAGAGTCCGGGGCAGGGCACCGATATAATGCGCCGCACCGACCGGCAAGCCGTCGTGGCAAGTAACCACATCGTAAATTAAGGAACGATTATGAGCAGTCTCTTCAACGCCGCGGCACTCGACGGTGAAATTGCACTCGTAACCGGGGCGTCCCGCGGCATCGGCTCCGCTATCGCAGCGGCACTGGCCGGAGCCGGCGCTACCGTCGTCGGTACGGCGACAAGCCAGAGCGGCGCAGATTCGATAAGCAAAGCGCTTGGCGACCATGGCAGGGGCATCGTGCTCGATATCGCGGATGACGATTCTGTCGAAGCGGCACTCAAGGATATCCAGGCGGAGGAGGGTGCGCCGACCATTCTCGTGAACAATGCCGGCATCACCCGGGACAACCTGCTGATGCGCATGAAGCCTGACGAGTGGAACGACGTCATAACCACCAACCTCAGCGGCGTTTACCGGCTCTGCAAGGGATGTCTGCGCGGCATGATGAAAGCGAAAAAGGGCCGCATCATCAACATTGCGTCGGTTATCGGCGTAATGGGCAATGCAGGGCAGTCTAATTATGCGGCGGCCAAGGCCGGGGTCATCGGCTTCTCGAAGTCGCTGGCGCGCGAGATCGGTTCGCGCAATATCACCGTGAACGTGGTCGCCCCCGGTTTTATCGACACGGATATGACTCGGGTGCTGCCAGAGGATCAGCGCAACGCGATGCTCACCCAGGTACCGCTCGGCCGGCTCGGCGAAAGCGAGGATATCGCCCACGCCGTGCTGTTTCTGGCATCAAACGCAGCCGCTTACGTGACCGGCGAAACGCTGCACGTGAACGGCGGCATGCTGATGGACTGAATCCAAAGGGAATTCGGGCGCCAAGCGTATAGATTGCCACTATAGATTCACATACAATACCGAGCCACGGACAGGGAGCACCTTGTTAGATCAAGGACTTATCGCCGATTTGGCGGAGTTGCCGGTAATCGCCGGCGCGGCACACGGATCGCCCAGGAAAGGCACGAACGGCTCGGTGACACATGATGCGTGCGCCGTGGCGAGATTTTGAATGAGTCTTCTCAGGAGAAGCTACCACTATGAGCAGTATTGAAGAACAAGTTAAGAGCATCGTTGCAGAGCAGCTCGGCGTCAAAGAGGACGAGGTGACGAACGATGCTTCATTTGTCGATGACCTCGGTGCCGATTCGCTCGACACGGTCGAGTTGGTCATGGCTCTCGAGGAAGAATTCGAGACCGAGATCCCGGACGAAGAAGCCGAGAAGATCACCACGGTACAGCAAGCCATCGATTTCGTTACCGCTCGCTCCAGCGAGAGTTGATCGATCGGGCGCGGCGGCAGTCATCATCGTCGCCGCGCTTTTCTCACAGTTTCCTCATTGGCGATTCCGCCAACTTCAAACGGTATAACATTGAGCAGACGTCGAGTTGTCATCACCGGAATGGGCATCGTCTCGCCGGTGGGCAGCCGGCTCGATGATGCCTGGCGCAATGTTTGCGAGGGCAACTCAGGTATCGGCCCGATCGAGGACTTCGATGCGAGCAGCTATCCGACCCGTATAGCCGGCAGCGTCAGGGACTTCGATGCTGATCAGTACCTTGCCCCCAAGGAACAGCGCAAGAACGATCCGTTTATCCATTACGGCGTGGCCGCCAGCATCGACGCAATCAGGGATTCCGGCCTCGAGATAACGGAAGAAAACGGTGAGCGCATCGGCGTGGCGATGGGTGCCGGCATCGGTGGCATCAAGTTCATCGAGGACAATCACGACAAGCTGCTGGCGGGCGGCCAGCGCAAGGTCTCGCCGTTCTTTATCCCGGGCTCCATCATCAACATGACGTCGGGCCAGGTGAGCATCATGCAGCACATCACCGGCCCCAACATATCTATCGTCACTGCGTGCGCTACGTCGACGCACTGCATCGGTTTCGCCGGGCGAAGTATCGTCCATGGGGACGCGGACGTGATGCTGGCCGGCGGCTCCGAGTACGCGACGACACCGCTGGCAATGGCCGGGTTCTGCTCCGCGCGCGCAATGTCCACGCGCAATGACGATCCCGCCGCTGCGAGCCGCCCATGGGACGCTGACCGGGATGGTTTCGTTCTGAGTAACGGCGCCGGCTGCGTGGTGCTCGAGGAACTCGAGCATGCAAAAGCCCGGGGCGCGAACATCTATGCAGAACTCATCGGGTTCGGCATGAGCGGCGACGCGTACCACATTACCTTGCCGCCGGCGGATGGGGAAGGTGCCCGCAAGTGCATGAGCGCCGCGATCCGGGACGCCGGCGTCGATCCCGCCGATATCCAGTACCTGAACGCGCACGGCACCTCGACACCGGCCGGGGACCTTGGCGAAACCGTCGGTATCCGCAGGACCTTCGGAGACGCCGCAGATGCGTTGATGGTGAGTTCCACGAAATCGACGACAGGGCACCTGCTCGGGGCGGCCGGTGTCGTCGAAGCGATATTTTCCGTCCTCGCCATCAGGGATCAGGTGGTACCGCCGACGATCAACCTGGACAACCAGGACCCCGAATGCGATCTCGATTACGTTCCCAACGAGGCTCGCGACGCAAAAATCGCGATAGCCATTTCGAACTCGTTCGGTTTCGGCGGCACCAACGGCAGCCTGATCTTCCGAGCATTCGACTGAGCTCGCCGCCGTGTACGGGCGGAATAACTACGATGGTCTTCTGGTCTGCGCGCTTGCGCAGCCCGTGGACCTGCTAGGCCTGCACCGGCTTGCGCCACAGCGCTACCCGTTTCTCCTGCAGAGCACTGTTACACGGCCGCCTCTCGGTCGCTACGATATCCTGTTCGCTTTTCCCGGCGAATCGATCGAACTTGCAGGAAGCGGGCAGTTGCGCGGCAGTCGCGGGGCCGGGGCTCCGGGATTCCTCGCGGCACTCGACGAGTGGTGGCGGAGTGAGCAGCGACACGGCGAAGGCCCGCAATTGCCGTTCAGGGGCGGCTGGTTCGTCTATCTCGGCTATGAGCTCGCCGCTGAAATAGAACCTGTGCTGGATCTGCCTGCGGACGACGTGCTTCCCGCGGCGTTTGCGGTGCGCTGTCCGGCCGCCATTGTCCATGACCACGTGGAAAGGCAGACGTGGCTGGTCGCCGAGAGCGACGCGGCAATCGACCCGGATCAGGTGCTGGGCGACATCCGCCAGGCCGCCGGCGGGTCCCGTCATATTCGGCAGCCGGCGGCGCTCGCCGCGACCCGTGAAGAAGCGGACGAGCGCTTTCTATCGGCCGTCACGCAGGCGAAGAATCACATTGCAGCCGGCGATATCTACCAGGCCAATCTCTCTCGGGGCTGGACCGCGGAGTTCGTTGAGGCGTGCGACGCGGCGCAACTGTATGCCGCACTAAGCCAGGCGAATCCCGCACCCTTCGCCGGCCTGGCTCGCTGGCGCGACAGAGCGATCATCTCGTCGTCGCCGGAGCGGCTTCTGGAGGTTCGCGACGGTATCGCATCGACGCGGCCTATTGCCGGAACCCGGCCGCGTGCGTCGGATCGCGACGACGACGACCGGCTGTCCGACGAGTTGTTCGCGAACCCCAAGGAGCGCGCCGAGCACATCATGCTGATCGATCTCGAGCGCAACGACCTCGGCCGGGTCTGCAGGGCTGGAACCGTCGAGGTCGACGAGATGATGGCGCTGGAGAGCTATGCGCACGTGCACCATATTGTTTCCAATGTCAGAGGACGTCTGAGGGACGGCATCGCACCCGGAGAGGCCATCCGCGCCGTCTTCCCGGGCGGCACAATTACGGGCTGCCCGAAAGTCCGCTGCATGGAGATCATCAACGAACTGGAAGGCGTGGCCCGCGGCGCCTACACCGGTTCGTTCGGTTACCTGAATCGCGACGGCAGTCTCGATCTCAATATCCTGATACGCACCATGGTCCTGCAGGGTCGGACGCTAAGCCTCCGGGCCGGTGCAGGCATCGTGGCGGATTCTGAACCGCGTGCTGAGCTGGCCGAGACACGTGCAAAGGCCGAGGGCATGCTGAGGTCGCTGTCCGCATGACCGAGTGGTTCCGGGACGGAGGGCCATGCGCTGCGGTCGCCGCCGACGATCGCGCGTTTCAATACGGCGACGGGCTGTTCGAAACGGTTGCGATTCGTGACGGTGCGCCGCGCCTTTGGGATTACCATGTCGAGCGGCTGCAAACCGGTGCGGCGCGGCTCGGGTTGCCGGCGCCCGGTGCATCCACGCTGCGTTCCGAACTGCAGGCCGCACTCGACCAGGCACAGGCGGACCCGACCCGCTGTGTCGCGAAGATCCTGTTGTCCGCAGGGCAGGGGCCGCGCGGCTATAGACGCGCCGGCGACGCGCCTGCGACCCTGCTGACGGGTGTCGCTGACGCGCGGCGGCTGCCGGATTCCTGGTACGGCGACGGCATCGACCTGCGGCTGTGCAACACGCGGCTTGCGGCACAACCGCAGCTGGCCGGCCTGAAGACACTGAATCGTCTCGAGCAGGTTCTCGCTCGTAACGAATGGACCGACGAATCGGTATTCGAAGGCATTACACTGGATACTGACGGCCGGGTCATCTGCGGTACCATGAGCAATGTGTTTCTCATCTCCGGCCATGCGCTGGTGACACCAGCAATAACCCGTTGCGGCGTTTCCGGCGTCATGCGACGCCACGTTCTTTTGTTGCTCGACGGGGCTCGTCTCGATTGCCAGGTTCGTGATGTCGAAACCGCCGAATTATGGGCGGCGGACGGCGTGTTTATCTGTAACAGCCAGTTCGGCATCCTGCCCGCCAGGCGTTGCGGCGAGCACACATGGCATCCGGGGCATTTCTTCCGGCGCGTGGCCTCTCTGCTCAGGGAGAGCGGTATCGTGGAGGGACCCGCTTGAGGCCACTCGCGAAGGCACTCGGCATCGTTATCGTGGCACTGATCGTGATTGGCGCCGCTGCGACCTGGCAGGTGAACCGGTTTCTCGACAGTCCCGTGAACGTGTCCGAGGATGGCGCGAGTTTCGAGATCGCGCCGGGTACGCCGTTTGCCAGGGTCAGCCAGCGCCTCGCAGACGAGCAAATCATCGCGCATCCCACGCTGCTGAGCATCTTTGCCCGCGTGTCGGGAAAGGCCGAGTCTGTGCACGCCGGCGAGTACTTCATCGAGCCCGGCACTACCACGGCCGGCCTGCTGGAGCAGTTCACCAGTGGCGACGTGCTCCTGTACTCCTTCACCATCGTCGAGGGCTGGAACCAGTGGGATCTGCTGCGCGCAATGCGGGCGCATCCGCAAATCGACGCGCAGATGAGCGAGGAAGACTGGCCCGCGCTGCTCGAGGAACTGGGCTCCGATACCCGCCACCCCGAGGGCTTGTTTCTCCCGGAGACCTATCACTTCCCCCGCAACACCAGCGATCGGAAGCTGCTCAAGCAGGCGTACGGGCTGATGCAAAAGGTGTTGAACGAGGAATGGCCGAAGCGTGACCCGGATGCCCCGGTCAAGACGCCTTACGAAACGCTGATTCTGGCGTCCATCGTCGAGAAAGAGACTGCGCGGGCCGACGAGCGACAGCGTATCGCCGGCGTGTTCGCGAGGCGGCTGGATAAACGCATGCGGCTGCAAACCGATCCGACCGTCATTTACGGCATCGGCCCGGCTTTCAACGGCAATCTCACGCGGCGCGACCTCAGGACCGATACGCCGTACAACACCTACACGCGCGGTGGATTGCCGCCGACGCCGATCGCGATGCCGGGTCGGGACGCGATTCGGGCGGCACTGCACCCGGCATCCGGCAACGAGCTCTACTTCGTCGCTACCGGCCTCAGCGACGGCAGCCACAAATTTTCAGAGACCAAGGCCGAACATGATGCGGCCGTGGCCGAATACCTGAAACGTCTGCGCAGCAATCGCAAGAAAGGGATGTAGCGTGCAGCGGGGAAAGTTTATTACCTTCGAGGGTATTGAGGGCGTCGGCAAGTCCACGAACATCAACTTCCTCGCGGGCCTCATCGAGGCAGAGGGCCATACGGTCATGAAAACGCGGGAGCCGGGCGGCACACCGATTGCGGAAGTCATCCGGCGCCTCCTGAAGGAGCACGGTGACGAACCGCTGCCTGACGTCGCTGAACTCCTGCTCATGTTTGCCGCCCGCTCGATCAACGTGAACAATGCAATCCGGCCGGCACTCGACGCTGGCACCTGGGTCATCAGCGATCGGTTCACCGACTCGACACGCGCCTACCAGGGCGGTGGCCGCGGCTTTCCGCGCGACAGCATCGAATGGCTCGCGACGTTCGTTCACGGTGACCTGCAGCCCGACCTGACAATCCTGCTGGATGCGCCCGTCGAAACGGCGCTGCAGCGTGCCGGCAGGCGCGGGGAACTGGACCGTTTCGAGGTCGAGCAGGCGGAGTTCTTCGATCGTGTCCGGCAGGCCTACCTGGAGCTTGCGACGGCCGAACCGGGACGGTTCAGCGTCGTGGACTGCTCCCGCGACCTCGACAACGTGCAGGCGGCAATAAGCGAAATCGCGGCCGGGTTATTATCTGATAAATGACATCAATATAGTTTTATAAATTATTATTTTTTATGGATATTATCTGGCATAGCGAATTCGCACAGGCGTGGCTCGACCGGGTACGGCAAGGCCGGATTCCGCACGCTGTGCTGCTGGCGGGTCCTCGCGGTGTCGGCAAACGGGCAGCCGCGGTCTGGATCGCCCGCGGACGGCTCGGTCTGGGCGAGCAGCCTGCGCTGCCGCAGTTTCCCTTCGAGCGGCCCGAACACGCGGACCTGCATTGGCTGGAGCCACCGGAAGACAAGCAGGGGATCCTCATCGACCAGGTTCGCGAACTGGTCGGCAATCTGCAGCTCACCAGCTACGAGGGGCGCGGCAAGGTGGCGGTGATCGAGCCGGCCAATACGATGACGCACAGCGCGGCGAACAGTCTGCTCAAGACACTCGAGGAGCCGCCTGGCGACGCATTGCTGATTCTGGTGGCCGACCGCATCGGACGCCTGCCGGCGACCGTATTCAGCCGCTGCCAGCGCATTGATTTCGCGCCACCCGGCGAGAGCCGGGGACTGGCCTGGCTGGATCGCCTGCAGCCTGGCGCCCGCTGGGCGGAGGCGCTGCGGGTCGCCGGTAACGCGCCGCTCGCGGCAATCGACGCGCTCGATACCCTGGATACGCTCGCCACCATGAGCCGGGAACTCACGGGGATCGGGTCGCGGCAACTGTCCCCGATCGAGGTTGCGGAACGCTGGAGCAAGCTGGAGCCCGGCTTCGTGCTCGACTGGCTTGCACGGCAGCTGCGGCAGGCCGCGCTCGCGCTGGCCGGCGGCCGCGACAGGGCGCCCGGACTGACAATTGACGATTCTGTGCTGAAGCGCATGGACAGGCGAAACCTGTTTTGTTATCTAGACAGGATCAACCGGTTGCGTGGCCAGCCAAAAGGGTCGTACAACGTCCAGCTGACGCTGGAAACGCTGTTGATCGACTGGGCAGATGGCCTCGCCGACGCCGGATCGGACATGGACTTGGGTGGCATGCGGATGATGCCGGCCCAGAGGTAGAGAAATGAGTAAACCGGGACTGCTGACACTGACGATCAAGGACAAGAGCGCGCTGTACCTTGCGTACATGCCGTACGTCATCAACGGCGGTTTGTTCATACCCACCAACAGTTCCTATCGCCTCGGCGACGAGGTTTTCATGCTGCTGAACCTGATGGGCGAGGACGAGAAAATCCCCGTGGCGGGCACCGTGATCTGGATGACGCCAAAAGGCGCACAGGGCAAGCGCACAGCCGGGATCGGGGTGCAGTTCAGCGACCAGGACCAGGGCAACACGCAGAAGAAAATCGAGACCTATCTCGCCGGCGCCCTCGGCGGCGACAAGCCCACACACACGATGTAGGAACGCCTAGCCCTGTTCCTTGTTGATGCCGCCGCGCAGCACATAAGCCTGGAAGCCGCGTTCGCTCAGGATGTAGGCGCCCGCTGAGCTGCGCCGCCCCGTATCGCAGCACACGATGTACTTCTTGCTCTGGTCGAGCGTATTGAGCTTGAGCCGGATGAAGTACAGCGGGATGTTGATGGCACTGTCGAGATGCTGATTTTCGAATTCGCTCGGCAGGCGCACGTCGAGCCACTGCCCGCCACCCTGGATGATCTGCTGCGCCTCATCGAAATCCACCCAGTCCAGCATCGGCTCATTGAGCAGCTTCTTGAAGTCATCCTTGCCGAGCCGCATGACGCCGCCGTCAGTGAGCATCGTGACCGTCGCGTTGCGCTTGGCGTCGGAGATCAGGGCCTCTTCGCCGAACGTGTCGCCAACCCGCAGTTCGGCGAGCTTGATGCCATCCTTGGACAGCGGCGTCTCGCGGGTGACGAGCGCGCTGCCGCGTGTCAGAACGTAGAAATAGTCGCCTTCCGCTCCCTGCTTCAGGATGACGTCACCGGCCTTGTAGTTGATCTGCTGCATGCGCATGAAGATCGCCTGGATGTTCGCCGGCGGGATCTTGTGAAACGCCTTGGTCTGCAGCAGCATCGTCATCCAGTCTTCGTTGCCGCCGTCCGTATCGCTCTGCAGCTCGGAGACCTCGTAGGTGCCGGTCTGATCCCAGGTCAGCATGACGTCCAGCAGATCGCTGTCGATGGAGATGAACTGCACCCGGTCGCGCGCCTTCGCTGACACACGTCGCGGGAAAATCGGGGACACCGGGTTGCGGGCGGAATCGCTGCCGCCGCTTATTGTCTCGACCGTCTTGCCCTGGTCCTGGAGCTCGAGGACCCCCGAGACGACGTAAATCGTGCGTTTCTCGGTATCGCCTTCCTTGAACAACGCCTGGCCCGGTGACAACTCACGGACCTGCACCTTGCGTGCGAGCGCCGCCAGGTTATCCCGCTTGAGTCCGTCAAGCGGAGAGAATTGCTGCAGTAGCGCGGTGCTTACCGGCTCGTGTGTCATTCGATGTCCTGTTGCCGTGCGTCGTCGTTACAATCGTCCAGCCGCCGGTATTCTACCTGCTATTCAATGACTTCCGATACACCCGGCTGCACGCAGCGTGAAGCGGCGCACAGTTTGCCGGGAACGCGGCTGAAAAATGTGATCAGATTTTCGAAAAGCCTTCGTGCGGTGTGAACCGCTCCCCATAGCGTTGTGTGAAGTCGTTCAAGCGGGCGAGGACGTCGTCGATGCCGCGCTCCCGTGCGTAATTGATCGGGCCGCCGCGGAACGGCGCGAAACCGGTGCCAAAGATCACGCCGGCGTCCAGCAAGTCGTCATCGCTGACCACGCCATCGTGCAGGCAGGCTATCGCCTCGTTGACCATCGGTAGTATCAGCCTGTCCTGGATGTCGTCACCCGAGCGGCTTCCGTCGGCGGCGGGCTTCACGGCCTTACCGTTCTCCCAGCGGTAGAAGCCCTGGCCGCTCTTTCGCCCCAGCTGGCCCGATTCGACCATGTCGGCCAGTTTCTGCGGCACCGGCCGGTTCATCGCGCCCCCCAGCACCTTGGATACATGCAGGGCAACGTCGATACCGACGCTGTCGACGAGCTCGACCGGCCCCATCGGCATGCCGAACGCTTCGGCCGCGCGGTCGATGTCGACGAGCGGCACCCCGGATTCGGCCAGTTCCATCGCCTCGGCCATGTACGGTGCGAGTATCCGATTGACGACGAAGCCCGGCGAACTCATGCATTCGAGCGGCAGCTTGCCGATGCCCTTGACGAAGCTGAAGCCGATGTCGAGGGCTTCCTGTTCGGTGTCCTCGCAGCGAATGACCTCGACGAGCGGCAACTGTGCCACCGGATTGAAAAAGTGCAGGCCGATGAAACGCTGTGGTGCGTCCAGGCCGACGCGCAGGTCCTCGAGACGAATGCTCGACGTATTGGTGGCGAGCAGCGCCCCCGCCGGCATCTTCTCTTGCAGCGACTTGTACAGGGCTTGCTTCGCCTCGAGGTTCTCGAAAATGGCCTCGATGACGAGGTCGGCTCTCGCCACACCGGCGCCTTCGACGTCGGATTGCAGCCGCTCGGTAGCGGCGGCGCGATCGGTTTCGTTACGGATGCGTTTTTCGAACAGCTTCCCCGCGCGTTCCATGGCCGGGTCGATGTATTGCTGCTCGCGATCCTGCAGCGTCACGGTATGCCCGCGCAGGGCACACCATGCAGCAATGTCGCCGCCCATGACGCCCGCGCCGACCACGTGCACGTGGTTAATTTTTGCGGCCGACTTGCCGCCCTGACCCTTGAGCTTGTTCTGCAGGAAAAAGACTCGCACCAGATTGCGCGATGTGCTCGTGCACATGAGCTCGGCGATGGAGCGCGCCTCGGCCTCGTAGCCCGTGCGCGTCGACGCGCCGTGACGGGACCATAGATCGATAATCGCGTAGGGCGCAGGGTAATGTTCCTTGCGCGCCTTGCCCGCGACCTGCTTGATGAGCACGTTGCGGATGAACGGCCTGACCACGGGCAGGCTCAGGAGTCGCTCGACGAGCGGTGCCTTCTTCAGCGGCGGCCTGGCGGCAATCAGCTCCTGCGCCGCGGATCGCCACCCGTCCGCGCTGCTGACCCTGTCGACGAGACCGATCTTGCGTGCCTTGCTGACGTTGATGGGCTTGCCCGTGAGCATCAGCTGCATGGCTGGGCGTACACCGGCGATCCGGACGGCCCGGACCGTGCCGCCGAATCCCGGGTGGATGCCGAGCTGCACCTCGGGCAGGCCCAGAATGCGTTTGTCGGTCTCGAGCGCAACGCGATAGTCGCAGGCCATGGCCAGCTCGAGTCCGCCGCCCAGCGCGAAGCCGTTGATGGCGGCCACGGTCGGACAGGGCAGGGCCTCCAGCTGATCGAGGACCTGCTGCCCGAGCCGGATCAGGTCATACGCCTGCTCCGGGTTCTCGATCTTCGTGAATTCGTTGATGTCTGCGCCCATCACGAAGCCATTGCTCTTGCCCGAATAGACAACGACGCCTCGCGGCGGCTGTTTGGCCATCGGCTCGATGAGTCGGTGAAGCTCTTCGAGTACTTCGCCGGACAGCACGTTGGCGCCGCCGTCCGCCTTGTCGATGCACAGCCAGGCGATACCGTCGTCGCCGGTTTCCGATGTCCAGTGTTTCAGCGTCATGATGGATTGCTTACCTCGAAGTCGCAGATAAGGGGCAGGTGATCCGAGAGCCTTACGTCGGGAATCTCGAAACTGTTTACCGTGATGCCGTCCTGGTAAAGCACGAAGTCGAGTTCCTTACGCGGCGCCCGGCTCGGATAGGTCGGCAGTCCTTCCACGTTCGCGGATTTCAGTCCGGCCGCCCGCATGAACAGGTAGATCTCGTTTTCGCCCCAGAATGTATTGAAATCACCGGCAACGATCACCGGTTTCTCGGTCACCTCGATCAGGTCGTACAGGCGCCGCAGCTGCAGGTGCCGATGGCGGTACTTCAGCGACAGGTGCACGAGGAATACGGCGAAATGCTCCATCTCGAGTTCGATGATCAGGCGCTTGATGCCGGTGTCGAAATAATGAAATTTCTCGCCGTGAACCCTCTGGGCCGCCATGAAGGCGTTGCCCTGCTTGCGCACGATGGGCAGCATCTGGTTAAACGATTTGGACCCGTACTTGGTTTCGTAAGACGTATTCATCCGCAGGTCGCCGGCAATCTTCTCCGCCTGGTTGACCATGCGGCTCCGGATCGAACCGGTATCGACCTCGATGAGTCCCACGATGTCGGGATCCACGTCCTTCATGAAACGGGTGATCTCCGGGAGCACGCTTTGATTGCCCAGCACGTAGCCGGCCCCGGGCAACGGCATGTGCATGCTCGCCCCGCCGCCGACGGCGTATCGAATGTTGTAGAGAAGGAGTCGCATGCGCGTGGCTACGATACCGAAACGCCGCAGGCATGGAAACAGAATCCTGCAGACGTGATCGCGGTCGCACGATGAGCGTTCGAATTGGCTAGAATCTTCACTACCGTCGTATCAGCGGAGGCAATCGTGTCCGAGAGCAATCCCATACGGGTGTTCGTAACCCATGCGTTCCAGGAAACGGATGACTACCTGCGTGTGTTCGAGTTCCTCGAGAGCGTCGATCGCTTCTTTTACCTCAACGTCAGCAAACCCGACAACGTGCCGGAATCGGGGGGCATCGAGGCCATCAAGGAAGAACTCATCGCCCAGATTAAAGAGTCGGAGGCGGTCATTGTATTGCCCAGCCTCTACGAGGACAAAGAGAGCCTGGCACGTTTCCTGATGGACGCAGCGGACGTAAATTCGAAACCGATGATCGCCATACGGCCATTCGGCGGCCTGCTCGAGACGCCGCAGGCGGTAGCCGACCGGGTGAAGGAGCATATCGAGTGGAACGACCGGGAAATCGTGGACGCCCTGAAACGGCAGGCTCGCGGCGAAGACACTGCCCGATGGGAGACCATCGACTTCCCGGGCTGGGATGCAGACGGCGAAATTGATGAAAAAACATAACTTTATAAGACGTTTTTAAAGCTGTTTAACTCATGTCGGTCATCATCGCACACCGCGGCGCCTCCGGGTACCTGCCCGAGCACACCCTACCGGCCAAGGCCCTGGCCTACGCGATGGGTGCGGATTTCCTCGAGCAGGACGTGGTTGCCACGCGAGACGACGAGCTCGTCGTGCTGCACGACATTCATCTCGACCGCGTAACGGACGTGGCCGAACGCTTCCCGGGGCGGGGCCGCGATGACGGCCGCTACTACGTGCGCGACTTCGACCTGGTCGAGATCCGCGCGCTCAAGGTGACGGAGCGCGTCGATGCCGACGGGCTGCCCGTCTACCCGGATCGTTTTCCGGCCGGGCGTGGCCGTTTCAGGGTGCACACGCTGGCCGAAGAACTCGAGTTTGTCACCGGACTGAACCGGGCCACGGGCGGGACCACCGGCGTCTACCCGGAAATCAAGCGGCCGGCGTGGCACAGGGATCAGGGTATCGACCTCTCCGGCGCAATGCTGGAGGTGCTGGCGGCGTATGGCTACGAGGGCCCCGACGACCCGGTGTTCGTGCAGTGTTTCGATATGGAGGAGGTGCGCAGGCTGCGCCGTGAGCTCGGCTGCCGGATGCGGCTCGTGCAGCTTATCGGGGACAACAGCTGGGGTGAGGCCGGCACCGACTACGATTGGGTGAGCAGCGAACCGGGGCTGGCGGAGCTTGCGCGGATAGCGGATGCAATTGGCCCGTGGGTCAACAAGCTCTATACACCGGGTGCGGACGGGAGTCCGCCGCGCTCCACGGGGCTCGTAGAACGGGCGCACAGTGCCGGGCTGCTCGTTCATCCCTACACGTTCAGAGTTGACGACCTGGCCCCGGGATTCGGGGATTTCGGCGATATGGTCCGGTACTTCTGCGCGGACCTCGGTGTCGACGGCCTTTTTACCGACTTCCCGGACAAGGTCTGCGAGCTGCTGTCGCGATGAAAATGGCGCGATCAGCACGATCCCGCGAAGGAAAATTGCCAGACCGCCGTCTAACGGCCAATGCAGCAGTGCTGCAGGTTCCAGTCACTGGTCACAAAACGGATTCTGAATGACGCTTTATTTGCCAAAGCACGGAAAGATGCGGGCCTGGCTCGCTGCATTGGCCGTGGTGCACCTTACGTTCCTGCCATGGGCGCAGGCTCCGGCGGCCGAGGCCTTCGACGCCGGCCAATTCGCGGGCAAAGTTGTGGTACTCGATTTCTGGGCATCCTGGTGCGTGCCGTGCCGGCGGTCGTTCCCCTGGCTCAATGCAATGCACGACAAGTATGCGGAGCAGGGCCTCGTCATCGTCGGGGTCAACCTGGACATGGAGCGGGGCGATGCGGCGAAATTTCTCGAGGAATACCCGGCGAGGTTCGCCATCATTTACGACGAGACCAAGGAGCTGGCCAGGCAGTTCGAGGTCGTCGCCATGCCGAGTTCCTACGTGATCGGCCGCGACGGGCGTATTGCCGCGAAGCACATGGGATTCAAGGTCACACAGCAGGATGAGTACGAAGCCCTGATCATCGACGCATTGCAGGAATCGGAGACAAACGATGATTAAACGAAACGTCACCGGTTTCGGTATCGCGGTGCTGGTTGTGCTGGCGAGCGGATGCTCGTCCATGGGCGTCGAACCCTGGGAGCGCGATATCCTCGCGAAGGAGGAAATGCAGCTTACGACGGACCCCGTGGAGGCTGCCATCGACGATCACATCTATTTCAGCAAGGAAGCCTCCAGCGGCGGCCGCGGATTCGGCGGCGGCGGTTGTGGCTGTAACTGAGAGAGCCGGCATGACGGAACGGAAACAAACCTCGGTGTCAGCTGCGCTTGCGGCGGCGACCTGCAGCCTTCTGGGTGCCGCCCCGATCGCGCCGGTACAGGCGCAGGAGGACCCGGGCTGGGACTTTAACACGGCGCTCTTGTATTACGGCGAGGACAACGACCGGGTTCAGGACCTGAGCCTCAACATACTCGGCAAGCGCTACTTCGTTGATGACCGCGCCCTTAGCCTGGGGCTGACGGTGGATACCCTGACAGGTGCGACGCCCAATGGCGCCATCCGACAGGGAGTACCGCAGACGTTTACCCGGCCTTCCGGCAGCTCGGTCTACACGATCCCGGCCAATGAACTGCCGCTCGACGATACTTTCAAGGACACACGCGCAGCCCTCAGTGTCGGCTGGGAACAGCCGCTTGGACGTCTGTGGAAGACCAGCGTGGGCCTTAGCGGCTCTTTCGAGTACGACTACACGCATATCGGCCTCAACGGCAGCCTGTCGCGCGACTTCAACCAGCGCAATACGACCGTATCGGCCGGTCTCGCCATCGCCCACGACACCTGGGACCCGGTCGGTGGTACGCCCGTGCCGTTCGCGCCGATGCTGGATGTCGGCGGCACCGGTAACAAGACGGGCGGCGAATCCAAGGACGTGATCGACGCCGTATTCGGTGTCACCCAGGTGATCTCACGCCGTCTGCTCGTGCAGCTAAACTACTCGTTCAGCAATTC
>Ga0193947_1000003_pt1 | contig 48057 bp, 40 predicted proteins | sample FRT_01_MG_FD_161267 | JGI IMG/M metagenome (GOLD analysis project Ga0193947, IMG submission 161267) | Sediment microbial communities from the Broadkill River, Lewes, Delaware, United States - FRT_0-1_MG | ecosystem: Environmental > Aquatic > Freshwater > River > Sediment | place: USA: Delaware... | reverse complement strand
GTGCATGCGCTGGTCGTCGAGATGCTGGTGAACCCACCACGCCCGGCGGCGATACAGCGCCGAACGCACGAGGCGATTGAGAATCCGGTAACGGTAACGCCTCGCCGTGGCCGAGAAGCGCGCGTGAAAATCATCAGCAACGGGCGTCACCCAGGTCACACAGACGTCATCGGGGAGATTGGTATTGGCGCCCAGCAACCAGCTGCGATCGCTGCGCTCCGCTCCGGTATCGAAATGCGCCACCTGCCCGCTCGCATGCACGCCGGTATCGGTGCGCCCGGCGCAGGTCACCTCGACAGATTCGTTCGCTACCTCGGCCAGTGCCTGCTCGACTCGCTCCTGCACACCGAGCCCGGTGCGCTGGCGCTGCCAGCCGTTATACGCGGTACCGTCGTATTCGATGCCGATAGCTACGCGTGCACTCAACCCGGCAGCGATTCCAGCAACTGCTGCGCCTGCTGGCGCTGCGATTCGTCACCCTCGTCGAGGACTTCCTCGAGGATGCTGCGAGCCCCGCCCGGATCACCCATATCCACGTAGGCGCGCGCGAGGTCGAGCTTCGTGCCTACTTCGGTCATCGTGCGTGCTTCGTGCAGATCTTCGCTCATGTCGTCCGGCGACAGCGACATCGTCTGTACTTCAGACGTCTCGTCGGACTCATCGAAGCCCGGGCGCACATGTTCCACGGTTGCGTCGTCGCGCGGCATATCCACCGTATCGCCCATCTCGCTGACCTTGAGCGCCGCGGTCAGGTCGTCAAGATCGAGATCGACGTCAGTGCTGGCAACGGCCGGCATTTCACCCGTCTCGTCAAGGTCCATATTGCCGGTGAAGACGTCCGGCGGCAGCGCCTCGGTTTTCGCAAAGTCGAAATCGGCGTCCTCGTTGAGCGTGCGCGAGAGCATCGTCTCGTCGTCATCACCCTCGTCGTCCAGTGACGCCAGCAAGGTCTCTGCGTCATCGGGAATCGCCTCATCGTCGCCCCCGGCATTCGTGGTCGTGTCGACCGCAAAATCCTCGGGCAATATCTGCGTCCGCCCGGTGGCCTCGAGCAGGCTTTCGTCGAAATCGACGTCGGTGTCGTCGGCTCGCTGCATCAGCGGATTCTGGCCCGTTTCGTCCGCTGCCAGCCGCATCTCCGAGGTCCGTGAGAGGGCCTCCTCGATGTCGAGCTCCTCGTTCAGACTGGTATCGTCGGCATCGAATCCTTCGTGCACGCCGGTCGCATCCGGATCGACTTTCGGGTTCCGACCCGTCGCTTCGGCGGTGTCCTCCAGCGCTTCGTTCAGTCCTGTCTGGTCGAGTATCTTCTGGCTCGCGGTGACGTCATCATCGTCCACCTCGTCCAGGTCTTCGATGTCGTCGAGGGACGCAACCTCGGTCTCGGCGAGCGAATCCACGTCGAGGCCGAGTTCGTCGAGGTTGATTTCGGCAGTCTCTTCCGGTGATGGCGCCGGCTCGGCGGTGGATTCTTCTACCGCATCCGGAATCGACGGCAACTCGGAGGTCGCATCAAGGCCGGAGAACTGCTCCTCGATGGTGGGCGTGTCCCGCTCCGGTTCCTCCGCGGAAAAACCAAAGTCGACTTCGTCGCTCTCGTCCTCGCTCTTCTCGGGCGCCGGCTCTTCGTCGAACGCGAAGTCAACGCCTTCATCATCTTCGTCCGCTGCGTCGCCGCTTTCCTCGGCGCCACTCAGGTCAATGACCTCCTCCGCAGTGTCGTCCGACATCGTAAAGTCGAAGACATCGTCGTCACCGTCCCCGCCGAGGTCGATGACTTCGTCGCCGCCCTCTTCGCCCGCGCCGAAATCCATGTCCAGTGCGCCGCCATCGTCCGACTCCGCATCGAAGGACAGGTCCACGGCCTTGGTCGCCCCGGCAACACCGGCTCCGGCGAACAAGGCATCGTCCGCCGCAATCTGCTGTCCCATGATGACGATCTTGTCCCATTCGCCACTCTCGTCGGCGCCGGCGGCCTGTTTGACACGGCCAGCCGCATCGACGAACGCGTCGCGGTTACCCCAGACAAAGTAGATCTCGCAGAGCTTGGTCAGGAGATCGAGGTTGCTCGGGTCGCCTTCGAGGGCGCCGTTAACCAGATCGGCTGCCTGGTCGTAGAGACCATAGGCCATGTGGAAATCGGCTTCGGCAATCGGGTCGCTCTGGTCCAGGTTGACCGCAGTCTCGCTGCTGAACGTGTCTTCCATGGACCCCAGTGCGCCCATTTCGACCGTCTGCCCGGCACCGCCCTGCTCGGGGCCTGGCGCATCGAGCGTGTCCTCGTCCAGCGGGCCGATACCGGTCGTCAAACCCTGCTGCTCGACCACGACGATCGATTCGTCGTGTCGCGAGGGCGCACGCAGCGCCTCGGTAGACGACAGGGACGTATCATCGAGATCGGGCACCGACATGCCCGCACTGCTCCATTCTTCGTCGTCTTCGCCCCGCCCGCGGCGCACGAACCAGAACAGCACGGCGCCGGCAAGGAGCACCGCACCCGCAATGATCAGGACCCAGGTATTCGTGACGATGCCGATAATCTTGTCGAGAAGCGACGGCTCGGCGCGTGCAGGCGCCGAGATTACGTTGCTCGGCGGCTGGATTACCGCGTCCGCCTCTTCATCCGCAGCAGCGTCGACGGCTTCCGTCTCCCCCGGCTCCGCAAGTAACTCATCCTCCGGCGCCAGCTCGTCTTCGGCCACGGTCGTGTCGTAGCCGGCAGGCTCAAAGGAGTCGGGTTCGTAGAGTTCGCCGCGAATCTCGGCAAGTTCCTGCCGCAACGCGGCCAGTTCATTGTCGCGAATCTCGATGAGCGATTGCTGCTGCGGGATGTCGGCCGCTTCGAGTTGGGCGATGCGGTCGACCAGTTCCTGCTCGCGCAGCGACACGTCCGGTTCTGCGTCCGTCGTCAGCGCATCGTCGGGCACTTCAGCGCCAGTACCCGCACCGACAGGCTCCTCGTCGGGCGGCACGAGCTGCAGGCTCGGACGTGAATCCGTGGCAACGGGCGCTTCAGCCGCCGGCTCAGGCGCCGGCGCACCGCTCCATGCCGCATTCTGGCGCTTCGCTTCGTTCAGTGCATAGGCACGATCGATCCGGTAGATGTCGTCGGCGCTGGGAATTCTAAGGCGCGCGCCGGCTCGCAGAATATTGATATTGCCGCCGAAGGCCTCGGGATTCGCCTCGTAGATGGCCAGCATCGTCTGGTTCATCGTCAGGCGGAAATCCGGACGGGCGCGGGAGGCAATGCCCCACAGGGTCTGGCCGCGCTGCACCAGAAGTTCGTCACCGGACACAGTGTCGAAAGGCAGGTCCGGCTCGCCGGCCTGCGGCTTCGGCCGGGATTCGGGCCGGGGCGGCGGTTCAGGCTCGGTTCGCGGCGCGGGCGCAGGAATCGGCCGCGGCCGCGCTGCAGGCGTCTCGGCAGCGGGCATTGGTTGCGGCTCTGCCTGGCGTTCGATGCGGCCGCTGTCCGTCGGCGTGCTGCGCTGCGGCGCCGTGACGGCCGGGCGGGTTTCCTCGGCCGGCGGCGGGGCGAAAGTCGGCGGATCGAGCAACACGGTGTACTCGCGCAGCAGGCGGCCACGGGACCACATCGCTTCGACGAGAAACGTGAGAAACGGCTCGGTTATCGGCGTCGTAGAGGTGACCCGTATGTAATTGCCCTCGGACGAACCCGACTTGACGATCTCGAAGCGGAGATCCTGCAGGTAGTAAGGCCTGTCCAGGCCGTAACGCTCGAACGTCTCCTGCGAGGCTAGCCCGACCTGGAGGTTTTCGAGTTCCTCCGGCGTAGCGGACAGCAATTCGATTTGCGCGCGCATGGGCGCATTCAACGCTGAATCAAGACGAATCTCGCCGAGGCCGAGGGCCCAGGCGTTACCCGACAACAATAAAACGAGCGCAAGCGAAATTCGATTGCTACGTCGCGGCATAATGATGGTCTCCAACTCCCCAAGTGCCTCTGCAGACGCCGCGCAGAGACAGTCGCATGGCAGGCAATGCTGCCTCTCCAATTGCCTGCGAACTATAGCCTATAAATAGTTTTTCGCCAAAATTTCAGCAATTTGGACGCTATTTAGAGCCGCGCCCTTACGTATGTTATCGGCGACCACCCAGAGATTGATCCCGCGTGGATGAGAGATGTCCTCGCGGACCCGGCCGACGAAAACGGGGTCGTGTCCGGACGCTTCGGTCACTGCCGTCGGGTATGCGCCGGTCTCGACGCCATCCAGGAGTTCCACGCCGGGTGCACTGCGCAGAAGTTCGCAGACTTCCGCGGCGGAGATCTTGTCGCGCGTCTCGATATTTACCGCCTCGGAATGGCCGTAGAACACGGGAATTCGCACGGCCGTGGGATTCACAAGGATATCGGGGTCGCCGAAGATCTTGCGCGTCTCCCAGACCATCTTCATCTCTTCCTTCGTGTAGCGGTTCTCCTGAAACGTGTCGATGTGCGGCAGCGCATTGAAAGCGATCTGCTTGGTCGGCCCCTCGATCTCCAGCGGTCGCCCGTTCAGCAGCAGGGTGGCCTGCCGGACCAGTTCCTCGATCGCGCTGCGGCCGGCGCCGGACACGGCCTGGTAGGTCGCCACGTTGATGCGCTCGATGCCGACCGCGTCGTAAATGGGTTTCAGCGCCACGACCATCTGGATCGTCGAGCAATTGGGATTGGCGATGATTCCGCGGCTCTGGTAACCGTCGATCGCTTCGGGGTTCACCTCGGGCACTACCAGCGGGATGTCGTCGTCGTAGCGGAAGTGCGACGTATTGTCGACAACCACGCAACCGGCTTCGGCGGCCTTTGGCGCGTACTCGGCCGAGATCGAGCCGCCGGCCGAGAACAGGCCGATCTGCGCTTTGGAAAAATCGAAACCGGCAAGGTCCTCTACCGTCAGCTCGCGATTGCCGAAGGCGACTTTCATACCGACGGACCGCTCGCTCGCAAGCGCGTATATCTTGCCAACGGGGAACTTGCGCTCCGCGAGAATCTCGAGCATGACTTCGCCGACGGCGCCAGTGGCGCCGACGACCGCTACATCTAATCGATCTGTCATTGTCCTGTCTGCTTTATGGCTGGTGTTCCCGACTGCACGTCGGCGTTCTGTGCACGATTGCGCAAATAGTGATCCATGATGACCAGCGCGACCATCGCTTCGGCGATCGGCGTTGCGCGCAGACCAACGCAGGGATCGTGCCGGCCTTTCGTGACGATCTCGGTCTCATTGCCGCGCTTGTCGATCGTCTTGCCCGGCACGGAGATGCTCGATGTAGGTTTCAGGGCAATGCTTGCGAGCAGATCCTGGCCCGATGAGATGCCGCCGAGCGTGCCACCGGCGTCGTTCTTGCTGAAGCCGGATCCGGACATCTCGTCGCGGTGCTGGCTGCCGCGCTGCTCGACGGCCGCGAAACCCGCGCCGATCTCGACGCCCTTGACCGCGTTGATACTCATGAGCCCACGCGCGAGATCCGCCTCGAGCTTGTCGAATACCGGCTCGCCGAGGCCGACCGGCATGCTGCTCGCCAATACGCTGATTTTCGCGCCGATCGAATCACCTTGCTCGCGTAGCTCGTCCATGAACGTTTCGAGTTCCGCGATACGCGACGGGTCCGCACAGAAAAACGGGTTGTCGTCGACCGCGCCGAGATCGCTGGCGCCGAGTTCAATGGGACCGAGCTGTGATAGATAGCCGCGTATCTGCACGCCCAGGCGTTCATGGAGATATTTGCGCGCGATTGCCCCCGCAGCGACCCGCATCGTCGTCTCCCGCGCAGACGAGCGTCCGCCGCCCCGATAGTCACGAATGCCGTACTTCTGTTGATAGGTATAGTCGGCGTGCCCCGGACGGAACTTGTCCTTGATGTCGCCGTAGTCTTTCGACCGCTGGTCCTTGTTCTCGATGAGCAGTCCGATCGGCGTGCCGGTCGTACGGCCTTCGAACACGCCCGAGAGTATCTGTACCTGGTCCGGCTCGTTGCGCTGCGTGGTGTGGCGCGAACGGCCGGGCCGGCGGCGATCGAGGTCCACCTGGATATCCGCCTCCTCGAGTGGCAGCCCCGGAGGACAGCCGTCGACGACACAGCCCAGCGCGCGGCCGTGGCTCTCACCAAACGTCGTCACAACGAACAGCGTTCCGAAACTATTACCCGACACCCTTCAATTCTCCGGCGGTCACTAAAAAGACGCCCTGCCCGCCATGCTCGAACGTCAGCCAGACAAATGCAACATCCGGGCACGCGGCTTCGAGTGCCTGCTGGCTGTTGCCGACTTCGCAAACGAGTATTCCATCATCGGACAGGAATCGCGACGCATCATGCAGGATGAGTTTCACGGAATCCAGACCGTCGTCGCCAGCAACGAGACCGAGCTGCGGCTCGTGCCTGAACTCGTCGGGCAGCGACTCCATGTCCTCGCGATCGACGTAGGGCGGGTTGCTGACGATGAGATCGTAGCGACACCCTTCGAGACCGTCGAAAAAGTCCGAACGCACCAGGCGAACGCGATCGGCGACGTCGTGTTCAGCGACGTTGATGGCGGCCACCTCCAGCGCGTCCGACGAGATGTCCACGGCGTCGACGCCGGCTTCGGGAAACGCTTTGGCGAGCGCAATCGCGATGCAGCCACTGCCAGTGCCGAGATCCGCGATGGAGCGCACGTCGTCCGGGGCGAGCCATGGCGCGAAGCGCGCGTGGATCAACTCCGCAATGGGCGAGCGCGGTATGAGGACGCGTTCGTCGACGTAGAAGCGCATCCCCGCGAACCAGGCCTCGTTGACGAGATACGCGACCGGCACGTGCTCCCTGATTCGTCGCGCCACCAGTTTCTCGAAGCCTTCCAGTTCGCGCTTCGTAACGGCGCGTGAATACGCGCCGGGCGCGTCGTCGTGCGACAGGCCGAGATGCGCGAACAACAGCCACGCCGCCTCGTCGACGGGGTTATCCGTGCCGTGGCCGTAAGTCAGCTCGGCGGCGTCAAACCGGTCGGCCGTCTGCCGGATCAGTTGTTCGACGTTCACGGTTTTTTGCCGGCTGCCTGTCATTGTCGCTGTTGCGCTTGCAACTCCGAATACGAGACCCACCTCATAATCTCACACGGCTGCTGTAGAATCGCGTCCTCTGAAGCGCTATGTCCCGGAATCCATGCAAGCTCGAAACATTGTAGTCACGCTCTTACTCGGCCTCGCAATCGCGGCAGGACTCGCGCTCGCATTGCGCAATGCCGGCGGACCGGCCGAGCCGCTCACCGCGACGGTGCTCCCTGTCGGCAACGAGTTGCCCGACTTCGCGCTACTCGACCAGGATGGCGAGCCGGTCGACCGGAGGGTTTTCGAAGGACAATGGGATGTCGTGTTCTTCGGCTTCACCAACTGCCCGGACATCTGCCCGGCGACGATGACGGTGCTCGGCCAGGCAAAACGCGAGCTCGCGGCGCAGGGCCGTGAACCGCTGCCGCGAGTGGTGCTCGTGAGCGTCGATCCCGAGCGCGACACGCCCGAGGCCATGGCGCGCTACATCGCCTATTTCGGCGACGGCAATCTCGGCCTGACGGGGGAACTCGACGAGCTGCGCAAGCTCACGGACGCGCTGGGCGTATTTTTCCAGAAGGCCGGGGGCGATGACGTTGCCTACGGCGTGGATCATTCCACGGTCGTGCTTCTCATCGACCCTGAGGGTCGCCTGAAGGCCCTGTTCACGGCGCCGCACGATGTCACGAACCTCGTCCACGACCTGCCTTTGATCATGGCGGCCGAATGATGCCTCGCCTGCTCGTGTTATGCGCTTTTCTTGCTGCGGCTGCCGGTTGTGACAGCCCCGGGGGCCCGCCCGTCGTCGTCGCCAACCTCGTGGTGACTGCACCGGGTGCCGGGATGCCGATGGCCGCCGGTTATCTCGAGATCAGCAATCGTTCCAGCGAGGCGATTCGTATCAACCGCGTCTCGAGTCCCGAGTACGGTTCGGTCGAGATGCATGAGACGCTCATCGAGGATGGCGTTGCCAGGATGCGTGAGATTCCCGTACTCGAAATCGCGGCTGGCGACACGGTGGTCTTCGAGCGCGGCGGCAAGCACCTGATGCTCATGCAGCCCGTTGGCACGCCCGAGACGGTTACACTGAATTTCTATTCGGACGAGGTGTTGCTGCTCAGCATCAACACCGAATTTGCCGCATCCTTTGATTGATACCGCTATGCTGTCGCGACTTTTCGCCCTTCTTCAATACCTGCTGCCAAAGCACTGGTTGACCGCAATCGTTTACTGGCTCGCACGCATCCGCGTGCCGGCCGTCAAGAACATGCTGATTCGCGGTTTCCTGAAGCTCTTCGACGTCGAACTCGAAGAAGTCAAAGGCCGTGTGCCGCAGGACTTCAGCACATTCAACGACTTCTTCATCCGTGAGCTCAAAGACGGCGCGCGGCCGGTCGACGCGAAACAGGCATCGATCGTATCGCCCGCCGACGGCACGCTGAGCCAGGCCGGCACGCTGCGCGGCAACCGGATACTGCAGGCCAAGGGCATCGACTATTCCCTCGAGGATCTGCTCGCCGCCGATGTGGACAAGGCCGGCGAGTTTTACGGCGGCGCTTTCGCGACGATCTACCTTGCGCCGTACAACTACCACCGGGTGCATGCGCCCGTGGATGGCGAACTCGTCGCGGCGCATTACGTGCCCGGTGACCTGTTCAGCGTGAACAGCAAGACGGCGGCGCACGTGCCCGGCCTGTTCAGCCGCAACGAGCGGCTCAACCTGCATTTCCAGACGGCGGTCGGCCCGATGGTCGTCGTGCTCGTCGGCGCATTGAACGTGGGCAGCATCTCGACGCCCTGGAGCGGCGAGGTCCGGCCGCGCAAGTCGGGCGTGGTGGAACGTATCGATGTCTCGACCGCTCCGCGCCAGGTCCGCAAGGGCGACCTGCTCGGCTGGTTCAACATGGGGTCGACGGTCATCCTCGTGCTGCCGCCGGACAGCTGCACCTGGCACGACGATTTCAAGCCCGGCGTCAGGACGGTCATGGGCGAGGCGATAGGTGAACTGACGGCGCCGGGAGCGTGACCTGGAGAGCGTCATCCGGCGCTGCTGTAGCGCGGCAGCGCGCCGACCTGCTCGAGCGGGCGCGCCGCTTCTTCCGCGAGCGCAACGTTCTCGAAGTAGACACGCCGGCGCTGGGCCACTTCTCCGCGAGCGACCCCAATATAGAGAGCCTGCGCGTTGCACGCCCCAGCGGGGCCACGCTGTATCTGCAGACGTCGCCCGAATCTTTCATGAAGCGCTTGCTCGCCGACGGCTATCCCGACATCTACGGCATCTGCCGCGTGTTTCGCGGCGGCGAGGCGGGCCGGCTGCATCAGCCCGAATTCACGATGGTGGAATGGTACCGGCAGGGTTTCGGGCTGGATGCGATGATCGGCGAAACAGTGGCGTTCGTCGCCGAGTTGCTCGACCGGCCCGCCCTGCGGGATGCGGAACAGCTCGAATACCGGGACGCGTTCCAGCGATTTGCAGGCATCGATCCGTTCACGGCATCGACCGACGAGCTTGCCGACGCTGCGTCTGCCGATGCCGGCCTTCGCGACAGTCTCGGTCCCGATCGTGACGCCTGGCTCGATTTGCTCCTGAGTACGTGCGTCGCCGCCGGCTTCGCCGACAACAGGCTCACGGTCCTCCGTCATTTTCCTGCGAGCCAGGCTGCGCTGGCGCGAATGTGCCCGTCGGATGACAGGGTAGCCGACCGCTTCGAGGTGTTTTACGGTGCGCTGGAACTCGCCAACGGCTTTGTCGAACTGCGCGACCCGGACGAACAACGGCAGCGCATTCTGGCGGACCTGGGGAAGCGTCATGCGACGGCGCGTCCCCCGGTGCCGCTGGATGAGCCGCTGCTGGCGGCGCTGGAGTCCGGCCTCCCGGAATGCGCAGGCGTCGCTGCCGGTTTCGAGCGTATCCTGATGCTGGCGACCGGTGCAGAAGATATCCGCGACGTTGTGACGTTCGCATTCGACAACAACGACTGACGAGAGCCTGCAAACACTATGACCGATTTCAAACTCCTCGATTCACAGGCCGAGGCGCTGCTCCGTGATGAACCCGACACGCTCGCGAGCGCTGCCAATTTCGTCGCGCTGCTCTACAACGCACTCGACGACGTTAACTGGCTCGGTATTTACGTGCTGCGCGGTGATGAACTGGTGCTCGGTCCGTTCCAGGGGCAGCCTGCGTGCGTGCACATAGCGTTGGGCAGCGGCGTCTGCGGGACCGCGGCAAGCACGCTGCAGACTCAGCGCGTGCCCGACGTGCACGCATTCCCCGGCCACATCGTTTGCGATGCGGCATCCCGCTCCGAGATCGTGGTGCCGCTCATTGTCGGCGGCTCGCTGGTCGGCGTACTGGACATCGACAGCCCGTCGCTCGACCGGTTCAGCGAAGACGACCAGGCCGGAATCGAACGCCTGTGCAAGACGTTTTGCGACCTGCAGTCGGGCCGCGAGGGCTTCCTCTAGGGTTCGCGAGCCTTACTTGACGCGGCTGACGTATTCCTTCGACCGCGTATCGACCTTGATGACCTCGCCCTGGTCGACGAACAGCGGCACCCGCACGACGGCGCCGGTCGAAAGCTTGGCCGGCTTCACTCCACCACTGGCGGTATCGCCCTTGACGCCCGGGTCCGTCTCGACGATTTCGAGCTCGACGAAGTTCGGGGCCTCGACGATCAATGGCGAATTGTTCCACAGCGTGATCTGGCACATGTCGCCGTCACTGAGCCAGTCTTTCGCATCGCCCACGGCATTTGCATCCGCGGCGTACTGTTCGAACGTATCGGGCACCATGAAGTGCCAGAACTCGCCGTCGGCATAGAGAAACTGCATCTCGGTATCCATCACGTCGGCAGCCTCAACGCTTTCGCCGGACTTGAAAGTCTTATCGACGACCTTGCCGGTCTTGAGGTTTTTTATCCTGACGCGATTGAAGGCCTGGCCCTTGCCGGGCTTGACGAATTCGTTCTCGACAATAATGCAGGGGTCCTTATCGATCAGGATCTTGAGGCCCGACCGAAATTCGTTGGTGCTGTAGCTTGCCATTGGGGTATCCGGGGTTTTCGGCGAGGCGCCATTCTACAGAAAAAAGCAGTGATTGAATTGGGCGGGCAAATATTCCTCTCAGTCATGGATTGCTTCGTTACCCCCGGGGCCGGCGTCCGGGTCATTTATCTTCCTCATGGCTCAGCTCGCTGCGCTCGCCTCCGCTTTACTTCGGTCGACAAACGCCCCGGACGCCGGCCCCTATGCAGCAAACGGTAAGACGCAGATGGGCGAGTTCTTTGGCGAGCGCCTCGGGGGGTGGTGCGGTTCGGGAGGCGCCGAACCTAGAACCGGGTCACAGTATGGTAAATGGCTGGCAGCTAGTCTGGGAGCATCGCTGAATCCGGCACTTTTAACAGAATATGGATAACCGGAACGAGGCCCGGAGGCACGCAAGGACCGCGCATTGAACGACCGCCACAGCATTTCTATCGCCGTGTTGTCCCAGAACCAGGACGACGTGGCACTGATCAACGGTACGCTCCGCGATGGCGGACATGCGGCGCATTGTCACTGGATCGACCGGCCCGGCAAGCTCGATGACACCCTCGCGGCCGACCGGGTCGAACTCATTATCGTCAACTGCGACCGCTACCCGGACGGAATCCGCCAGGTCATCAAGCAAAAGGACCGCTTCAACCCGGAAGTCCCGGTGATTGCCCTGCGCGGGCAAGCCGACGAAAACACTATCCAGGAGGCCATGCGCGACGGCGCCTGCGACCTCGTATCGATCGGTCTGAAAAATCGCCTGCAGTCGGTGGTTACGCGCGAGCTGCGGGCACTGCGAGCCGAGCGCGCCCTGAATTCGACGATCGCCTCCGCCAGCGAATACAAGCGCCAGATCCGCGACTACATGCAGTCATCGACGGCGGCAATCGCTCTCGCCCACGAAGGTATCGTGATCGAGGCGAACGATGCCTGGCTCAAGCTGTTCAAGTACGCGAGCGTCGACGAGGTCAAGGGTCTACCGCTCATGGACAGTTTCAATTCCCAGAGCCATGCAGCCCTGAAGGGTGCCCTGAACGCCGCCATCAACGGCAAGTGGGCCAAGGATGAGAAACTCAAGGTCAAACCGCATCTCGACATCGGCGCACGCAGTGAGCTGGAACTCGAGTTCCAGCGCATGGATTTCGACAGCGTGCCGTGCGTCCACGTGCGCATCGCGCCGCCGGACAGTTCGAAGCAGGAACCGACCGCCCTCGTCCACGATGCCCTGAAGCGCGATCCGACGACGCTCTTTTACCACCGCGCACAATTCATCGAGCGGCTCGGCAAGCGCCTGAAACGCAAACCAAAGTCCGGACTGCACGTGCTCGCCTACGTGAAGATCGACAAGTTCGCCGAGGTCCAAAAGAAGATCGGGATCATTGAGTCGGAAGAAGTGCTTGCGCAGTTCGCCGAGGAAATGCGCAAACGCATGCACCCGCGTGACGTGGCCGGCCGCTTTGAAGGGACGTCGCTGATGGTCCTCCTCGAGCGCGGCAACGCCCGTGATGGCCAGGTGTGGGGTCAGCAACTGGCGAACCACATGAGCAAAACAACCTTCGACGTCGGTGACAATTCGGCCCAGATCACCTGCACAGTCGGGGTCTGCGCTGTCAGCGACGTGTTCAGCAACCTGGAGGAACTCGTGGCAGCTACCGTGGATGCCTACCAGCTGGGAAAGGAGGCCGGCGGCAGCACCTGTTTCCTCAACGAGTCCGCCCACGAGGACACGAAGCAGAAGGAATTCGATGCGGTCTGGGTCAAACGCCTGAAGTCGGCGCTCATGGACGATCGCTTCATGCTCGCGCAACTGCCGATCGCGGGATTGCGGCGTGACTCGATCGAAATGTACGACCTGCTGGTACGCATGGTCGACGAACAGGGAAGCCCGGTGCTGCCGTCGGAATTCATACCGGCCGCCGAACGCAACAACATGATGAAGAACATCGACCGCTGGATGATCAAGGCAGCGATCGATTTCTGCGAACACAGCAGTGCCGACCGCGTCTTCGTGAGACTGTCGCGGCAGTCCATCGTCGACAAGGGCACTATCGGCTGGATGCAGCGGGAGTTCGACGAGCACGGATTCGATTGCTCGCGTCTCGTCACGCAGATACCGGAACGCGATGCGGCACGGCACATCAAGCAGACGCGTGACATCGTAGGCAAGCTGAAAAAGTTGGGCGTCGGGTTCGCGCTCGAGCACTATGGCGTCGACCAGGAACGCTTCCAGATACTCGATATCCTCAAGCCGGATTACATCAAGGTCGACGGCGAATTGATGCATACGCTGATGACCGATACCGCCATGCAGGAAGCCGTTCAGCGCATCGTGAATGCCGCATCCCAGCGCGACATCAAATCGATCGCCGAGCGCGTCGAAAACGCCAACGCCATGGCCGTGCTGTTCCAGCTCGGCCTGGATTATATGCAGGGACACTACGTTCACGAGCCGGAAGTCGTGCTGCAGGACAAGACCGACAGCGTCAAGAAGAGGACGCTCGAGGAACTTGCCGCAGCAAACGCGGGGTAAGGGGCTGACGGAGAGTGTGACGGCCTTCACATATTCGAATTGAAACCGCCCGTTGCAGGCTTTTTTTACAAAAAACGTGGAATCGGCGCGTAGACGTGACAGTAAGGCGTTCGTAACCTGAACACCGCACGAGAGTACCGAGGTACAGGGCAGTGAAAATACGAAAGATCTCGAAAAAAGCACCGGGCAGGCCCCGGTCCACGACAAGCAAAGTAGCATTGCCCGCACTCGTTGCTGCCGGAGGTGGTCTGGCCATCGGCTCCGCTGCCGCACTCGAACTCGGCGAACTCCAGGTGCAGTCGACCCTCGGCCAGCCTTTGCGCGCGAGCATCGCCTATGCACTCAGCCCGAATGAAATCATCAATGATCGTTGCGTTGCCGTCCGCGCGGGCGGCCGTGACCTGCCGGGCCTGACCAACGCCAGTGTTCGCGTGTCGAAGGGCGTCATATCGATCACCGGCGGCTCGCCGGTCACTGAACCGATGCTGTCGGCCAACGTCGTGGTGGACTGCCCCTATTCGGCACACGTAAGCCGCAACTACCTGCTGTTCGTTAATCCGCAGGACAGGCCGGTGACTGTCGCTCGTCAGTCGACTCCTGCTGCCGCTACAGCGGCGACGCCTGCCCGGCGTGCGGCACCTGCAACACGCCCGGCGCCGGTAACGACCCCCATCTCCGAGGGCTCGCGCTACCTGGTGCAGCCTGGCGATTCACTGTCCGGCATCGTTCGCCGCCTCGAGACCGGCAGCATCACCAGCGCCGCTGCAATGTCTGCGGTACTGGAAACGAACCCCGGCGCATTCATCAACGGTGACCCGGACAGGTTGAAAGCCGGCAGCTGGCTGGCTATTCCTTCGTTTACCGCTGCTATCGCCGCGGCTCCCCCGGCACCGGCAGCGCAACCGCAGGAAGAAATGGCCGCCGTCACAGACGCATCGGCCGACGGCGCCGACCTGTACCAGGGCGCCGAAACACTGGAACCCGACGCCAGCAGGCGGATACCGGCTACCGAATTCCTGCCGGAGGTGCCCGAGCCCGACGTCTCCGAATCGGTCGCGACCGTCCCTGACAATGCCGAAACCGGCACGGCGGATGCCGCTGTGGCTGAACCCGCTACCACGGAGGCTGACTACTCGTCCGCTTATGCGGATCTCGTCGCCGGCGACGTGGTCGTGGACGAGCCCGCCATGACGGATACGGCGCCGGTCGAGCCGGCAGCCGCGGCAGCCACCGCGCGGGTCGTCAAGCCGAGCGCCGGTACGCGCATCGTCGGCTCGCCGGAACCCGCCGGCTTTTCGTGGAACTGGCTCATCTGGGCGGCAGTTGCCCTGATATCGGCCTTTGGCTCCTATCTCATGTTCTGGCCGAAGCTGCGCGAGCGCTTCGGCTCGCGGCCCGTTGGCGAGGGCGAGCGGGTGCCTCCGCGGACCGAACACGTCGCCCCCATCTCGGTACCCGAGTCCGAGATGACCGTGCAGGAAATCAAACCCACCTACGACAACGTGGACTTCGACCTGTCGGACGACTCTCCGACCGAAGAGAATCTCGCGCTCGACGCAGATCTCGTCGACGGTACCGGGCTCGACGACTCGGAGGACGTCGACGTCAACCGCGATTTCGGGTTCGCGGCCACGATGGATCTCGACATGGAACTGCCGGAAACGCCGGCGACGCAGGACTCGGAGCCCGGGACCGATATCATTCCGCCGCCCGAAAGACCCGAAGACCTTGTTGTCAGCAGCGAAGTGCTCCCGGACGAAGATGACGAATACGACATCTCGATGATCGTTGACGCCACCAAGATGCCGGACCCGGCCGAGGTGACCGAGCGAGACCTCATGGCCGTGCCGATCGACGATACCGGGCAAACCCGGATCAACGACGATTACACGATCGTCGACGAGGTCGCCCAGGACATCCTCGAGCAGGACTACGAGGACGAACTGAGCGCGACGCAACTGCTGCACGCCGAGATCGAGAAAGCCGCATCGGAGCTTGCAGAAACCATCGGCGAAGACGATCCGACCGCGGTCGCCAGCCTGGACGACGAGGATGAACTGGACGACAACGCCGGCAGGATCGTCGGTTCGGAAGACGACACGTCGATCGAAATGCAGCTGACGAACCTGTCGGAACTCGACCTGACGGCGACGCTCGAAGCGCAGAACGACGACAGCAGCGACGATCTCGACGTGACGGCGAGCATCGACGCCGAGGACAAGACCGTCGAAATGCCGCGCGACAAAGACGGCGCCCGGGCGCGCTAGCCTCTTACGAGAACCGCCCTTACAGTTTGATTCCTTCCAGCCGGTCGACGTTGCGCCAGCCGCGCGGCAGCAGCGCGCCGCGTAACGCCCGTTCCCCGTAATAGGGCTCCGAGTCGTCCCACTTGATGGTCATCATCCGCTTGCCGGAATACACCTGCAGGTCGCCGTCCTCGGGAACCACGGCCGCGGCGACCATGTGTTCCTCGCCGCCCTGGTATTTCTTGCCGGGAATGTTGATGAGCTTGTTGCCCTTGCCCTTGGCGAGCTCCGGCAACTCGTCCATCTCGAACATCAGCAACCGGCCGATCGAACTGACCGCCGCGATCAGGCACTCCGAATCCTTCGGAACCCGTGCCGGAACCACCGCCTTGCCACCGGACGGCACGCGCAGGATCGCCTTGCCGGCCTTGTTCCGCGACACGAGGTCTTCGAGCTTCGCGATGAAACCATAACCGGCATCGCTGGCAAGCAGGTACTTCTGCTCGGCATCGCCGATCATCGCACCACAGAACCCGGCACCATCGGGCGGCTTGAACCGCGATGACAGCGGCTCGCCCTGTCCTCGTGCCGACGGCAGCGTGTGCGCCATGACCGAATAGACGCGGCCCGTGCTGTCGATGAACATCGCGAGCTGGTTGCTGCGCCCTTGCGCCGATGCGAGGAATCCGTCACCGGATTTGTAGCTCAGTGATGTCGGGTCGACTTCGTGTCCTTTCGCCGCCCGCGCATAGCCGCGCTGCGAAAGAATGACCGTTACGGGTTCGCTCGCGACGAGCTGGGTCTCGTCCAGCGCCTGGGCGGCCTCGCGCTCGACGAGCTCGGTGCGGCGCTCATCGCCGTAGGTTTCCGCATCTTCGAGAATCTCCTTCTTGATGAGCGTTTTCAGCCTCGCCGCACTCTTGAGTGTCTTTTCGAGTACATCCCGTTCTTCGTTGAGCTCGTCCTGCTCGCCCCGGATCTTCATTTCCTCGAGCTTGGCGAGGTTGCGCAGTCTCAGGTTGAGGATCGCTTCAGCCTGGAGATCGCTGAGCTCGAAGCGTTTCATGAGCACGGGCTTGGGCTCGTCTTCCGTGCGAATGATATGGATGACTTCGTCGATATTGAGGTAGGCGACCAGCAATCCGTCGAGGATGTGCAGCCGATCGGTAACGATCTGCAGGCGGTGCTGCAGCCGCCGTTTCACGGTCTCGCGGCGGAACTTCAGCCATTCCGTCAGCATGTCGACGAGGTTGAACATCCTCGGGCGGCCGGCCAGGTCAATGACGTTCATGTTCACGCGAACCGTGCGCTCCAGCGACGTGGTCGAGAACAGGTGGGACATCAGCTGCTCGACGTCGACACCACGCTTCTTGCTGATAACGAGCCTGATCGGCTCCTCGTGATCCGATTCATCGCGCAGGTCGTCGACCTGCGGCAGTTTCTTGGCACGCATCTGCGCGGCAATTTGCTCCAGCACCTTGCTCCCGGACACCTGGTACGGCAGCGACGTGATGATGATGTCGCCGTTCTCGACCTTGTAGGAGGCCCTCAGCCGCAGCGTCCCGCCGCCCGTCGTGTAGATTTCCTTGATATCGGCACGCGGCGATACGAGCTCCCCGCCGGTCGGGAAATCCGGACCCTTGATGTGTTTCATGAGCTGCGCGACGCCCGCTTTCGGCTCATCCAGCAGGTGCACGAGCGCACTGGCGACTTCCCGGAGATTATGCGGCGGCACGTCGGTAGACAGTCCGACCGCGATCCCGGTTGTGCCGTTCAACAGCAGGTTGGGCAGCCGCGCCGGCAACACGACCGGCTCGTTCAGCATACCGTCGAAGTTGGGCACCCAGTCGACGGTGCCCTGCCCCAGCTCCTGCAGCAGGCTCTTCGCATACGGCGCGAGGCGCGATTCGGTGTAACGCATTGCCGCAAACGACTTGGGATCGTCGGTCGAACCCCAGTTCCCCTGCCCATCGATGATCGTATAGCGATAGGAAAAATCCTGCGCCATGAGCACCATGGCCTCGTAACAGGCGGAATCGCCGTGCGGATGGAATTTGCCGATGACATCGCCTACGGTGCGGGCCGATTTCTTGGGCTTGGAACTTGCCGACAGGCCGAGCTCGCTCATTGCATAGATGATGCGCCGCTGGACAGGCTTCAGGCCGTCTCCGATCTGCGGCAGCGCCCGGTCGAGGATCACGTACATCGAGTAGTCGAGGTACGCCTTCTCGGTGTACTCCTTGAGCGACTGCTGTTCGACGCCCTCGAGATTCAGAGTGTTCTGCATTGCTTCTATACCTCGGTCAGGCTATGCATCGCTTCGCGTCCGGCGCAGCGATTCACACCTCTGCCAGATTTCCCTTGGTTTCGAGCCAGCTGCGGCGATCCTTTGCACGCTTCTTGGCCAGCAGCATGTCCATTACCTGGTCCGTCTTGTCGCGCGGGTTGACGGTGAGTTGTACGAGCCTTCGGGTATCGCGGTTCATCGTCGTTTCTCGCAGCTGCGATGGATTCATCTCACCCAGGCCTTTGAAGCGGGTGACGCTGATCTTGCCGCGCATCTTTTCCGCCTCGACGCGATCGAGTATGCCCTTGCGCTCGCTGTCATCGAGCGCATAGAAAACTTCCTTGCCGACGTCGACGCGGTACAGGGGCGGCATCGCCACGTAAACGTGTCCGGCCAGCACCAGCTCACGGAAGTGGCGCAGGAACAGGGCGCACAGCAGCGTGGCAATGTGCAGGCCGTCGGAATCGGCGTCCGCAAGAATGCATATCTTGTGGTAGCGCAGTCCCTCGAGACTGTCGCTTCCCGGATCCACGCCGATTGCGACGCTGATATCGTGCACTTCCTGCGATGCCAGTATCTCTGTTGCATCCACTTCCCAGGTATTCAGGATCTTTCCCCGCAGGGGCATGATCGCCTGGGTGTTTCGGTCGCGGGCCTGCTTCGCGGAACCGCCGGCGGAATCGCCTTCCACGAGGAAAATCTCGCAGAGCTCCGGCTCCTGCGACGTACAGTCGGCCAGCTTGCCCGGCAAGGCGGGCCCCGAGACGATCTTCTTGCGCACGACCTTCTTGGCGGCTTTGAGGCGCTTCTGCGCCTTGACGATTGCAAGCTGCGCGAGCTGGTCGCCGGTCTCGGGATGCTGGTTCAGCCAGATCGCGAAGTTGTCCTTGACGATGCCGGCGATGAACGCCGCAGATTCCCGCGACGACAGGCGTTCCTTTGTCTGTCCAGAGAACTGCGGGTCCTCGAGCTTTGCGCTGAGCACGAAATTCAGCCCATCCCATACGTCTTCGGGGGCAATCGACACGCCGCGCGGCAGCAGGTTGCGGAAATCGCAGAACTCGCGCAGCGCGTTGGTGAGGCCCGTTCGCAAACCGTTTACGTGGGTTCCGCCCTGGGGCGTGGGAACCAGGTTGACGTAGCTTTCCGTGACAGCCTGCCCACCCTGCACAGCCCAGGCCAGGGCCCAGTCGACCGCTTCGGTCTTGCCCGTAACGCTTCCGGAGTACGGCTCGGCCGGCAGCAACTCCACGCCGCCAATAGCCTCCAGCAGATACTCCTCGAGGCCGCCCGAGTAGCACCACTCGAGCTTCTCTTTGGGCTTTTCGATCTTGAGGCGAACGGTCAGGCCCGGGCACAACACGGCCTTGGCGCGCAGCGCGTGCTTGAGCCGCGACACAGAGATCTTCGGGGAATCGAAATACTGTGGGTCGGGCCAAAAGCGGATCGTGGTTCCCGTGTTCGCCTTGCCGACCGTGCCCACTGCTTCGAGCTTGCCGCGCTTCTTGCCGCCCGCAAAGCTCATGTTGTATTCCTTGCCGCCGCGGCGTATCCAGACCTCGAGGTTCTTCGACAACGCATTCACGACGGAGACGCCCACACCGTGGAGGCCTCCGGAGAACTGGTAATTCTTGTTCGAGAACTTGCCACCCGCATGCAGCTTGGTGAGGATCACCTCGACGCCGGGCAGCTTCTCCCTCGGATGCTTGTCCACCGGCATGCCGCGGCCGTCATCCGCAACCTCGAGCGACCCGTCCTTGTAGACGGTCACCTCGATCTTCTTGCAATGGCCCGCGAGCGCCTCGTCGACGCTGTTGTCGATGACCTCGTGAGCCAGGTGATTGGGCCGCGAGGTGTCCGTGTACATCCCCGGGCGGCGGCGTACGGGTTCGAGCCCGCTCAGGACTTCGATGTCCTTTGCGTCGTAGGTTTTTGCCATCAGGTGAAGCTGCCAAGCGAATTCACGCCGGGGATTCTAGCCTGATTGCAATAGCGGCGCACCCGCGAATTCGCGGTCGCCGGTGAAGAAAAGCAGGCGACTAGTCGAGATCGCCGATCAGCGACTGACGGATATTCTCTGCCAGCGGAGATATTTCGACCCGGTAGTTTTCGTGGTCGATACCGGCCGCCAGGGGCGCACCCGACTTTAGCGCATCGGTCTCCTGCGCGGACAGCTCGAAGCGCATGAAATGCACGGCCGACGTTTTTTTCTCATCCGAACGCTCCAGGTCTTCGTCGGCGATTGCGTAGACACGATCGAACCCTTCGACCTGGACGTAGACCTTGTTCTCGATGCCGACCAGCCGGCCCAGCATCGCACGCCTTTCCTCGACCTCCGGGAACTCGACCATAAAGGTCGCCTTCCAGTTCGAGCCGTCGGGGATGAGCGGATTGTATGCCTCGAGTTCGTCGTTGATACCGGCCGCCTCGAAGATGCGCTCGATACGAAGCATTTCCTGGACCTGGTACTGCATCGTGAGACGGTCTTCGAAATACAGCGCAGCATTGGTGCCCAGTTCGACGCGACGATTGCGCTTGTGCGCAAGGATCTGGTTACGAAATTCGTCGCGTATGTCGGAGTACTGCTCCAGGCTGTACAAGTCGTCTCGTTTCAGTTTCTGCATGGTGTTCAGATTCCGTATGCTTTCCTGAGCAAACTCATGGGGTGTCCGGCCGAGTACTCGTCGAGATCCTGCGCTATCTGGTCCGACGCCATCGGGCAGTCGCTGACGAAATGATCGGCGCCGCTTTTCTTCACCCTGTTCACGACCGGCCGCGCGATCTTCTTCGAGATATCGTGGAACTCCTTCTTCACCGCGTAGGTGCCGTCGTGGCCTGAACAGCGTTCAATGGCCTCGACGGTGGTATCCGGCACCAGTTGCAGGACATCGCGTGTCTTGAGGCCGATGTTCTGCACGCGCAGATGACACGGCACCTGGTACGACACCTTGCCGAGCGGCTGCGCGAAATCCGTCTTCAGCTTGCCGTCCTTGTGCCGCAGCATCAGGTACTCGAAGGGATCGTACATGGCCGCCTGCACCTTCTTCACAGCCTCGTCGTCCGGGAACATCAGCGGCAGTTCCTGCTTGTACATCAGCGTGCAGGAGGGAATCGGCGTAACAATGTCGTAGCCCTTGTCGACCCAGGCCGCGAGCACGGGAATATTGATTTCCTTCGCGCGCACCACGGCGTCAAGGTCACCGAGTTCGAGCTTCGCCATGCCGCAACAGGCCTCTTTCTCGGCCAGCGCCACTTCTATGCCGTTGTGCTGATAAACCGCGGCCAGATCCACGTCCATCTCCGGCCGGTTACGATTGCCGTAGCAGGTCGTGTAGAGAACCACTTTGCCTTGTGTATTCTCCGTTGCCTCGCCCTTCGTGGAAGGTTGATCGCGCAAATGCTTCAGACGTTTGCGGGCATTCTTCGAGTGATAGTCCGGTACTGGCGCTGCGTGATGAACCCCGAGCGCGCCTTCGAGCATCTTGCGGCCGAACTTGCTGCGGTTGGTCGCATTGACCACCTGCGCGATGACCGGTATGCCCGCGAACTTGCCGACGGCATCGGTTGCTGCGAGTACTTTGTCGCGCATCGACGCGCCCTGCTTCCTGAAACGCGCCGCCTTGGCACGCAACATCAGGTGCGGGAAGTCGATGTTCCATTCGTGTGGCGGCACGTAGGGACACTTGGTCATGTAGCACATGTCACACAGGTAACAGTGGTCCACGACGTCCCAGTAAACCGACTTCGGCACGGTATCGAGTTCCATGCTCTCCGATTCGTCGATCGCATCGAACAGTGTCGGGAAGGAATGGCAAAGGTTGAAACAGCGGCGGCAACCGTGACAAATATCGAAAACCCGCTCGAGTTCCCCGAACAGGTCTTTCTCATCGTAAAATTGATCGGATTGCCAGTCGATCGGGTGACGCGTGGGAGCCTCGAGACTACCCTCGCGACGAACTTCGGAGTTGGACATGGCGAAAAAAAGCCGGGCTTTACGCCCGGCTTTCCTTGTGAAGATCAGTCGTCGAGCGTATCCAGAGCCTTCTGGAAACGATTCGCGTGCGAACGTTCCGCCTTGGCCAGGGTCTCGAACCAGTCGGCGATCTCGTCGAAGTCCTCTTCGCGTGCAGCCTTCGCCATTCCGGGATACATGTCCGTGTATTCGTGAGTCTCTCCGGCAATCGCTGACGCCAGATTTTCGGAGGTCGAACCGATGGGCATGCCGGTGGCGGGATCGCCAACCTCTTCGAGGTACTCGAGGTGACCGTGCGCATGGCCAGTCTCACCTTCGGCGGTGGAACGGAATACCGCGGCGACATCATTGTAGCCTTCGACGTCGGCTTTTGCGGCAAAGTAGAGATAGCGGCGATTGGCCTGCGACTCACCTGCGAAGGCGTCTTTGAGATTCTGTTCGGTCTTGCTGCCTTTCAGTGACATGGTTTCCCCTCTCAATTGAGATTGATTTTCAATTAGACTGAGTCTAAGGAGTGTGTACTCTATGCCCGCACCGCGGCGTTGTCAACGCTGCGCGCCGCCTGCGACGGGCCCTCAACAAGCATTGACGCTGCCGCGGACGGCAGGTAGCGTAGCCACCGCAATGACCCCGGGGGATGCCATGAGCACCAAGAAGACAATCGACCTCGAGAAAGCCCTGAGCGACCTCGAAGCGCTGGTCGAGGAACTCGAATCCGGCGACCTTCCGCTCGAGAAGGCCATGAAGAAATTCGAGGACGGCATCAAGCTCACTCGCAGCTGCCAGACGGCACTCAAGGACGCCGAACAGAAGGTCGAGGTCCTGCTGAAAAGCGCCGGCGGCGAGGAAGCGCTCGAAGATTTCGACGTCGACGCAGACGACGACTGAAGACGAGCCGCCTATTCCCCGGGCATCAACTCCATTAGCGCGACCACCGTCGACTCCACTCCGGCACGGACAGACGGTTCCGGCGATATCTTGAACAGCGGCGAGTGATGACTCGGCACCGGCGGTCCACCCGCGGCTTCCGCGTCGAATGCCTCCCGGGGCGTACCGCCGATCTGCCAGTACACCGACGGGATGGTCGGGTCGATCGTAAAAAACGGAAAATCCTCGGCACCCATACCCCTGGTCGGGTTCGAGATGACCGTCTCGGTACCGATTGATTCCTTCCAGGCACTCGTGATCCGCTCCGTCAGCTCTGGCGTGTTTACGGTGGGAGGGACCGCCTCACGCTCGGCGACGATAACCTCCGGCAGCTTGTCTTCGGGCAGACCCGCTACACGCCCCATGTTTTCGGCAATACGTTTGATGCCGTTGAGAAGAATCTGCCGGGTCTCCGGGCTGGTGTTCCGAACGGTCAGCTGAAGGTGTGCCCGATCCGAAATGATGTTGTGCTTGGTGCCGGAGTGAAACGATCCCACGGTCACCACGCCCGGCCATCGCGGCGGCAGCTCACGTGCAACCAGTGTCTGCAGTGCCAGCACGATCTGGCTGCCGAGGACGATCGGATCCTTGCCGGCGTAAGGGTGTGCACCGTGTGCGCCCACCCCGTGAATGATAATGTCGACGGAGTCGGCGCCCGCAAACGGACTCGGATTGATGTTGACCTTGCCGGCAACGTCCAGTGAATTGACATGAAATGCCAGCGCGTAGTCCGGCTTGCCAAAGCGCTCCCAGATATCGTCCTCGCGCATCATCTTCGCGCCCATGCCACGCTCTTCCGCCGGCTGTACGAGCAGCATCAGCGTGCCGCTCCAGTCGTCCCTGCGCGCCGCCATCTGCCGCGCGGTGCCGACGAGACTCGTGATATGCACGTCGTGACCACAGGCGTGCATCGTAAAGACTTCGTTGCCCGTGATCGGGTCGATCTGCGTCTTGCGCGATGCATTCTCTAGACCCGACTTCTCCTCGACCGGCAAACCGTCCATGTCGGCGCGCATCATGACCAGCGGCCCATCGCCGTTTTCCATCATCGCCACGACACCGGTGCCGCCGACGTTTTCGGTCACCTCAAACCCGGCGGCCCGCAGTTCCCGGGCCATACGCGCGGCCGTGTCAGTCTCGATCAACGACAGCTCGGGATTACGGTGGAAATGGTCGAACAGCGGCCAGAGATAATCGTCGTAATCTTTCTTGACGGCTTCGCTGAGCTCATCCGCGCTAACGGAAAACGAAAAAAACACGATCGCCGCGGCCGCGGCAACAAGTCGGAACATCGGAACCCCCCTGCAGGATTTTCTTGAACTGGTCGCGCGCTATCTTACCTTAGCTTGAGCACGGTATTCCTCATGGGGGGGCTGGCTGATGCGCAACGGGAACAGCCGCCCGGGATATTTCTCTCCCTCATGGCTCCCTTCGGTCCGCTTTACTTCGGTCGAAAAACATCCCGGGCGGCTGTTCCCGGACGCCTGATACGCGTCGTTGTTCTGGTAAAGCGAGATTTCCGGGGGACCGAACCAAAGAACCGCGCCCAAGGAGGCAGGACGGCCGGGTGTTCCTCGACCGAAGTAAAGCGCAGGCGAGCGCAGCGAGACGAGCCATGAGAGAGAGGAATACCCGGCCGTCCGGCCGGCCCAACACCACCTCAGGTATTCGCGCCGCCGCTGCCCTGCAGGCGGGTGATCAGCGAACGCAGGAAGACCTTGTTGAAGCGCAGCTGGCAGGCCGAACTCACCTGCTCCATCAGCGTCGAACTGACGCGCAGGATCGTAACGGGGCCTTCGGCGCGGATGGACGCCTGGCGCTTGGCGCCGCGGACATAGCTCGTTTCGCCGAAACAGTCGCCCGGGCCGAGCGTGCCGATAGCGTTGCCGTTTGCCTGCACGGACACATTGCCCGATACGATGATATAGAAGCGATCATCGATCTCGCCTTCCCGGACGATGTCGTCACTGTCACGATACTCGTGCCAGTCCGATGCACGCAGCACTTCCCAGATTTCGGCGTGTGAAAACTCGTGGAAGAACGTCAGCCCGCGCAGCAGGTCGAAGTGTTCCTGGTTGTCGAGACTGTCGTACTTCTGCCGCAGGTCCTTGTAAACCCGGGTAAGCTCGGCGGCCATCGTCGCGCCGCTGCCGAGGCGCTTCTCCGGATCCTTGATCATCGTTTTTGCGACGACCTCTTCGAGCTCCTCCGGGAGGTCGTCACGATAGGTATGTATCGGCGGCGGTGTCGCGTAGACGATCTGGTGCAGCAACTTGGACAGATTGTCGGCGCGGAATGGCCGAAAACCACTCAGCAACTCGTACATCACTGCGCCGAGCGAATACAGGTCGGATGCGGGCGTGAGTTCCTCGGACTGCACCTGTTCGGGCGACATGTAGCTCGGCGAACCGGCGATGCCTTCGATGCGCGAAACTTCCGAGTCACTGACGATGGCGATACCGAAGTCGATGATCCGGACGTCATTATCGATCGTCAGCATAACGTTGCTGGGCTTGATGTCTCTGTGGATGACGCCGCGGCCGTGTGCGTAGTGAAGGGCTTTCGCACACTTGTAGATGATTTCCACGACGTCATCGACGCGCAACAGGTTGTCAGGGCGGCAATAGGCCGCAAGCGTGCGTGCGCCCTGGATGTGCTCGGTGACGACGTAGTACTTGCCGTCTTCCTCGCCGGCATCGTAGATCGGCATGATGTTCGGATGCTGCAGCATGCCGACCATATGCGCTTCGTTGAAAAACATCTTGCGCGAGACCTGGGCGCGATCCGCGTCCGCATCCTCGTCGCTGTTGTACACCTTGATCGCGACGTCGCGGCGGTAATAAGGGTCGTGAGACAGGTACACCATGCCGGTGCTGCCCTTGCCGATCTTGTTGATGATGACGTATTTGCCGATTTTTTCCGGCACGTCACTCGGGCGCTGGATTTCGCTAACAGGACTGGCCATTTTGTCTCACGTCAAGTCATAAGCCACCCGTACAAACCCAGCAAAATCAGGGCATACAGCGCGGCAGCGAGGTCATCCAGCATAATTCCGAGCCCCCCGCCCAGTCTGTGATCCAGGTCCCGAATCGGCCACGGTTTGGCGATATCGAAGACCCGAAACAGCGCAAACCCCAGTACCCAGCCGGCTATCGTGGGCGGCGCGACGAGCAACGTTATGTACATTCCGGCAATCTCGTCCCACACAATCCCGCCGTGGTCGTGTACGCCGATGCGGCGCGCGCTCTCGCCGCATATCCAGATGCCCGACAGCGAGATTGCCGCCGCAACCACGAGTTGCGCCGGCAGGCCCAGGTCGAGAGTCAGCCACGCAAACAGGACCCCCACGAGCGAGCCGACCGTGCCGGGCGCTACAGGCGACAGACCGGTACCGAAGCCGAACGCCAGGATGTGCACCGGGTCCGTGAGAACGGTCCTTGCCAGGTTTTGCGGTGTCTCATTCATCGGAAATGACGGTAACCGGTGTTGTCGAAGGGAACAACCGAATCCCCGTCGCGGCACACCAGTCCCGGCTCGCGTGTAATGCGCCCGATCGGCGTGACCTCGGTCGAGATCTCCGCCGGCAGGCCGGATTCCGGCAGCGTGAAACACAATTCGTAGTCGTCGCCGCCGCCCATCGCATGCCGCAACGCCTGCTCACGACCGACCGTCCGGAGCAATTCCTCGGACAGCGGCAAGCGCTGCAGGTCGAGTTCGGCGCCTGCGTGGCTTGCCTCGAGAATCTTGGACAGATCGGCAACCAGTCCGTCGGACAGATCGATCGCCGCGTGCGCGATGCCGGCCAGCGCCCTGCCCACTCCGACACGGGCGCTCGGGCGCGCAAACCGGCGCGTCAGGTACTGTTCACCCGCGCCTGCCGACAATTGCTCCAGGCCGGCCGCGGCGTCGCCCAGTGTGCCAGTGACGAATACGGTGTCACCGGCTGTCGCACCACTGCGATACAGCGCCGTACCGGGCGCCAGGTCCCCGCTCATCTGCACACTGACCACGAGCTGCTCACCGCTCGTCGTGTCGCCGCCCACGAGCATGACACCCCACTCCGAAGCGGCTTCGTACAGTCCCGCGGCAAATTCCTCCAGCCAGTCTGCGTCCGCCTCGACGAGGGTCAGCGCAAGGGTCATCCAGCGTGGCTGTGCACCCATGGCGGCAATGTCCGAGAGGTTGACCGCGACAATGCGGTATCCGACATCGCGTGCACTCATGCCTGCCGGGAAGTGCGTGCCCGCGACCATCGTATCGATCACCGTCACCAGCTCCCTGCCGGCTGGCGGCCGGAGCACCGCGCCATCGTCGCCGACGCCGGCAACGACCATGGCCGAATCCGCGGGCCGCGAGAAAAAGCGGCGAATCAGTTCGAACTCATCCACTGCCTTCCGCCCTGACCTCGACCTCTCGCAGCGACTGTGCGGCAGTATCGAGACAGGCATTGATGTACTTGTGGCCATCGATGGCGCCGAAACGCTTCGCAAGGTTCACACATTCATTGATCACAACGCGATACGGAATATCGATACGCGACTGCAGCTCGTAAACGCCGATCAGCAGAATGCCAAGCTCGACCGGGTCCAGCTGTTCGAGCGGCCGGTCGATGAGGCCGTCGATGGTCTGCTCGAGCGCTTCCTGGCTCTCGCAGATGTCGTTCAGGAGCTCCTCGAAAAACGCCTGGTCCACGCGTTGGTAGGCAACCTGATCCCGAAACTGGGACAACAGCTCGCGACGATCGTGACCGGCTATCTGCTTCTGGTACAAAGCCTGCAGCAGCAGTTCGCGCGCACGCGTGCGTGCGCCTGATGACGTCGAACTTTTCATCGTCAGTCTATGCGGCGCAAGAGATTGACCATCTCGATGACGGCCAGCGTCGCTTCTTCGCCCTTGTTACCGGCCTTGGTGCCGGCCCGCTCTATTGCCTGCTCGATGGTGTCCACGGTGAGAATTCCGAAGCCGACGGGTACGCCGTGTTGCCGCGCCGCCGCCGCAACGCCGCGCACACATTCGCCTGCAACATAGTCGAAGTGCGGCGTGCCGCCACGAATTACGCAGCCCAGCGCAATGATGCCGTCCGCACGACGCGAAGCAGCGATCTTGTCCACCGCAACCGGCATCTCGAACGCGCCGGGGACTTTGACGACATCGATGTCCGCGTCCGCGGCGCCGTGTTGCCGGAGGCAATGCAGCGAAGCCTTGAGCAACGAATCCACGATAAAGTCGTTGAACCGCGACGCGACGATGGTGAAGCGTGCGTCGCGTACCATCAGGTCGCCTTCGGTCGTTTTTATTTTGTCCATGACGGCTCGCTACGAATGCCGGGGAATCAGCTTTCCACGTACTCGGTGATCTCCAGGTCGAACCCGGAGATCGCGTACATGTGTTTGGGTGCCGATAATACACGGATTTTCGACAACCCGAGGTCGCGCAGGATCTGGGCGCCGACACCGTAGGTACGGAGCACGGCGTCGCCGCCGCGGTGTTCCTGGATCTCGCTCGGTTGCCGCCCGAGCCCTTCGACGGCATCGATGAAGTCGCGCGACGACTCCTGCTCGCGAAGGATCACGATGACTCCCGCTTCCTCACGGGTAATGCGCTCGATGGCGCTATCCAGCGGCCAGCCGAGCGAGCGGCTCTTGACCCCGATGATGTCGCCGAGCGTGTCCTGCAGGTGCACCCTCACCAGCGGATTATCCGCAGCCTCCGGGTCGCCCTTCACGAGCGCAACGTGCACGGCGCGGTTAATCAGGTCGTCGTAGCAATACATCGTAAAGCGGCCGTGCGCCGTATCGACGGGCTGCTCGAGTATCCTCTCGATGTTGCGCTCTTTCTCGAGCCGGTAACGAATCAGGTCGGCGATCGTGCCGATGCGAATGCCGCGCTTGCGTGCAAACCGCTCGAGGTCCGGCCGGCGCGCCATGCTGCCGTCCTCTTTGAGAATCTCGACGATCACGGCGGCCGGTTCCAGCCCCGCTAGGCGCGCGAGATCGCAGCCGGCTTCCGTGTGCCCGGCACGCGTCAGGACGCCGCCCGGCTGAGCCATGACCGGGAAAATATGTCCCGGCTGGCGGAGATCGTCGGGACGGGCATCCGGCGCGACGGCAGCCCTGATCGTGCGGGCCCTGTCATGCGCGGATATGCCGGTGGTTATTCCTTCGGCCGCCTCGATGGAGATCGTAAAGTTGGTCGCGTGGTGCTCGTCGGTCTCCGACACCATCAGCGGCAGCCGCAACTGCGCGCAGCGCTCCCGCGACAGGGTCAGGCAGATCAGCCCGCGGCCGTGCGTTGCCATGTAATTGACATCTTCGGGGCGCACGAGCCCGGCCGCCATGATCAGGTCACCTTCGTTCTCGCGGTCTTCGTCGTCGACCATGATGACCATCTTGCCGCCACGAATGTCCGCAATGATATCTTCAATATCGCTGAACGGCGTCTCCATGGCGCGGGGGTGCGTTGTCGTATTGTCAGGCATAACCATGCTCTCTGAGAAAATCGATGGACAGCCCGCCGGCATCGCTGCCGAGCATACGCTCTATGTAGCGCGCGAGCAGGTCTACCTCGATGTTCACAGCCGTCCCGGCTTCATAGGCACCCATCGTAGTGACCTCGGCTGTGTGCGGGATGATATTCAGGCCGAAGGTGTTTCCCGATACCTCGTTGATGGTAAGGCTAACACCATCCACGCAGATCGAGCCCTTTCTGGCGACATATCGCGAGAGCTCGCCGGGCACCTCGAAGGTCATGCGGATCGAACGCGCGTCGTCCTCTCGCGCGGTCATCCTGCCGATGCCGTCCACGTGACCGCTGACGAGGTGTCCGCCGAGCGCGTCGCCCACGCGCAACGCGGGCTCTAGATTGACGGCGTCGCCGACGGTGAGTTGTTTCAGCGTCGTGACGTCGAGCGTCTCCACCGAGACATCGGTATCGAAACCGGTGTCGAGCAGCCGCACGGCCGTGAGACATACACCGTTGACGGCGATGCTGTCGCCAACCTCGTACTCCGACCACGGCAGCTCGGGTGTGGTGACGCGCAGACGAACATCGCCGCCGCGCTTCTCGATCGCGCCGATCAGACCCTTCGCCTTGATGATTCCGGTAAACACTAGTCTCTGATTTTCGCTGTGATGCGGATATCGGGTCCGACGCGCCGCACATCCATGACGTCGAGCGCCAGGCGGTCGGCCAGTCGTGTCCACTCCGGTGTGCTGAACATCGGTTGCGTTTCACTACCCATGATATGGGGCGCCTGGTAAATCACAAGCTCGTCGACGAGCCTCTGCGACAACAGGTTTCCGGATACGGCAGCCCCGGCCTCGACCAGCACGTCATTCACTTCTCGGCCCGCGAGGTCGGCGAGCACCTGCTGCGCATCGAGGACACCCGCGGCACGCGGCACGCGAATGACACGGGCCCCGGCATCCATGAGCGCCTGCCGCCTCGCATCGTCCGTGCAGTAAACAATGGTCTCGCCCGGCATGGCCAGCATCCCTGCGGACAGCGGCATGCGCAGACGGGAGTCCATAACCGCCCTGACGGGCTGGCGGCCGCGGGTATCAAGCGCCTCGTGGCGAACATTAAGGGCGGGATCGTCCGCCAGCACGGTCCCTATGCCGGTCAGGATCGCGCCCGACTTCGCACGCAGCCGCTGTACGTCGTCGCGCGCCTCCGGCCCGGTGATCCACTGGCTCTCACCGGACTTCATCGCGATCGCGCCGTCGAGGCTGCTCGCAACCTTGAGCCGGACGAACGGCCGGCCACGCTGAACTCTGCTCAGGAAGCCTGCGTTCAGCGCCCGGGCCGCCGCCTCCATGAGCCCGCTGCGGACCTTGATCCCGGCGGCCTCGAGGGCCGCCTTGCCGTTGCCGCTGACCGCTGGAAACGGATCCTGCATGGCGATGACGACGTCGCTGATCCCCGCCTCGATGAGGGCGGGCGCGCAGGGCGGGGTCTTGCCCTCGTGCGAACAGGGTTCCAGCGTCAGGTAGGCGATCGCGCCACGCGCCTTGTCGCCCGCAGCGCGCAGCGCATTGATCTCGGCGTGCGCTTCGCCGGCACGCTCGTGCCAGCCTTCTCCGACAATCTCGCCGTCTTTGACCAGCACGCAGCCGACCATCGGGTTCGGGTGCGCCGTGTAGACGCCGCGCTCGGCGAGGCGCAGTGCGCGCGCCATGAATGCGCTTTCCGCGGCCGAAAATTCAGCCATCGAGCCCTACCGGTTCTTCTTGCCCAGCAGCTCGGGCAACAATGACATCTGCTCACGGCTGGCAGCCGCTTCCGAGATCCGCTGCAGCCGCTTGATCTCCTCCTCGAACTCGGTCACGTCCTGGAAACGGCGATAGACGGAAGCAAACCGGACGTAGGCGACCTCGTCGAGCGCGCGGAGCTCTTCCATGACGAGTTCGCCGACCAGCCGCGACGGTACTTCGCGCTCGCCCATGGTCCTCAGCTTGTGCACCAGTCGCCCGATGGACTGCTCGAGTGCATCGCTCGGTACGGGACGCTTCTCGAGTGCGCGAACCATGCTGTAGCGCAACTTGTTCTCGTCGAAGGGCTGGCGGCTGTTATCGTTCTTCACGAGCCGCGGCATGACGAGCTCGGCGGTTTCGAACGTCGTGAACCGCTCGTTGCAGTCGAGACATTGCCGGCGCCTGCGAATCTGCCGTCCCTCGCCCGCGAGGCGGGAATCGATCACTTTGGTTTCTTCGTTGGCGCAGAACGGGCAGTGCATCTAGTCGTAGACCGGGAATCGCCCGCACAGCTCAAGGACATCGCCACGCACGCGATCGATCGTTTCCTCGTTTTCGATATCGTCCAGTATATCCGCAATCCAGCCGCTCAGCAGGCGCGTTTCCTCCACGCCGAAGCCGCGCGTGGTGATTGCCGGCGTACCGAGACGCAGCCCGCTGGTGACGAACGGAGACTGCGGGTCGTTGGGCACCGCGTTCTTGTTGACCGTGATGTTGGCCCGCCCCAGCGCCGCATCCGCATCCTTGCCCGTGATGCCGTGCTCGATCAGGCTGACGAGCATCAGGTGATTGTCCGTGCCGCCCGAGACGATCGGGTAACCGCGCTCCTCGAGGACGCTCGCCATGACCTTCGCGTTCTCGCACACGTGGCCCTGGTAGACCTTGAAGCCCGGCTCCATCGCTTCCTTGAACGCCACGGCCTTCGCCGCGATGACGTGCATCAGCGGACCGCCCTGGATACCGGGGAACACGAGCGAATTGAATTTCTTGGTGAGTTCCGGATTGCTGCGCGCCAGAATGAGGCCACCGCGCGGTCCGCGCAGTGTCTTGTGGGTCGTGGTCGTCACGACATCGGCGTACGGCAGCGGGCTCGGGTAGTGCCCGGTGGCAACCAGCCCGGCGACGTGCGCCATGTCCACCATCAGGTAGGCGCCGACGCTGTCGGCGATCTCCCGGAAGCGCGCCCAGTCGATAACCCGCGAGTAGGCAGAGAAACCGGCAATCACCAGTTTCGGCTTGTGTTCGGTCGCCAGCGCCTGGACCGCGTCGTAATCGATGAGCGCCGTCTCGTGGTCGAGGCCGTACTGAATGGCGTTGTACAGGCGCCCGGAAAAATTGACCTTGGTGCCGTGGGTCAGGTGACCGCCTTCGGCGAGGCTCATCCCCAGCAGCGTGTCGCCGGGGTTCAGCAGCGCCATGCACACCGCCGTGTTGGCCTGTGAGCCCGAATGCGGCTGGACATTGGCATAGTCCGCACCGAACAGCGCCATGGCGCGCTCTATCGCGAGGATCTCGGCGTCGTCGACATACTCGCAGCCGCCGTAGTAGCGCTTCCCCGGGTAACCTTCCGCGTACTTGTTGGTCAGCACCGAACCCTGCGCCGCCATGACCCGCTGGCTCGCGTAATTTTCCGACGCTATCAGCTCGATGTGCTCTTCCTGGCGTCGCTGCTCCAGCTGGATCGCCCTGGAGAGCTCGGGATCGAACACCTCGAGGGAGCGATCGGTGTGGGTGGCGGATACGGGTTTGGTGGCAACCATGGGCGAGATTCTCCGGGTCCTTGGGTGAGCGTCGGGGGCGCGAAAAAAGGGCGATGTTACCTGCAAAAAGGCGCGCTGTAGAGGCCGGTTTGCCGAAATGCCTCAGGCCGCGTCGACAAACGCCTGCACGACACGCGTCCAGGCGCGCGCAATGTTCTGGCGGTTGTATCCGCCGCCGCCGGTTCCGACCAGCCGGCCCTCACAGTGCTTGTCGGCCAGCCGGCAAAGGGTCGCCGCCGCATCCGCATGTGCCTGCTCCGAGAAGCACAGGTGCGTGATGGGGTCGCCCTCGAGACTGTCCGCGCCACACTGGAAGATGATGAATTCGGGCTCCGCGGCATCCAGGTAGGCCTCCACCCGCCGCCACGCCATGCGAAATTCTGCGTCGTCGGCGCCCGGCGCCAGCGGCACATTGAGCTTGGTCCCACGCGCCCTGCCGGTGCCGGTCTCCTCCGCGGCGCCCGTTCCCGGGTACAGGTAACGGCCGTCCTCGTGGATGTCGGCGAAAATCAGGTCGGGATCGTCGACGAAACCGTAAAAGACGCCGTCGCCGTGATGGGCATCGATGTCCACGTAAGCGACGCGGCTCAATCCGTGTCGCTGCCGCAGGTACTCGGCCGCCACGCCGCAATCGTTGAAGACGCAAAAGCCCGCGGCCCGGTCGCGCGCTGCATGATGCAGGCCCGCGATGGGCACGAAGGCCCTTTTCGCCTCGCCCTGCATGACGGCATCGACGGCCGCGAGCGTGGTACCGACGACGTCGGACGCGGCATCGAAGATGCCCGGCAGCGCCGGTGTATCGCCGCCGTCGAGGTAGCCTCTGCCCTCCTTCGACATGCGCGACACCTTGTCGATGTACTCGGGCGTGTGAAACAGCAGCAGTTCGTCCACGCTTGCACGGCGCGGCATCATGTACCGGATCGCGTCGTCGAGATCCGCCTCCGCAAGCTCTCTGTGAAACACGTCGTGCCGATCGGTCCCGAATGGGTGCGGGTCACCGAAACCGTAGGCCGCGATCTCGCCGCCTTTGTAGACAAGTACAGGGTCGCTCATGGATGCGTGTGGCCGGTTTGCTATCGCTGCAGCATACCGGATAATGCGCCCACCTCAATCAATACCCAAGAGAAATGGCGCAATACATTTACACGATGAACCGGGTGGCCAAGGTGGTTCCGCCGAAACGCCAGATCATCCACGACATCTCGCTGTCGTTCTTTCCCGGTGCCAAGATCGGCGTACTCGGGCTCAACGGCTCCGGCAAGTCGACGCTGCTGCGCATCATGGCAGGACTCGACAACGAGTTTGAAGGCGAAGCGCGGCCACAGTCCGGCATCAAGATCGGCTACCTGCCACAGGAGCCCGAACTGAACGCCGCCAAAGACGTGCGCGGCAATGTCGAGGAAGGCGTCGCGGAAACCAAGGCGCTGGTGGACCGGTTCAACGAGATCAGCGAAAAATTCGCGGAGCCGATGTCCGACGACGAAATGAACGCCCTGCTCGAGGAGCAGGGCAAGCTGCAGGATGCCATCGAAGCGGCCGGCGCCTGGGAGCTTGACCGCAAGCTCGAAGTCGCCGCGGACGCACTGCGGCTGCCCCCCTGGGAGGCGGATGTCAGCAAACTCTCCGGCGGCGAGAAGCGCCGCGTCGCGCTGTGCAGGCTGTTGCTGTCGCAGCCCGACATGCTGCTCCTCGACGAGCCCACCAACCATCTCGACGCGGAGTCGGTCGCGTGGCTGGAACGGTTCCTCGACGAGTACCCGAGCACTGTCATTGCGGTGACGCACGATCGCTACTTCCTCGACAACGTCGCCGGCTGGATTTTGGAGCTCGATCGCGGTCACGGCATTCCATGGGAAGGCAACTACTCGTCGTGGCTCGAGCAGAAGGAAAACCGCCTGGCCAACGAAGAGGCCACGGAAAAAGCGCGCCGCAAGGCGATGCAGGCCGAACTTGAATGGGTACGATCGAATCCGAAAGGCCGCCATGCCAAGTCGAAGGCGCGCCTGCGGCAGTTCGAAGAGATCTCGTCGTCGAACTACCAGAAGCGTAACGAGACCAACGAGATCTACATTCCGCCGGGTCCGCGTCTCGGCGACGTCGTCATCGAGGTCGAGAACCTGCGCAAGGGCTTCGGCGACAAGCTGTTGATCGACGACCTCAGCTTCCAGCTGCCCCCGGGCGGCATCGTCGGCGTCATCGGGCCGAACGGTGCGGGCAAGACAACCTTGTTCCGCATGATCACGGGCGAGGAAAAGCCGGACGCCGGCAGCATACGCCTGGGCGACACCGTGCAGCTCGCCAGCGTCGACCAGTCGCGCGACAGCCTCGACGACAGCAAGACGGTCTGGGAGGAAATCTCCGACGGCCAGGATCTCATCAAGGTCGGTAACTACGAAACGCCGTCGCGTCGCTATGTCGGCCGTTTCAATTTCCGCGGTGCGGAACAGCAGCAGAAAATCGGTTTGCTTTCCGGTGGTGAGCGCAATCGCGTACATCTTGCAAAGATGCTGCGCTCGGGTGGCAACCTGCTGCTGCTCGACGAGCCAACCAACGATCTCGATGTTGAAACCCTGCGCGCGCTGGAACAGGCGCTGCTCGAGTTCCCGGGATCGGCCGTCGTCATATCGCACGACCGCTGGTTCCTCGACCGCATCTGCACGCATATCCTCGCGTTCGAGGGCGATTCGGTCGTGACCTGGTTTTCCGGCAACTACGCCGACTACGAGGAAGACCGCAAGCGCCGCCTGGGTGCCGAGGCGGACAGTCCGCACCGAATAAAGTACAGGCGCCTCGAAGGCTAGCGGATAAGACCTGCAGGAGCGGGCCCGGGCCCGCGATTGTTCGCTGTTCGAGAACCGCAGCTACGGGCATTCAGGTTACCGGATTATGTCCAAGGGACGCTGGCGTGGTAAAACCTTGGTGCATACTGGCGGTATTACAATAAACGTCGGCCCGGACAATAACGACAACGGTGACCGGCGGTAACGAGCGGTCTGAGCGAATGACACTAGCACTGGACAGGCACCAGGGTTTGTTGAGCGAAGATGACGAGCAAATCGGGCTCGAGTGCCCGTATTGCAACGTCTACTCGCATATGACACCGCAGTCGATCCCGAATGCCCCGGACATTATCGAAACCCGGCCGAAGCACGTCGGTCTCGTGTACCAGTGCGACTCCTGCTATGCACCCGTCTTCCTGCGCTTCGCGACCAAGTCTTTCTCGGAGGACCGGGTCGAGCTTTACCGCAACTTCGTCGAACTCGAGCGCCCGAAGGAGCGCTTCGCGTATTCGTACCTGCCCAAGCACACGGAAGTCCTGTTCCGTGAGGCCCTGTCCTGTTACTCGAATAACAATTTCAATGCGTTCGCGTCGATGTGCCGGCGCTCGGCCGTCAGCGCCTATGCGGCGCTCGGCGAGGGCGGCAAGCTGCGCGCATTCGAGGAGGTCATGGTCGCGCAGGATATCGCGGGCATCGACGACGATGCGTTTGCGCCCATCAAGGCGGTACTGTTCGACGCCGGGGAAGAAGAGCACCTGCCTTTCCTGAATCGTGTCCAGGCGGGCATCCTGCTCGAGGTGATGAAAGACATGTTCTACCAGTGCTTCGTGCGCCGCGGCAAACTCACGCGCGCGCTGAAAGTACGGCGCTTCTTTGTCCAGGAGGGCAACGAAGACCTCGCTTCGTCGGCCTGATCAGCCCACGGTCACCCGCGCGTTGCGGAACATGCGCATCCACGGGCCGTCGTCGCCCCAGCTGTCCGGGTGCCAGGAATTCTGGCGGGTCATGGCCACCCGTTCCGGATGCGGCATCATGATCGTGACACGGCCGTCCTCGCTGGCCAGTCCGCAGATGCCGTCGCGCGAGCCGTTCGGGTTGGCAGGATACTCGTCCGCGACCTGCCCGTAATTGTCCACGTAACGCAGAGCAACCGTGTATGACGCGGCATAGCGCGCGTCGTCATTTTCGAAAACTGCGCGCCCTTCACCGTGCGAGGTCGCAATGGGCATGCGCGAACCTGCCATACCCTGCAGGAATAACGACGGGCTCTCGACAATCTCCACCAGGCTCAGTCGCGCCTCGAACTGCTCGGAACGATTGCTGAGAAAGCGCGGCCAGTTGTCCGAGCCCGGTATCAGTTCCCGCAGGTGCGACAACATCTGGCAGCCATTGCAAACGCCGAGCGCAAAGCTGTCGCTACGCTGGAAAAATGCCTGGAACTGGTCGCGGGTTCGCGAATGGTAGAGGATCGATTTTGCCCATCCGCCGCCGGCACCGAGCACGTCGCCGAACGAGAACCCGCCGCAGGCAACCAGGCCTTGGTAACCGGCCAGATCATCACGCCCTTCCAGCAGGTCGCTCATGTGAACGTCCACGACCGAAAAGCCCGCTCGCATGAACGCAGCTGCCATCTCGTACTGGCTGTTGACGCCCTGCTCGCGCAATATCGCGACGCGCGGCTTCGCGGCACCGCGGAACGGCAGTGTAATGTCGTTATTGACGTCAAAGTTTATCTCTGCGTGCAACCCGGGATCGTCGTCGTCCAGGATGCGATCGAACTCCTCCTTTGCGGTCGCCGGATTGTCTCGCAGCGCCTGGATGCGGTAGCTGACTTCCGACCAGGCGCGCTGCAGGTCCTTGCGCTCGAAGCGCAGCGGCGCGCTGTCACCATCACGGATCGTTAACACCGGCTTGCGTTCGACCCGACCGATGGCCTGCGCCGTGACACCGTGCCGATCGAGCAGCATCTGCACCTGTGTGAGCTTGCCTTTCGCGACCTGCACGACCGCCCCGGCTTCCTCGCAGAACAGCTGCGCCAGCATGCTCTCGCGAGAGCCCCCGAGCTGCAGCGAAACGCCGAGACGGCTCGCAAACATCATTTCCGCAACTGTCGCCAGCAGTCCCCCGTCGCTGCGGTCGTGATAGGCGAGCAGCATATCGCGCGACGACAGTTCCTGTATGGCAGCGAATAGATTGCCAAGCATTGCGGGATCGTCAATATCGGGGGCTTCACCGCCGACCCGATTGAACGCCTGCGCCAGGCAGGAGCCGCCGAGACGATTGGCGCCTCCACCCAGGTCGAATAGCAGCAGGTAAGTTTGTTCATCAGTCGACCGGAGCTGCGGCGTAAGCTGCCGCGTCGCATCGTTGACCGGCGCAAACGCGGAAACGATCAGCGATACCGGCGCCACGACCTGGTATTCCTCGCCGCCCTCCTGCCAGCGCGCCCGCATCGACAACGAGTCCTTGCCAACCGGAATCGCGATACCCAGCTTGCGGCACATGTCGTTCGCAACCGTCTTCACGGTGTCGAACAGGCTGGCATCTTCCCCGGGGTGACCGGCGGCTGCCATCCAGTTCGCCGACAAGCGTACCTTGTCGATGCCGTCGATGGCCGCCGCGGCAATATTCGTAATTGACTCCGCAACGGCCATGCGCCCGGACGCAGGCGCATTGAACGCGGCAAGCGGGGTGCGCTCACCCATCGCCATGGCCTCGCCCGTCACGCCCTCGAAACCCGAGAGCGTGATGGCAACGTCGCTGACCGGCACCTGCCAGGGCCCGACGAGCTGGTCGCGCGCGCTCAGGCCTCCCACCGTGCGGTCGCCGATGTGTATCAGGAAGCCCTTGTTCGCAACCGCCGGAAAACGCAGCACGCGGTACACGGCATCTTCGAGCGTGATATCGGCAAGGTCCACGGCGCCGCTGCCGTGCGCGACACGGGTGACGTCGCGGGTCATCTTGGGCGGGTTGCCGAGCAGCATCTGCATCGGCATGTCCACGGGATTGTTGTCGAACTCGCGATCTGTGACGACGAGCCTGCCATCGTCTGTAAGCGTGCCGATAATCGACACCGGGCACCGCTCGCGCTCGCAGAGCGACTCGAACTCGTCGATGCGATCCGCCGCGACGATCAGCACATAACGCTCCTGCGCTTCGTTGCACCAGATGCCCATCGGCGACATACCGGGCTCCGCATTGGCAACGTCGCGCAATTCGATGCGCGCCCCGTGCTTGCTGTGGTCCACGGCTTCCGGCACCGCGTTGGACAACCCCCCGGCACCGACATCGTGAATCAGGAGTACCGGATTGTTCTTGCCCATCGCCCAGCAGCGGTCGATGACCTCCTGCGCGCGCCTCTGCATCTCCGGGTTGCCGCGCTGCACGGATGCAAAGTCGAGATCCACGCTCGACGTGCCGCTGGCGACGCTCGACGCCGCGCCGCCGCCGAGCCCGATGAGCATTGCAGGTCCCCCTATCGTCACGACCCTGGCGCCGACGGGAACGTCGATCTTGTTCGCGTGTTCCTCGCGCACGTTACCGACGCCACCCGCGATCATGATCGGCTTGTGATAACCGCGCATTTCGTTCGCCGGCATTTCCTCTGCCCGCCACTCGAAAGTGCGGAAATAGCCGCACAGGTTGGGCCGGCCGAATTCGTTGTTGAAGGCGGCGCCGCCGATCGGTCCTTCGATCATGATCTCCAGCGGGGTCGCCATGCGGTCGGGATGCGGGAAGTCCGATTCCCATGGCTGGGAATAGCCCGGTATGCGCAGGTGGGACACGGTGTACCCGGTGAGTCCGGCCTTGGGCTTCGCGCCCAGGCCAGTGGCTCCCTCGTCGCGTATTTCGCCGCCCGAGCCGGTGGCCGCGCCCGGGAACGGCGATATGGCGGTCGGATGGTTGTGGGTTTCCACCTTCATCAGGATATGCACGGGCTCGTTGCAATAACTGAACTCGCGACTGGACGGATCCGGCATGAGGCGTGACGTCGTCCATCCCTCGATGACAGCTGCATTGTCCGAGTACGCCGAGATCACCCCGTCCGGGCTTGCTTCGGTCGTGGTCCGGATCATCCCGAACAGGCGTTCCTCCTGGCGCTCGCCATCGATGATCCAGTCGGCATTGAATATCTTGTGGCGGCAATGTTCTGAATTAGCCTGCGCGAACATCATCAGTTCGGCATCGGTTGGGTCGCGCTCCAGTTCCATGTAGCTGGCGACGAGATAATCGATTTCGTCGTTCGACAGCGCGAGACCGAGTTCCACGTTCGCCGCCGCCAGGGCAGCACGACCCGAGGCGAGCACGGGGATCGTCACAATCTCTGCCGGCTCATGTGCCTGGAACAGCGCCCGCGCATCATCGCTCGACTCCAGCACGGTTTCCGTCATGCGGTCGAACAGTAGACGCGACAGCTGCAGCAGTTCGTCCTGCTCGGGCCGCGCACTGAAGCGGAGCCCGTAACAGATGCCGCGCTCGATCCGCCGCACGGCGGTCAGGTCGCAGGCGAACGCAATATCGGTAGCCTTGCTCGACCACGGCGAGATCGTGCCGTGACGCGGGACGACATACAGCTTCGATGCTCCCTTCGGCAGACGGCCCGGCGCCTCACCGGAGAGCAACAGGGCTTCCAGCCGCTTGCGGTGTTCCGCGGACAGCGGCTCGGCGAGGTCGACGAAATAGACGTAGCGGGCCTCGACGCCGGTCACACGCCCGTCGGCCTGGCGCAGGGCCTGCGTGAGCTTCTCCAGGCGGAATTCGGAAAGGGCGGGCTGACCGGCCAGTTCCAGCATGTCGACGGGTGTCTGAGTCACGACATCAGCGGCAGGTTTCGACAAGCGTGGCGGCCTTGCATGGGGTGAAAGAGATAGCACGCGATCATACTAGACCCCCACCCCGCTGCAAGCTTGCCCCCTGAATGACCCCCCTACAGTGCACGTCGGCCTGCGCCTCACCGGTCGGTTCTTCTCGTCAGACATTCGCGCACAGAGCCTGGCCCGGGGTGTTTGTCTCCGGTCTGCTCGCTGCGCTCGCTTTAGGCCTCGGAGACAAACACCCCGACCCAGGCTCTTCGGATACATGAGTCCGACGGTCAGGCGCGGCGGGGCGTTTGTCGACCGAAGTAAAGCGGAGCCGCGCGCAGCGCGGTGAGCCATGAGGGAGATAAATGACCCGGCGCGCCTGACCTGCGCAGATGCCTGATAAGAATTGGTGGTAGCGGTAGCGCGTGGCTATCGGGTTATTTGGAGTCGGTGGGGGTGTAGATCGGCATCGGGAACTGCGTGACGTTGCCTTCCGCCTTGGTGATCTTCGACGTGCCCTGCTTTTCCACCTCGTCGATGCGAATGATCGAGTGCATCGGCAGGTAGGTGCGCTTCACGTTTTCGAACTCCGACTTGATCCGTTCTTCGGACGGGTCGACGACAACGCTGGTGCGCTCGCCGAAAACGAGCTCCTCGACTTCAATGAAGCCGAACAGGCCGCCGTGGCTGACTTCGCGCGCATAGACCTCGTAAACCTGGCCCTGGCTGACGAAGACGATCTTGTAAAGTGTCTTGTTGCTCATCGTAATCCGCTAAAAGGTGACACACCGGCACCAATTTCGCCACTACCGGCACATTCGTCATATTTGGTCGCCAATGCGCGTTCTCAAGGGCTCAAGGCCGCATTTCCCGCCCGATTATGTGAACTGCTTGGCAGCGTAAGCCCTTAATCCAGCGCACTATTTGTGTTCGGCCACCGACCGCACGGGTTTTTTTCCGTGTGGCGGCGACAGTATGGAACGGGTATGCCGCTCAAACTGGAAATCATCAGCGACCATCGGGACATCGTCGGCGAGGATGCCGTGCGCGAATTCCGGTCGGAGGGCGGCACCATCGGCCGCTCCCTGAATAACGACTGGATCCTGCCCGACCCGGACAAGTTCATTTCCGGTAAACACGCCACGATCGACTGCAAAGGCGGGATTTACTACATCGTCGACATCAGCACCAACGGCGTGTACATGAACGACGAGCGCAAGCCGATCGGCAAGGGCAATCCCCGGCGCCTGTTTAATGGCGACCATCTGCACCTGGGTGACTTCGAAGTCCTGGTATCCATCGATGAAGGCGAAGACCTGGAGATGCCCGTCGACCCGAAACCGACCGTGGTGCCCGATCATATCGAGCAGCTGGTCGAGGAAGACCGTATCAAGACCGGTGTCCAGCTACTCGACGAGGACGAGATTACCGGCGACGTGGCTTTCGAGTCGATCCTGTATACCGGCGACGATGCAGAACCGCCCGCGGCGCCTGTTGCGGAGGTTCCCCGCGAAATGCAGGAACCCGAGCCGCCGCTGCTCGAGCCGGAAGCGCCCGGCGCGTCGCCGGTCAAAGTGACCGGGGAAGATCTCTTCGATGCGTTTCTCGACGGACTGCAGATCAGTCGCGCGGAGCTGCATCCATCTCTCGACGTCGCCGAGGCAATGCACAATGCCGGAGAAATCCTGCGTGAATTCATTGAAGGAACCGAAAAGCTGCTCGAGAACCGGGCCGATCTGAAGACGGCTTTCCGGCTCGACCAGACGACGATTCTTCCGCGGCACAATAACCCGATCAAGCTGTCGCAGAACACGGGCGACCTCGTCAAGCAGTTGCTGGTGGGCCGCGATGGCGAATACCTCGGGCCGCGCGATGCGGTTCGTGAGGTCTGCCAGGACCTGCTGGCACACCAGGAAGCTTTCCTGGACGCCATGACGCACGCGTTTGTCGAATTCGCCGACCGTTTCGACCCGGAAGAACTCACTGCAAGCTTCGAGCGCTCCCTCGGCCGCAAGCCGTTTTTCCGGTTGCTGAACGAGTTCAAGTACTGGGGTCTCTACAAAGACCTCTACCCGACGATGACCGAAAAAGGCAGCGGCCGTTTCCCGCAGATGTTTGCGGAAGAATTCGTGAAAGCCTATGAACGTTACATCGTCGAATACCTGCGCGAACACCACCTCAGCCATGCGCTGCCGAAAGTGAAGCTGGAGCCGCTGAGCGAGGAAGCTTTCATGGCCGAGCAGGCGACCGAGGCCGGCGAGCCAGCCGACCAGACCGAGGATGTGCCGGAAAAACAGCCGGGCGCCGTGCTCGATGACATTGAGGATCTCAGCGGACTCAACGAACTCGTCGACTTCGACGACCTCGAAACCGAGTCCGACACCATCGTCTTCGACGACGATGCCGGCCAGGTCAAGGGCTGATCCGCCCCTTCGCTACGCGCGATTCTGTCGATTCTCGATCAGGTCTTCCACAACGGCGGGATCGGCGAGCGTCGACGTGTCGCCCAGCTCCCCGTAATCGTCGGCGGCAACCTTGCGCAGGATACGACGCATGATCTTGCCGGAGCGGGTCTTCGGCAACCCCGGGGCCCACTGGATCAGGTCCGGCTTGGCGATCGGCCCGATTTCCTTCCGCACCCATTGCTGCAGCTCCGCGCGCAACTCATCACTGGGCTCGATGCCTCCCATCAACGTAACGTAGGCATAGATGCCCTGCCCCTTGATGTCGTGCGGATACCCCACGACCGCGGCTTCGGCAACGCTTGGGTGTGCGACCAGGGCGCTTTCGACTTCCGCGGTTCCCATGCGGTGGCCGGATACGTTCAGCACGTCGTCGACGCGGCCGGTGATCCAGTAGTAGCCATCATCGTCCCGGCGCGCGCCGTCACCCGTCGTGTAGCAGTTCTCGAAGGTCGAGAAGTAGGTCTCCACGAAGCGCTTGTGGTCACCGTAGACGGTGCGCATCTGTCCGGGCCAGCTGTCCATGATGACGAGATTGCCCTCGTTGGCGCCTTCGAGCATGTTGCCGTCGCCATCGAGTAACGCGGGCATCACGCCGAACAGTGGCCTGGTCGCGGAGCCCGGCTTGAGGTCCGTAGCACCCGGCAGCGGGCTGATCAGGATGCCGCCGGTCTCGGTCTGCCACCAGGTATCGACAATCGGGCACCGGCTGTCACCGACCACCTTGTAGTACCACTCCCATGCCTCGGGATTGATCGGCTCACCCACCGAGCCGAGGAGCCTCAGGCTCTTGCGGGACGTGCGCTTGACCGGTTCTTCGCCCTCGCGCATCAGCGCGCGAATCGCCGTCGGTGCCGTGTAGCAGATATTGACGTTGTGTTTGTCGCAGACCTCCCAGAAACGCGACGAGGTCGGGTAGTTCGGCACACCCTCGAACATCAGGGTGATGGCGCCGTTGGCGAGGGGCCCATAAACGATGTAGCTGTGGCCTGTCACCCAGCCGACGTCGGCCGTGCACCAGTAAATGTCTCCTGGCTGGTAATCGAAAACATATTCATGCGTCAACGCGGCATAAACCAGGTAACCGCCGGTCGTATGCAGCACGCCCTTGGGTTTGCCCGTCGAGCCTGACGTATAGAGGATGAACAGAGGGTCCTCGGCGCCCATCTCCTCGCAGGGGCAATCCGCGTCGACGTTTGCCTCGAGATCGTGCAGCCATGCGTCGCGATCCTCGACCCAGCCGATGTCGGCGCCTGTATTGCGCACAACGAGGACTTTTTCGAGTGAGGTAACGTCCGGGTTGCGGGCCGCAGCGTCTACGTTGGCCTTGAGCGGAACGCTCTTGCCGCCGCGGACACCTTCGTCCGCGGTGACGACGATGTTCGAATCGCAGTCGTGGATGCGGCCTGCGAGGGCGTCCGGCGAGAAGCCACCGAACACAACCGAATGCACGGCGCCGATGCGCGCACACGCCAGCATCGCTACCGCCGCCTCCGGAATCATCGGCATGTAGATAGTAATGCGATCGCCTTTCTTCGCTCCCAGCGCTTTCAACGCATTCGCGAACTTGCAGACACGCTCGTGAAGCTCGCGATAGGTGATTTTCAGATCGCGGGACGGATCATCGCCTTCCCAGATGATCGCGACGTCGTCGGCCTTCGCCTCGAGATGGCGGTCGATGCAGTTGTAGCAAACGTTGAGCGTACCGTCGTAATACCAGCGAATATGCACATCGTCACGTGCGTACGAAACGTCTTTTACTTTCGTGAATGGCTTGATCCAGTCAATACGGCCAGCCTGCTCCGCCCAGAACCCCTCGTTGTCCTCCACTGAACGGGCATACATCTTCTCGTAACCGGCCGCATCGATGAGCGCCCGCGCGCGAACTTCGTCAGTAACTGGATAGATATCGGTCATTGTATTCAGCCTTCTTGTGTTGTTTTGAGCCTCTTCGCAAGGGCAACAATGCGCCTTGCCTGCACGAGGTGCGGCTTGTCGATCATCTCACCATCGAGTGCCAGCGCCCCCGCCCCCGGGTTGTCCCTGAACAGCGCAATAATGCGCTCCGCCCGCGTCACTTCATCGTCACTCGGCGAAAATGCGTCGTTTATCGTCGCTACCTGCGCCGGGTGGATAGCGAGCATCCCCGTAAAACCGTCACGTGCTGCCCGTGCGGCATAGGATGCCAGCCCTTTGGCATCGCGAAAATCCGTGTAAACCGTATCGATTGCCGGCACTTCGGCCGCCGCTGCCGCAAACAGGCACAGGGACCGCGCCATTTCGTAGGGAGGCAGCCAGTTGCCGTCTTCGTCGCGCCTCGCTCGCGCCCCGAGCGCCGCGCTGAGGTCTTCGGCACCCCACGTCAATCCGGCCAGCCGCGGTGTCGCGCCCACGTAGCTGTCGAGGGAGAACAGCGCCCGCGGCCTCTCGGTGCACAGGGGGAGAATGCGGGTATGCCCGGCCGCGACGTCAAAGCGGCTCTCGAGCTCGTCCAGTTTCGTCGCCAGCCGGGTCGCATCGTCGGCGCTCCTGGCCTTGGGCAGCACGATACCGCCCGGCGCCGCCGGCATTACTGCTTGCAGGTCGGCCATTGCCTCGCCGGAGTCCACCGGGTTGATTCGCAACCAGGCGTCTTCCCGGCCTTCGATGAACTCGCGTGCAAGCTCGCGCGCACGCGGCCGGTTTTCGGCGCTTACCGAATCTTCGAGGTCGACGATGATGGCATCGGCCCCGGCGTCAGGTGCTTTCTCCAGCTTGCGCTCGCTATCGCCCGGCACAAACAGGAAGCTGCGGATCATTTCGGCCTCTTCAGCATCAAAGCAGTACGTTTGCATTCACCGACGAGCACGTCGTGCTGATTGTAAGCGCGGTGCGCGAAGGTCACGATGCCGTTGTCGGGACGCGACCTGCTTTCGCGCAGCTCCAGCACTTCCGTCTGCACGTGTATCGTATCGCCGTGGAACAACGGTTTCGGGAACCGCACCTCGTCCCAGCCCAGGTTCGCGACTGTAGTTCCGTGAGTGATGTCGTTGACCGAGATGCCTACCATGAAGCCGAGCGTCAGTCCGCTGTTCACGAGTGGCTTGCCGAATTCGGTGTTCTTCATGTACTCGGCGTCGAGATGCAGAGACGCGGGGTTGTGCGTCATTGTCGTGAACAACACGTTGTCCGCTTCGGTGATCGTGCGCCGGATCGGGTGATCGAACACCTGTCCGACAGAGAATTCTTCGAAATACAGTCCTGGCATCGCGCTCTCTCGGTTCCCTGCCCGCCCGCCATGATACGGTATTATCGGTTCGACCCGGGAGACTGCAATGAATCGCATCAGCCGCCGCAACTTCGCGAAGACGACGCTCGCCGCCTGCGGCCTTGTAGCGGCTGGCGGACCCGCGGCGCTCGCGGCGCCGGCGTCGATCATCAAGCGCAGGATTCCTTCTTCGGGCGAACTCATCCCGATCATGGGGCTCGGCACCAACCGGTATGGCGTGGGGCAGTCTGCAGAGGCGCGTGCGCCGCTGAGGGAAGCCCTCGCACGCTTCCACGAACTGGGTGGAACGGTTGTCGACACGGCTCCCGGCTACAGGACCTCGGAGAGCGTGCTCGGCGACCTGCTGAGCGATCTCGGCCTGCGCGACGAGCTTTTCATGGCCACGAAGGTGGATCGCGAGAGCGGCCGCGACGACAGCCTCGCGCAGATGCGAGATTCGGCCGACAGGCTGCAGACCGACATCATCGACCTGATGCAGGTGCACAGTCTGCGCGATTGGGAAAACAACATCCCGCTGCTGCAGGAACTCAAGCAGGACGGGCAATTTCGCTATATCGGCGTGACGACATCCCGGTCGAGCCAGTACGCGGACATGGAAAAGGCCATGAACCGGCACGAACTGGATTTCATCCAGGTCGACTACTCGCTGGAACAGCGCGAAGCGGCGGAGCGCCTGCTGCCGCTGGCCGCGGACCGCGGCATGGCGGTGATGTTGAACCGGACCTTCGGCGGCGGCCGGATTTTCGAGGCCGTCGGTGACCAGCCGCTACCCGAATGGGCGGGCGACCTGCAGATCGAGAGTTGGGCGCAATTCCTGCTCAAGTACGCGCTGTCGCATCCCGCCGCCACGGTTGCGATTCCCGGAATGACCAAAGCCAGACACATCGACGACAATTTCGGCGCCGCTCAGGGCCCCATGCCGGATGCCGGGCAGCGCCGGAAGATGGAAGAGTTTTTCGACGCGCTGTAGCTATTTCGCGCGCTCTATCGCCTCTACGATCATGCGCTTCGCGTCCTCGGAGCCGAGCCAGTCGCCGATGCGGACCCACTTCCCGGGCTCGAGGTCCTTGTAGTGCTCGAAGAAGTGCTCCACCTGGAGCATCGTGATATCGGGCAGATCGGAGTATTCCTTGATGTGATCGTAGCGCTGCGTCAACGTCGGTGACGGCACGGCGAGGATCTTCTCGTCATGCCCGGCATTGTCTTCCATGACGAGCACACCGATCGGGCGCACGTTGATCACGCAGCCGGGCACCAGTTCGCGGGAATTGGCGACGAGCACGTCAATGGGATCACCGTCTTCCGACAGCGTGTGCGGTACGAAGCCGTAATTTCCCGGATACGCCATCGGCGTGTACAGGAAGCGGTCAACGACGAGCGTGCCTGCATCCTTGTCCATTTCGTACTTGATGGGCTGTCCGCCATGGGGGACCTCGATGATGACGTTGACGTCCTCCGGGGGATTGTGGCCAATTGCGATCGCGTCGATTCTCATGAGAGTTGTATTCGTTTGTAACGGCGGCAAGCCGGGAATTACCTTGAATACTATAATTCGTCGTTTATTCCCAGTGCCGGTGAGCACCATGTCCCGATTCCTGCTGTGTCTGTCCGCCTGTTTTCTGTCTGCATGCGCCGGCGCCGAGGCCCCCCGCCCGTTTGCCGTCGAACCGGTCGCGAGCTTCGATGAGCCCTGGGCGATGGCGTCCTTGC
>Ga0193947_1000002_pt1 | contig 49833 bp, 44 predicted proteins | sample FRT_01_MG_FD_161267 | JGI IMG/M metagenome (GOLD analysis project Ga0193947, IMG submission 161267) | Sediment microbial communities from the Broadkill River, Lewes, Delaware, United States - FRT_0-1_MG | ecosystem: Environmental > Aquatic > Freshwater > River > Sediment | place: USA: Delaware... | reverse complement strand
CTTGGGCAAACAACTAGGAGAGAAGATCATGTCAGAAAAGAAAGTCGTAAAACCCGTTGCACTGGCTGTAGGTGCTGCCCTGGCCAGCTCGTTCGCACTCGGCGGCGTTGCTAATGCAGACACCGTGGACAACCCGTTTGCCATGTCGGCGCTGAGCGCCGGTTACATGCTGGGCGCAGGCGAAGGCTCCTGTGGCGGCGACAAGGAAGGCAAGGACAAGGAAGGCGAAGGTGCTTGCGGCGAAGGTTCCTGTGGCGGCGACAAGGAAGGCGAAGGTGCTTGCGGCGAAGGTTCCTGTGGCGGCGACAAGAAGGGCGAAGGCTCTTGCGGCGGCGACAAGGAAGACTCCGAAGGCAAGTGCGGTGAAGGCTCCTGCGGCGGCGACAAGAAGGACGACTAAGGCCCCCCGCGGAACTTACGAAAATACTTGCAGGATAAAGGGCCCGCGCAGATGCGCGGGCCTTTTTCGTTTGCAGGAGCGGTTCTCGAACCGCGATCGGGTCGCGCTTCAGGAAGCGCTCCTGCAGCTGTACTGCCGATAATGGGTGTTTGGGCCAAAAAATGGGGCTGCGCGGTCGCAGGGGGCCTGCTAGATTTCGTGGATGAGCAAAAAGCTTACACGCTGCAAGTGGGCGGAAGGCGTTAGCCTCGATTACATCGAGTACCACGACAAGGAATGGGGCGTACCGGTCTACGACGACAGGGTGCAGTTCGAATTCCTGTTGCTGGAAGGGGCGCAGGCGGGACTCAGCTGGTCCACGATCCTCAACAAGCGCGCGGGCTACCGCAAGGCCTTCGCCGACTTCGACGTTGAAAAAGTGGCGCGCTTTACGAAGAAGCGCATCGAAACGCTGCTTAACAATCCGGCCATCGTGAGGAATCGGCTCAAGGTGGAGTCCGCGGTGACCAATGCGCAGGCCTTTATCGAGGTGCAGGAAGCTTTCGGCAGCTTCAGCGAGTATATCTGGGGCTTTGTCGATGGTGCGCCAATCCAGAACCAGTTCAGGAGCGACAGCGACGTGCCCGCAACTTCGCCGGAGTCGGACGCGCTGAGCAAGGACCTCAAGAAACGGGGATTCCGGTTTGTCGGCAGCACGATCATGTATGCGCACATGCAGGCGACCGGCCTCGTGAACGACCACGTGGTCGGCTGCTTTCGGCACCGGCCCTGCGCACGGCTCGCCAGGAAATCGAAAACGTGAAGCGGTCGCCTAGTTGCCGATCGTGATGAGGGTGATTCCCACCAGCCCCTGTGGCGTGTTGTGGGAAATGCCGCCGAGGTAGATCGTGTCGGACACGAGGTTCGCCCAGTTCACCGTGATGGTCTCGGTCGACCCCGAATTGACGAGCGGCGGCCCGGACGCCGTCATGTTGCCCTGGTCGTCCGCGACCCCGAACGCCCACGCCAGCATGGTGTAATTCGCACCCGGCCCGCCGCTGACCTGGTCGGTCTCGAAACCGTGCACGAGTGCGCCGTAACAGCCGGCCGGCGGCCTGAACACGTTCACCTGTTCTTCCGCCGTCGGCCCGCCGCTTTCGGTGATCCGGCTGCCGCGGAAGTCGAGCGGATTGCAGATACCAGGCTGATAATAGAGGTACAGGTCGAGGTCGTCGTCGCCGTCCGTCAGGGCGTCGAACAGCGAGAACCGCAGGTATAGCTGATCGGCCGGCACGTCAACGAGATGCGCGGTCACGCCGGCCCCCGACCGGAACGTAAACGTCTTGGTCGGGTCATTGTCGACAAAGCCGTTGATGACGAGCGGCAGGCGCAGCCCGTGAACGCCGGGTGCGTAGCTGCCCGTATAGCCGAACTCGACGGGGAAGCTGACGGAGCCGCTACCGCCGAAGCTGGTTACTTCGGCTGGTGCGGTCAGCGACACCGGCTTAACGGCGAGCGTGCTGTTCACCGAGTGATCGTTACTGGTCCAGGTCAGCGTGCCGAAACGCCACAGGTCGAGGGGCCCGGATTCGTAAATGAAGGTGACGTCGAATGTCGCTGTCTGCCCCGGACCGAGTGAAAGACTCGACGGCACGACGGTGACCACGATCCCGGGTGGTGCCGAAACCGAAGCCACCAGCGTCTGGGATTCGTCGCTGACATTGGTAACGCGCCGGGTCACCGTCTGCTCGTTCGCCAGCCGTGCCAGGCCGATCGAGGGCTGGTTGAGGTCTTCGGGCGCGAACGAGACGCCCGCATTGTCGAGTTCGTCGCAGCGTGTCTCGGGAACCGCCGGCGAGTCGAAGCCACAGGCGAAGGCATCGAACTCGTCGTCGCTGACGTCATAGACGAGACCAGGATCGAGTGCGGCGTTCGGCACGATGTGCCCGGCACCGTAGTCGAAGGGGTTGGCGACGCTCTCGCCGTCGGATTGCACGAGGTCCTGGCGCGCGCTGGTCATCAGCGCGGACTTGACGACCGACGGGCCCCACTCCGGTCGCGCCTGCATGAGCAGCGCCGCGACGCCGGCAACATGCGGCGTCGACATGGAGGTGCCGCTGAGGTAGGCGAAGGTCTCGTCCGGCATCGAGTTCGCGGTCTCCGGCGTGAAGCCGGCGAGAATATTGACGCCCGGCGCTGTCACGTCGGGTTTCACGATATCGCGAACGGGACCGGGGCCGCGCGCCGAGAACGTCGCCATCATGTTGCCGGTCTCGGGCTCGGTCAGCAGCAGGCTCTTCTCGAGCACGGCCGTGACCTCGTTATCGGCTTCTATTTCGGCGACGATCAGGTTGCCGTCCGCCTGGCCGATCATTACAGCGGGTATGTCGACGAGAGCGGCGTTGCCGTTCATGACGATGGGGTCGCCCGCGATGCTGTAAACCACCGCCGCGATGGCGCCCGCGTCACCTGCGTGCTGAATCTTGAGATCGAAGTTGCAGCCGCCGCGTTCAATGAAGGCGATATTGCCGTCAATCTCGGCATCGTTGATCAGCGGCTCGCAGGCGTCCGCCGGAGTTCCCGTGCCGCCGGCATCGTCGTCGTCATCAGCAAGTATCAGTGCTGCCTCGATCGGATCGCTGTCACGCAGCGGCGGCGTGAAATTGGCCTCCTTGACGGCGTATTTGCCTGCGATCGACGGTGGCTCGTTGATCTGCATCGCATCCACCGACGTTTCGCCTTCGCGTGTGGAAGCGGCAACGGTTATGGCCCAGGGTCCGCCGGCCGGGGAACCGATCGTGCCGAGATTCGGCCCCTCGTTGCCCGCCGCAACGACCGCGAGGACACCGGCCCTGGTGGCGTTCATCAGCGCGATATCGTCCGGCGCCGTAATTTGCAGCATCGAGCTGCCGACAGAGTAGTTGATGATATCGACACCGTCGGCAACGGCGCTGTCGATGGCGTTTGCGAGGTCGGACGTGTTGCAGCTGGCGCGCGTGTCACCGGGCCGCAGCCAGCAGGCCTTGTAAACGGCGACGCGCGCCCGCGGCGCGATGCCCTCGATGCCGCCAATCAATGTGCCGAAGATGGAGGCCTGCGCGCGGTTTCCGGCGGCCGTCGTTGCCGTGTGCGTACCGTGCCCGTCGACGTCTCGCGCCGAGCGAATCTCGCCCGCATCGATTGGCCCGGAATTCTCGGCGCCGGAGATGAAATAGCGGGCGCCGATCAGCTTGTTATTGCAGTGAGTCTCGTCGAAATCCTCACCCGTCTCGCAGATGCCGTTCCAGTCTTCCGGCGGCTCGTAAACGAGCTTGTCTTCCCGCTTGTCGAAGCGGCGGCACAGCCAGCGGCCGAGAAAAGAGACGTCGGCCCACGTGCTGCGGCACACGCTTGGCCGGTCGGCTTCCTGCGTGTCCGACAGTGCGGGGTGCTCCGGGTAGACGCCGCTGTCGATGAAGCCGATGACGACGCCGTCACCGTCCAGTCCTTCAGGACCCCGCAGTCCGCCGTCCGAGTCAAACAAGCCCAGGAAACCGGGACTGAAATTGGTCGCCAGCGGCCGGATCTCGTCTTCCCAGACGTGCAGCACCTCGGGCATGTTCTCGAGCTTGTGCGCCTGCGCCGCGGTCATCTCGGCCGCAAAGCCGTTGAAGCCGTAACGATAGCTGTAGAGCTTCCGGGCGTCGGGTGCGGTACGCGAGAGGAACGCGTCCTGCTCTGCGCCGAGCTTTTCGGCGTAAGTCGAGATCGCGGGGCTGGCCTTGTCGAGACGCGGCTGCGACGGCTTTCCCACGGGCGCCACGGTGGCGGTTTTGTAGAGTGTCGAATGAAACTCGGCGGCCGACGGCGTGCGCAGCTGCACGATATAGACCTTGCGCGCATCCGGGTCATCGACGCCCGCGAGCTGCAATCCGCGCGCGATGCCGGCGTCGCGCAACGGCGAATCGCTCGATGCAGCGGCGCTGACAGCGCAGAGCGCGAGGAAAAGACCGGTAAGAAGCGTTGTCAGTTTCACGGAAGGTCCGGCGGCCGGAGTTTTTCTTAACCTACTTAAGAAGAATTTCCGAAGTGGTGGATTTTTAACGAAGTTACCACATTCTGGAACGGTGCCGCCAGCCGGGGAAGGCCGTTTCAGTCGTTCAAATAGCCCGCAATTTCGTCGTCCGTGAACTCCACGCCGAGGCCGAGCACCAGCCGATTGACGAAATTGAAATAGGCGGTGATGAGCGTGAGATCCAGGATGTCCCGGTCGCTCAGGCCCACGGCCCGGAGCTCACCCAGGTCCGATTCCGTCATGGCTTCGGGAGCGGACGTCAGTTTCTGGGCATGGCGCACGATGTTGGACAGGCGTGGCTCCAGCGTCTCCAGTCCGTCGGCCGTCGCCAGCATACCGAGCGTCTCCTCGTCCTTGATGAAGTGGCGCAATGCCACGGCATGGTGGTTGACGCAATAGGCGCAATCGTTCTCCGCGGAGACGACGACGCCGATCGCCTCGCGTTCGGCGCGGCTCAGTCCCGACTTGCCGAACAACAGTGTCATGTAGAGGTCCAGGTGGCCGGACATCGCCTCGGGATTGAGGCTGTGGACCTTCAGGATATTGGATATCTTGCCGCGCTTTTCGACCAGCTCTTTGTATATCTCGGCCAGGCGGCCGTCGGCTTCGCTGACTTCGATTTCATTAATCCAGGACATCGTTGCTCACTAAGGTGCTGCCGCCGACATCGTCGTCACCGAACACGAAACCCGGCAGTTGCGCCATTCGGACGGCAGGGACCATCGACTACCCGCTTCGAAGCATTCGACGTTACCACTCACTTCGGCAAAAGAAAATCCCGGCACACGGACATGAGTACCCGGCGAGCTGCGGGCATTGCTTTACCGTACCTCCAACCAGTCCCGTGGGCGCAGGTAGTCAGTGTAGAGCAGCTCTTCGGGTGATCCGGGTTCGGGCCGCCAGTCGTACTCGTAACGCACCCGGGGCGGCAGGGACATGAGAATCGATTCCGTGCGGCCGCCAGATTGCAGGCCGAACAGTGTGCCGCGGTCGTAGATCAGGTTGAACTCGACATAGCGGCCGCGCCGGTAAAGCTGGAATTCCCGCTGCCTCTCGCCGTACCGGTGTTTGCAGCGCTTCCTGACGATGGGTGCGTATGCCTTTATGAACGTGTCGCCGACGGAACGCACGAATTCGAAACTCCGATCGAAGCCCATGTCGTTGAGATCATCGAAAAACAGCCCGCCGACGCCGCGCGTTTCATTGCGGTGCTTGAGAAAGAAATACTCGTCGCACCATTCCTTGTACTTCGGGTAGCGCTCTTCGCCGAACGGGGCGCATGCGCCCCTGGCGGCCTCGTGCCACGCGACGACGTCCTCCTGAAACGGATAGTACGGCGTCAGGTCGAAGCCACCGCCGAACCACCAGACGGGATTCTCGTCTTCCGCTCCCGCGATGAAAAAACGCAGGTTCGCATGCGTCGTCGGCACGTAGGGGTTCTCGGGATGCAACACCAGCGATACGCCCATCGCCTGGAATCCCTGCCCGGCCAGGTCGGGTCTGGACTTCGTCGCCGACGGCGGCAATTGTTCGCCGAAGACGTGCGAGAAATTCACGCCCGCCTGTTCGAAAACGCCGCCGCGCTTGAGTACGCGGCTCTCGCCGCCACCGCCGCCGGGACGATCCCAGGCGTCGCGATGAAAACGCTCCTTGCCGTCCAGTTGCTCCAGCTCGGCGACGATCTGGTTCTGCAATGACTGCAGATAGTCCTTGACCTGGTTGATGTTGCTCATGCTCGTCCCGGCCTCAATACTGTTCCCGTTTCGAATTCCCTGATCTCCGACGGCCCGCTGGCGGGACCGCACTCGCCCGGGACGACATAGTCTACAAGATGCCCGAAGTTGCGCTGCAGGACGAAGGCGTTCCGCGCAACAGGCCTGCCGGCAACGTTCGCGCTCGTGGAGACGATCGGCATGTCCACGGCATTGCAAATCGCCGCTGCAACCGGGTTGGTCGTTATACGAACGGCGAGCCCGGGATTGTCGCCGGTAACGATCGCCGGCACGCGCGCCGCCGGCGCCACTATCCACGTCACGGGTTGTCGTGGATCCGGCTCCGGCAGTGCACCGCGAACCGCGGGATCGACCCAGTCCTCGAGTTGCCCGGGCCGGGCTGCGATCAGTATGAGTCCCTTGCGCGGACTGCGCTGCTTGATCGTGAGGATTCTCGCGACGGCGTCAACGTCATCGGGGAGGCAGCCGAGTCCGAAGACGCCCTCGGTCGGGTACGCGATGACGCCGCCACCCAGCAGCACCTCGGAAGCTCGCATCGCAGCCATCGTCACGTTGCCGCTCCGCTAGTCAGCCGGCTTCTTTTTCGCGGGCTTTTTCGCTGCCTTCTTTTTGGTTTTCTTCCTGGTCTTCTTCTTTGCCGCTTTCTTTTTTGCCGCAGCCTTTTTCGGCGCAGCCTCACTTGCCGTCTTCTTTTTGGTTTTCTTCTTGCCGCGGCGGCCCCGTTCCGGGGCGGCGGCCAGCAGTTCCTGGCATTCCTCGAGCGTCAACGATTTCGGTTCGCGATCCTTGGGTACGCGCGCATTTTTCTTCTTGTTCGTAATGTACGGGCCATAGCGGCCGTTCAGGACCTGGATGCCTTCTTCCTCGAAGTCCTGGATTATGCGGTTCGCGTCTTCGATCTTCTTCTGTTCGATGAGTTCCAGCGCGCGTGGCAACTCGATCGTGTACGGGTCGTCGTCGCCGCGGATGGAGACGTACTTGTCGCCATAACGCACGTACGGTCCAAAGCGCCCGATGCTGGCCGACACCGTCAGGCCGTCCGGCGTTTCCCCGAGCTGGCGCGGCAGCTTGAAGAGCTCCATCGCGTCCTCGAACGTGATGTCGTTCATTTTCTGGCCGGGCCGGAGCCCCGCGAATTTCGGCTTCTCCTCGTCGTCCTTGGTGCCGATCTGGACGAAGGGTCCGAAGCGACCCATGCGCACCGTGACAGGCTTGCCCGTCTTCGGGTCGGTGCCGAGTTCACGCGCCTGTGCAACCTGCTCGCGCGTAACTGAAGATTCCTTCTCCTCGCACAGCTCGTGAAACGGCCGCCAGAAGTTGTCCAGCAAGGGCACCCATTCTTTTTCACCGAGCGACACGGCGTCGAGGTCGTCCTCGAGGCGCGCCGTGAAATCGTAGTCGACGTACTGCGTGAAGTGATCCGTCAGGAAGCCGTTGACGATACGTCCGATGTCCGTCGGCAGGAACCGCTTGCCGTCCATTTCGACGTACTCGCGGTTCTTGAGCGTTGCGATGATGCTCGCGTAGGTGGACGGGCGGCCGATGCCGTATTCCTCGAGTGCCTTGACGAGGCTTGCCTCTGTGAAGCGCGGCGGCGGTTCCGTGAAATGCTGTTCCGGCCGGAGTTCGTCGAGATCGACGATGTCGCCTTCCTCGATGTCGGGCAACAGGCGATCGCCCTCGTCGTCCTTGGCGTCATCCTTGCCTTCCTGGTACACGGCGATGAAGCCGGGCTCGACGAGCACCGAGCCGTTCGCGCGGAACACGTGGCCGTCGGCCTCCGGTCCCGCGGCGAAATCGATCGCAACGGTATCGAATACCGCAGGCACCATCTGGCAGGCCATCGTGCGCTTCCAGATCAGCGAGTAGAGTCTGAACTGGTCGTCTTCGAGCACACCCTTCAGATCGTCAGGATGGCGTGCCACAGACGTCGGCCGTACGGCCTCGTGCGCCTCCTGGGCATTCTTCGCCTTGGTCTTGAACTGGCGTGACTCGTCCGGAACGTTCTGCTTGCCGTAGCGTTCCGCGATTACGTCGCGTATTTCGGTAACCGCGACCTCGGCCAGCGTTACCGAGTCGGTACGCATATACGTAATGAGACCGACGTTGCCCTCGCCAGGCAGCTCGATGCCTTCGTAGAGCCGCTGCGCCGTGCGCATGGTGCGCTGCGTGTTGAAGCCGAGCTTGCGTGAGGCTTCCTGCTGCAGCGTCGACGTCGTAAACGGCGCTGCCGGATTGCGGCGGCGCTGTTTCCTCGTGACACTGATGGTCTTCAGCTTGCCATCGGCAGCGTCGAGCAGGGTCTTCTCGACGCCGCGCGCCGCTTCCTCGTTCTCGAAGCTGAACTGTTCGACCTTGTTGCCCTTGTAAGCAACGAGCCGGGACGCGAACGGCTGCGCTTGTTTGCTCAGGTCGGCTTCGATGGACCAGTACTCGCGGGCCTTGAATGCCTCGATCTCGAGCTCGCGCTCGACGATCATGCGCAGTGCAGGGCTTTGTACGCGACCGGCCGAGAGCTTCGGGCCCACCTTTCTCCACAGGAGCGGCGACAGGTTGAAACCGAACAGGTAGTCGAGCGCGCGCCGCGCCTGTTGTGCGCCGACCAGGTCGCCGGAAATGTCCCGCGGATGTTCGACCGCTTCCTGAACGGCGTTCTTGGTGATCTCGTAGAAAACGACGCGATGCACCGCCTTGCTGTTCAGGGCATTTTTTTCCTTCAGCAATTCGATCAGGTGCCAGGAAATGGCTTCACCTTCACGATCCGGGTCCGTTGCGAGATAGAGCGCGTCGGCTTTCTTCAGGGCGCGCACGATAGCGTTGACGTGTTTCTCGCTGCGCTCGATAACCTGGTACTTCATCGCGAATTCGTTGTCGGGGTCGACGGCACCCTCCTTGGGGACGAGGTCGCGCACGTGCCCGTAAGACGCCATCACCTCGAAATCCTTTCCGAGGTATTTGCTGATGGTTTTCGCCTTGGCGGGCGATTCGACGATGACAAGATTCTTGGACATAGAATGAAAAACCGCGGTCAATGCCGCGGTTGAATTACATACTTCGTCGCAGCGTGTCAAGAAATCGCACTTCCGGCGCGCTGCGAAACCCGTTTAGTTCATGTTAGTGAACGGCCCCCGCATTCTCCTCGAAAACGAGGTCTTCCATGCGTGCATAAGCGAGCTCCTGTCCCGGTTGGCTGAACAACACCATCAGCACGACCCACTTGATTTGTTCGACGTCGATATCCGGCGCATCCAGCGCCAGCAGCCTGTCCACGAGGATTTCGCGCTGCGCCGGCGACAGGATGCCGATTTGTTCCAGGTACGAAATATAGCCGCGACAGGAAACGTCGAGCCGTTCCTGTTCCATGCTGTTATACACGCGCGTTCCGCGTGCCGTCTGGGCATTGAAGATCAGGTCTTCCTGGTCTTCGGACAGGCACTCCAGCCAGTCGAGTGCGCGATCGATTTCCGCATCGCCGAAGCCGGCGCTCGCCAGCTCCCCGCGAAGTTCGCTCTGATCGGGTTCCGGGTCTTCATCGGTGTCGACGTATGTCTCAAAAAGATACATCAATACGTCGAGTACGTTTTCTTTCATGCCTGGAGCAGCTCCCTTGTTGACTGGCGTTTGACCAACTATCTAGCTCAGTATGGAGTAGCGTCCGCCGGACAGCTTCTCGATCTTTCCTTCCAGCTCCAGGATCAGAAGCATGGAGGAAACCTGATCAATCGTCAATCCGGAGCGCGCGACGATTTCGTCGCCGCTGACGGGGTCGTGACCGAGTGCTTCGAGCAGTTTTACATACTCCTCGTCCACATCGCCGGCTGGCTCCCGGCGTGGTGTCGTCTCATCAATGGCTTGCAGCATGTGGCCCACCAGCGGGGCGAGCTCGGCAACGATATCGTCGGCCGCCTCCACCAGTTTCGCGCCCTGGCGGATGAGCTGGTGGCAGCCGCGGGTCAGCGGATTATGTATGGAGCCCGGAATGGCGAAGACCTCTCTTCCCTGTTCCGCGGCCAGGCGTGCGGTAATCAGCGAACCGCTGCGGCGTGCGGCTTCGACGACCAGCGTACCGAGGCTGAGGCCACTGATCAGCCGGTTCCGTTGCGGAAACAGCGCCCGGTTCGGCGCGGTGCCCAGGGGAAATTCACTGACGAGTGCGCCGTGCTGCGCAATTTCCCGGGCGAGCGCATGATTGGCCGCCGGGTAGACGCGGTCGATGCCGTGTCCGAGGAAGGCAACGGTCGGGGTGCCCGCCGCCAGTGCACCGCGATGCGCGGCAGCGTCGATGCCCTGCGCGAGCCCGCTGACGACGCAAAAGCCTGTCCGGCCGAGATGCCGGGCGAACTCGAAAGCATTTTGCGCGCCGCCGCTCGTGGGATTGCGGCTGCCAACGATCGCGAGTGCGGGGAGGTGCAGGACCTCGGGGTCGCCGACGATATAAAGACGTTCCGGCGGGCCGGGTATGCCTGCAAGCAGTTCCGGGTAAGCGTCGTCGCCGAGCCTGACCCGGTGGTGGTTGTCCTGCTGTAACCACTCGTTCTCGTCCACCGCGATTTCCGGATCATGTGCCAAGGTATCGCAATCATACCGTGGCAGCGCTGCCACGCGGCACGACTATTCTGCGTGCAATGCGCAAAAAAAACGGCGCCCGAGAGCGCCGTCTTTTCAATGCTTGCGAAACCGCGATCAGGTCGGGTTGCGCACGGTGTCGTGAATGTGGATGGCCTGCGTGGCTTCCATGACGAGCCCGTAGCCGATGCGATCATAAACCTTGAACACCATCAGCGTGCCCGCTTCCTCATCCGGGAGCCGCACTTTGCCGCCGCCGAAACGATCCTGCACGGTTTCACCCGTCTGGTACACGGTAAGGACGTCCCCGACCGACAGGCCGTCCCTGGTGCCGCGGTTCAGTACGACCACGTGGTACTGGCCGATCTGGGTAACGCCGCCCACCACCGAGATGATGCGACCGTCGATGGCGCTGCTCGGCGCACGCGGATAAAAGTTCAGCGGTACATCCACCGACTCCGGAATGAGTTTGTCGCCGGGAACCACCTCCTGGTTGGTGTCCGTCAGTGCGACCGTTGCCGGGTCGCCCGTACGGCGAAGCGTGCCTTCGCCGATGAACTTGCCCTGGTAGCCGATGAGCTTGTTGTCATCGGGATCGATCAGCGGCTCGCCGATTTCGACGACGTTGTAGCGCGAGCCCAGCTGAGCGTCGTCCAGGCCGCGTGCGTAGACCACGTTGCCGGCCGCTGCGATGAGGTGGTCGCCGCGCGTCTCGAGCAGGTACGGCAGACGATCCGTTTCACGCTTCTCGAGCACTGCGCCGCTCGACAGGAACGCGGACACGGACTCGTACGGGATGCTGGTCACCGCCTGGGTAATCGGCGATACGCGTGCCTGCGGCGACAGGCGATAGGTCGACGCGCGCACGTTCGTTATACGCGGCTGCCCGTCGATGTAAACGAGTGCGAGAACATCACCCGGGTAAATAAGGTGCGGGTTTTCGATCTGGGTGTTGATGTGCCAGATCTCCGGCCAGAACCACGGGTCCTTCAGAAACGTTGCGGCAATGTCCCACAGCGTGTCGCCGACCTTTACGACGTACTCGTTGGGATGATTGTCGGCAAGCGGCACCGGTTGACTGACGCGTTCTACAACGGGGCCACTGTACTCGGGAACCGACGATTGCGAAGAGCTGTCATAGCTCGGTGGCGGCGCGCTTGCCGGTGTCGGAACCACGGCGTCGTCGTCGTCGTCGGCAAACGGGTTCAGGGAGCAACCGGCAAGCAGGGCGGCCAGTGCGACAGCGGTGAGCCGAATGAGGGTGTTCAGGCTTTGTGTGCGGGGGACCATAGTTCGCGGGTGCTCCATTTTTGCGGATTCAAACCGGGCCGGTCGCGGCATTGCTATAATATGTCGTTCCGGCATTGCCACGGCTGCCAATCACGTCACATTTCCGGCCCAAAAAGCGCTCGGGAACGCTGGGTGATTGGCCGCATTTTCTGAAACTTATTCAATTAAGTCAAACATTTAGAGTTTTTTTATAGGTTTTTACGCAAGATTCGGGTGAAATAATTATGTCCTTAACGGGTCATATTGAGCCGACCACCCTGGAAATTGCTGCAGGCGAATTATGGCAAAACTGACGATTCTGGAATTTCCCGACCCGCGTTTGCGCAAGAAGGCAGTACCCGTCGACGTGGTTGACGACGAATTGCGGACGCTTGTCGACGACATGTTCGAGACCATGTATGCCGCGCCGGGCATCGGCCTTGCCGCGACGCAGGTTGACGTCCACCGGCGGCTGCTGGTGGCGGACGTGTCCTCGGACAAGAGCGATCCGCACGTCTTCATCAACCCCGAGATCCTCGAGAAAGACGGCGTTACCGTAACAGAGGAGGGTTGCCTGTCGGTTCCCGGTTACTACGAGGAAGTGAAACGCGCGGATCATATCCGCGTGCGCTACCTCGACCGCGAAGGGCGTGAGTGCGAGGGCGAATTCGAGGGGCTGCTGGCCGTATGCGTACAGCACGAGATCGATCACCTCGACGGCAAGCTCTTCGTCGACTATCTCTCCGAGGCAAAGCGGTCCCGCATTCGCAAGAAACTGGAAAAAGAGCGGCGCCACCAGGCCGCCGCCGTGGTCGCCTGATCACCGCGCACCCCCAGTCGAAACCACGTCATGACCAATACGAGAGTGCTGTTCGCCGGTACGCCGGAATTCGCGCTCGCGTCGCTGCGGGCACTGACGGACGCCGGCATCGTGCCGCTCGCGGTGCTGACACAGCCGGACCGTCCGGCCGGGCGCGGCAAGCGGCTCACCAGAAGCCCGGTCAAGCAGTTCGCGCTCGACCGGAGCATCGATGTGTTGCAGCCGGCCACGCTCAAGGATCCGGAAGCCGTTCAGCAGATTGCCGCTTACGAACCGGATCTCCTCGTCGTGGCGGCCTACGGGCTGATCCTTCCACAGAACGTTCTCGATATTCCGTCCGGGGGTTGCCTCAATGTGCACGCGTCGCTGTTGCCACGCTGGCGCGGCGCGGCGCCGATCCAGGCTGCGATACTGGCCGGTGACGAGGAGACCGGCGTCAGCCTCATGGCGATGACGGCGGGACTGGACTGCGGGCCGGTCTATGTCGAGGAGGCGGTCGCGATCGGCGCGGATGAAACCGCGGGCGAGCTGCACGATCGCCTTGCGGCACTTGGCGGTCGACTGCTCGTGCGCCATTTCGATGCGATCGTGAACCATGCGCTGGAAGCGGTGGAGCAGGACGATTCCAGGGCGACCTACGCGGGCAAGATCAGCAAGCAGGATGCGCGGCTGGACTGGCAGGAACCGGCAGAAGCGCTGCACCGACGGATCCGCGCTTACAACCCGGTCCCCGGCGCCTTCTTCCTGCTCGACGACATGCCGATCAAGTGCTGGCGTGCAGCCGTCGTCGGCGGAGTAGCCGGCGCCGCCACGGGCGAGGTCGTGTCTGCCGGTCGTGACGGCATCGTTGTCGCCTGTGGTCGCGATGCACTGCGGCTCGACAGCCTGCAGCGTCCCGGCAAACGACCGGTTACCGCAAGCGAGTTTGCCGCCGCCGTCGCGGTGACCGGCCGGCGGCTGGGCTGAACGGCGTGTCCGGCAATCGCCAGGGGGCACGCCTGCGGGCTGCGGCGGCACAAGTCGTCGACGCCGTGATTACGTCAGGCAAGTCACTCGACACGGCGTTGCCGGCTCACGAAGCGCAGGTGGCGAGAGAGGATCGCGCATTGCTGCGGTTGCTTTGCTACGGAACCCTGCGACACCACTGGCGCCTGCAGTACTGGATCGGGCAGCTCCTGGACAAGCCCCTGAAACCGAAGGACGGCGTAATCAACGCGTTGCTCGCGATCGGGCTCTACCAGTTGACGGAGACCCGCATTCCCGATCACGCGGTGGTCTCGCAAACGGTCGAGGCGTCGCGATTGCTGCGGCGTCCCAAGCTCGCGGGGCTGCTGAACGCGGTGATGCGCCGCTTTCTGCGCGAGGACGTTGCATCCACGGTGCCCGATACCGCGGAAGCAGTACATGATCATCCGCAATGGCTGATCGATGCGATACAGCATGACTGGCCCGAACACGGTGATGCCATTCTCGCAGCGAACAATGCGCGCGCACCCATGTGGCTACGGGTGGACGCATCGCGTGCAACGGCCCGCGACTACGTGCAAATGCTGCAGGACTCCGGACTCGCGGCGGAAGCGTTCGATGCGATCGACGGGGCGGTCAGGCTGATCGAGCCGGCACCCGTCGAGGAACTGCCGGGTTTTGCGGACGGTCTCGTTTCCGTACAGGATGCCGCGGCGCAGCTGGCGGCGCCCTGGCTACTGCAGGGCGACGGCAGGCGGGTACTCGATGCCTGCGCTGCGCCGGGCGGAAAAAGCGGCCACCTGCTGGAACTCGGGGGCACGAAAATCGATCTGACCTGTCTGGACAGGGATGCAAAGCGGCTCGAGGCTGTCGCAGACAATCTTGGCAGGCTGGGCCGATCCGCGACGCTCGTGTGCGGCGATGCATCAACGCCACAAGCGTGGTGGGATGGGACAATGTTCGATGCCATCCTGCTGGACGCGCCGTGTTCGGCAACCGGCGTCATCCGCCGTCACCCGGACATCAAGTTGCTGCGCCGCGCATCGGACATAGCGCCGCTTGCAGCCCTGCAGCGCAGCCTGCTCGACAGTGCCTGGCCGCTGCTGGCGCCGGGCGGACGGCTGCTGTACGTGACCTGCTCGGTGCTTGCCGCCGAGAATGACGGCGTGCTGCGTCCGTTTATCGAGGCGACGGCGGATGCACGGGAAGACGATGCGTTGCAAAATAACAACATCCGCGATCTAATGCAGCGCAAGGCGTGTGGATTCCAGGTGCTGCCGGGCACCGCGGAGATGGACGGGTTCTATTACGCCTGCCTCGAGAAGGCTGGCTGAGCATCAATGTCGACAAAAACAGACCAGGGGCTGGGCGGAACGTTACGCGGCGCACTCATCGGCGCTGCCGTAGTGTTGCTCAGCGGCGTCGCCCTGGCGCAGAACGCAGTGGAGCGGGTCGGGTATTTCGAGGTTCGTTCGGCCTCGACCGAACTCGTTGGCGGCGTTCACATGCTCGACGCGCGGCTGCAGCTCGTGCTTTCCAGCGAAGCGCTGAATGCCCTGAACAGCGGCGTGCCGCTCACTATCGAACTGCAGATGCAGGTCATCCGGTCGCGGCGTTTTTATCTCGACGCGCTCGATGCCGAGCTCGCTTTCCGCTTCGAACTCGAATACCGGCCGATCAGCCAGCGTTACATCGTCCGTAACCTGAACACGGGCAACCAGGACTCGTTCGCGACGCTGTATTCCGCGCTCAACAATCTCGGCCGCGTGCAGCGATTACCCGTTATCGATGAATCGCTTCTGATCCCCGACCGCGACTACCGGGTGAGGCTCCGGGCCCTGCTGGCCACCGAGCAATACTCGGCACCGTTGCGGCTACTTTTCTTCTGGCGCGACGAGTGGCAGCTCAAGAGCGAGTGGTACGAATGGAAGCTCGAACGATAAAGCGCGCCTTCATCGGCATGCTCGCGGCGACCGGCGTGCTGCTGTCGCTCATGGCGCTGTTCCTGCTCAGTGTTACCGCGCAGAATTCCGACGACTTCGACCGGCTTCACAATACGCTGATCGGCGTCAACATCGCCGGCGCGATCCTGCTGTTCGTACTGCTCGTCGGCAACCTGATCCGGCTGCTGCGCGACTATCGCGAAAACGTACCGGGCGCGCGGCTCAAGACCCGAATCGTCGGCATGTTCGTCGGGCTCGCCGTATTGCCATTGATTGTCGTCTTCTATTTCGCAGTCCAGTACATCAATCGCGGCATTGACTCGTGGTTCGACGTCGATATCGACGCCGGCCTCGGCAACGCTATTGAAATAGTCCGCGCGGTCCTCGAGGTCCAGAAACGCGACAACCTGCTTGCTACCCGGCAGATAGCGCGGCGGCTGGCGACGGTGCGAGAGCGGGAGTTCGTGTTCGAGCTCAGCAAGCTGCGACGTGAGTCGGGCGCAAGCGAAATGACGCTGTTCGGCAATAACGCGCAGATTCTTGCGACGAGTTCCGACCGGGCGCCGGCATCGCTGCCACGGCCGCCAATCGACATCATGGAAATGTTGACGACGGAAAATCCGTTTCACGTGAGCCTCGAGGACGCCGAGAGCGGCGCCTATGAAATTCGGACGGCGGTCTTGTTGTCCGTGCGCGGCCGCAATGAGCCCGTGGGTGTCCTGCAGGCACACTTTCCCGTCACGGAACGAATAAGCCGGATGGCCTCGAGCGTGGAGGCCTCACAGAACGGTTACCGTCGCCTCGAGATTCTGCGCGAAGGACTGAAAGTCACGTTCACCCTGACGCTGACTGTTGTGCTGATGCTTTCCCTGCTGGCGGCGATCTATGGTGCACTGGTGCTGTCCCGTCGCCTCGTGGCCCCGATCCAGGATCTTGTTGCCGGCACGCGCGCGGTCGCCGCCGGCAACTTCGACACGAGGCTGCCGTCCCCTTCCCGCGACGAGATCGGTTTTCTCATCAACTCCTTCAACGACATGACGCAGCGCCTGGCGGCAGCCCGTCGCGAGACGCGTCTCAGCCAGGCACTCGTCGAGGCCGAGCGCGCGAATCTCGAGGTCATACTTGCGCGGCTGTCAACCGGTGTCGTCGCGATCGATCCCGATCTTCGCGTCCGCACAGCCAACCAGGCCTCCGGCGCCATTCTCAACGTGGACCTCGAAAATCGCGTCGGGGAATACCTGCCCGACATCGCACGGCACGAGCCGCTGCTCGATCAATTCGTGGACGTGGCGCGCGTCCACCTCGACGCCGGAGAAACCGAATGGCGCGAGCAAATCGTATTGCGCGGTGAAGTCGGCCGGCGCGTACTCACCTGTGCGTGCACGGCACTGCCGGGCGAAGGCGACCAGGCCGGCGGCTACGTGGTCGTCTTCGACGACATTACCGGCTTGCTGCAGGCGCAGCGCGACGCCGCCTGGGGCGAGGTGGCGCGGCGTCTTGCGCACGAGATCAAGAATCCGCTTACACCTATCCAGCTGTCCGCCGAGCGTCTGCGTCGCAAGTATCTCGACACGATGTCGGGCGAAGAGGCACAGATTCTCGATCGTGCAACGCATACGATCGTGCAACAGGTCGAGGCCATGAAAGAGATGGTCAACGCGTTCAGCGATTATGCGCGCGCCCCGGATATGGACATCAACCGTTTCGATCTCGACAAGCTCGTCCATGAAGTCGTGGACCTGTACCGGTCGCAGGAAAGCGGTATCAAGATCGTCGTCACGTCGGACCCGGCGATGCCGCTGCTCGAAGCCGACGAGGGCCGGGTACGCCAGATTCTGCATAACCTGTTGCGAAATGCGGCGGAGGCGCTCGAGCAGACGCCCGAGCCGAGGATTGATGTGCACGCGAGCGCCGCAGAGTTCGGTGGCGTCGATTTCGCACAGCTGAAAGTCGAAGACAACGGTCCGGGGTTCGATACCGGTGATATCAGCCAGGTCTTCGATCCATACGTTACAACCAAGCCCAAGGGAACCGGGCTCGGACTTGCCGTTGTCAAGAAACTGGTCGAGGAGCACGTGGGAACGATCCTCGCCGAAAATCGCAAAGACGGCGGCGCGGTCATCAGCATCAGGCTGCCTATCAACGAGGCGGCCCGTGAGGCGATGATTGCGAAGGGAACCAACCGTACTGAAAAGAGGAGGGAAAGAGCATGAGCAATCCGCAGGTGCTCGTGGTCGATGACGAAGCTGACATTCGTGCTTTGATCCAGGAAATATTATCGGAGGAGGGCTACGGCGTAACCGTGGCAGCCGATGCCGAAGAAGCGAGGTCAGCACGCCGCGGCGATAATTTCGACCTCATCCTTCTCGATATCTGGATGCCGGATACCGACGGCATCACGTTGCTGCGCGAGTGGTCCGACGCCGGCGATCTCAAATGCCCGGTCGTGATCATGTCCGGGCATGGCACGGTCGATACGGCGGTGGAGGCAACCCGGCTCGGCGCGCACGATTTCGTGGAGAAGCCGCTGTCGCTCGCGAAACTCCTGCGCACCGTGGAGGGTGCGCTGGAATCAGCGGGCAGGCACGCGACGACGGGTCGCGGTAGCCTGCCACCGCTGCTCGCGCCCGTTGGACGCAGCGCATTGATGCAGGCGTTGCGGGACAAGGTCAAGCAATACGCGAGGCACGACGCCGCTACGCTCATCAGCGGCGAGCCCGGCACCGGCCGAAGCGCCTTCGCTCGTTACCTGCACGCGCTCAGCGGCCGCGCGGACGGTCCACTGATCAACATCACCGCGGCTTCGCTGACCGCAGAGAACGTCGAGGAAAGCCTGGTCGGCAGCGAAGAGGATGGCGAAGTGCACATGGGCGCATTCGAGAAAGCGAGCCAGGGCACACTGATCATCGACGAACTGACGGACCTCGACACGACCGGACAGCGGATTCTGTTCAGTGTCCTCGAGGATGGCAGTTTTACTCGCAAGGGTGGCAGTAGCGCCGTGCCGCTCAGTGCTCGAGTCGTGGCAACCTTGCGTGCAAATTACGAGGACAGGGTGCGTTCCGGGGAACTGCGCGGCGACCTCGTCGCGAGTCTTGGTGTGCTGACGCTGCGTGTGCCGCCGCTGCGGGAATATTCGGAGGATGTGCCGGAGCTCCTGAACTATTACGTGGACAAGCTGGTCGATTCGGAAGGCCTCGGGTTTCGCCGCTTCAGCGTGGCGGCGCAGAACCGGCTGCGAAACTACCCGTGGCCGGACAACGTACGGGAACTCAAGAACCTGGTTCGCCGCCTGCTGATGTCGGATACCGATGAGGATATTTCGCTGGAAGAAGTCGAAGCGGAAATATCCGGAGCAGCCGCCGAAGACGAGCCGCTCGTCAAGCAGGACCTGCTGGCTCTGCCACTGCGTGAAGCGCGAGAACAGTTCGAACGCGCCTACCTGCAGCAACAGCTGGTGTTATGCGATGGCAAGGTCGGGCAGCTCGCGAAACGCGTCGGCATGGAGCGAACACACCTGTACCGCAAGTTGCGTTCACTCGGCGTTGATTTCAAATCGGTCAGTACCGACGACTAAGTTGACGCACGAAGTCGGATAGGTGGCGAACCGCTGGCCGGCCGGGATGTTCCTCTCCCTCATGGTTGACCAGCGACATCCTGTCGCTGGCCCTTCGGGCGCGCAAGCGCGTCCAAATTCGCTCCCGGCGAATTTGTCGTCTCGCTGCGCTCGCCTGCGCTTTACTTCGGTCGAAGAACATCCCGGCCGGCCAGCTCTTCGGGTGCCGCCCCTAGGACGGTTCTTCAGGAAACGTGCGGCGCGTTACCGGGGGTCGTTCGGCGGGCGTGATGCGGCCGTCGGCGTGGAAGGTCAGGCCCGGGTTGCCGAAGTCCTCGACGCTCAGCCCACGTATCATTTTCAGCGCCCGCCCTTGCGGGTCCAGGGACGGGCCGGCCGGTCGTAGCTGGCGGGTCGAAATGATCTCACCTTCCACGAAGCGACCTTCTTCATCGAGGGTGGCGATGAGTATGGGCGCAATGCCCTTGATGCCTGCGACGCTGATCCCGTAGTAGGTTGCGAAGTTGCCGAGACTGTAGGCGATCAGCCGGTCCTTGTAGCGCTCCATGGCGCGCACGACATGCGGACCGTGACCGATAACGAGATCGGCGCCGGCGTCGACAACCATCCGCGCGAAGCGTACGACGTCGCCACGCGGTTCGCCGTAGTACTCCTCGTCGGCAAACGGCAGCCGGGTTACGTCACGGCCTTCGGCACCACCATGAAAGGAGACGATGACAATGTCGTGTGTTGCGGCGAAGTCGCGCACCGTCCGCTCCGACAGCGCGTAGTCCAGCAGCATGTTGGAATTCTTCGTTACGGCATAGGCGAGCACCGCGACACGCAGGCCTTTTTCCTCGAAGCTCGCGAAGTCACCTTCCCTCCCGGAGTGGTGGATGCCGGCGTTCGCGAGTGTGCGCATCGTGGCTGTGCGGCCTTCTTCACCGAAGTCACGCGCGTGGTTGTTGGCCAGGCTCAGCACGTCGAAACCCGCGGCGCGGTAGTGGAAGGCGTAGCGGCCCGGCGATCGGAACAGGTAACAGGCTTTCGGGTTGCTGCACTTCTTGCCCGGTTCGCCGCCATCGACGAGTACGCCTTCCAGGTTGCCGAACGCAATGTCGGCGGACCAGAGCCAGGGCGCCACCCCGGCCAGGAAGCCGACGCCGTCGTCGTCGGGCAGGTGATTCTCGGGGTAATCGGTGCCGATCATCATGTCGCCGACAGCAGCAATGCTGATCCTTGTGGATATGCGTCGGACAGGCTCGACGGGCGCGACCGGCTCTACGGCGGGCGGTGGCTCAACCGGCTCCGGTTCAGCCGGCGGCGCTACCGGGGCGGTCGTCGAGCAGGCCCCGAGCGAGACCACGATGAGTGTTGCCAGCAGATATCGCAGACTATTCACCGAGACGAATGCGGATAACGTCGATTTTCGCTGCTCGCAGGCGGCTGCGCAGCAGGTTGAGCTCCTCGAGGTCGTCCATCGGGCCGATACGCACGCGGTGATAGGTCTTGTCGTCGATCATCACGCGCTGGATGGTCGACTCGATGCCCTGCAGGGCGAGTTGGGCACGGCGCCGGTCGGCATCCTCGTAACGCGTGAACGAACCGGCCTGCAGTATATAGAGACCGGGCTTGACGATCGCGCGCGGTTCCACGTCGGCCCTCACGTCGGGCTCCTGTTCGGGAATGACGACCTCGAAATTCGGCAGCATGTCGTAAAACGTGAAGCGGCTTTCCTGCGGTTCCTCGGCCGGTACGCTGGCCGCAGCAGCAGGCTGCTCGCCGTTGTCGTCGATAGCACTCTCGAGACTTGCAGGCTGCTTTGCCGCGACAGGCGGTGCCGCCGGCTGCCCGTCCCGGACGTATATCGCGAATGCGACCGAAAGGCCGATCGCGAGCCCGAAGATCATCCAGACCCAGCCCGGGTAGTCCTGGTTCTGGCTGGATTTTCTGCGCCGTTTGCTGCGTTTCTTTGCCATTACATCGAGTCGGGCGCAGATACGCCCAGGATGGCGAGGCCGTTGGCGATCACCTGGCGGGTCGCCGCGCAGAGGGTGAGCCGCGCGTCGCGCAGCTGGTCCTCATCAACGATAAAGACGTGCGCGTTGTAATAAGTGTGGAAGTCATTGGCCAGGTCGCGCAAGTAATGGACCAGGTGCTGTGGCGCCAGGTTGGTTGCGGCGAGGTCGACAACTTCCGGGTACCGGCTGAGCGTCGTCATGAGCGCCCGCTCCTGCGGTTCCTCCAGCAGCCCCAGGTCGGTGCTGCGGTCGGGGCCGCCCCAGTGGTAATTCTTCTCGTCGAGCTGACGGAATACGCTGGCGATACGCGCGTGTGCGTACTGGATGTAGTACACGGGGTTGTCGTTCGACTGGGACTTCGCCACGTCGAGGTCGAAGTCGAGGTGCTGGTCGTTCGAGCGCGAGACGTAAAAGAACCGCGCCGCATCATTGCCAACCTCGGCCCGTAATTGCCGCAAGGTGTCGAATTCGCCGCTGCGTGTCGACATCTGGACCTTCCTGCCACCGCGGTACAGCGCGACGAACTGCACGAGCTGTACCTCGAGGTCATCGGCCCGGTAGCCCATTGCCTCGAGCCCCGCCTTCACGCGGGTCACGTAACCGTGGTGATCCGCACCCAGGATGTCGATGAGGCGGTCGAAGCCGCGTTCGCGCTTGTCGAAGTGATAGGCGATGTCTGAAGCGAAGTAGGTCTTCGCGCCGTTCTCCCGCACGACCACGCGGTCCTTCTCGTCGCCGAAATCGCTCGCCCGGAACCAGGTGGCGCCGTCTTTCTTGTACAGCATGCCGCGCTCTTCGAGCACGGCAAGGGCGTCGTCGATGCGGTGGCTTTTCGCGAGGCTCTGCTCGGAGAACCAGCGGTCGAAGGTGACGCCGAATTCCGCGAGGTCGTCCTCTATGTCGTCCCGAATGCTGTCGAGTGATTGCTGCCGGACGCGGTCGAAGCCGTCTTCGCCGAGCAACTCGTTTGCGCGCGTTATCAGCGCCCCGATGTGAGCTTCCTTGTCGCCGTCCGGCGCGTCGGCAGGAACGCCTTCGAGCACGGTGGCCGCGTCCACGGCATCGATACCGTCCGTGTCGATGGCCGCGGCAATATCCCGGATGTAATCGCCCCGGTAGCCGGCTGCCGGAAAGGGAACGGCCGTGCCCCTCGCTTCCAGCCAGCGCAGCCAGACGCTCACGCCGAGAATATCCATCTGGCGGCCGGCATCGTTGACGTAGTACTCGCGGTGAACCGGGAATCCGACCGTTTCCAGCAGGTTGCCCACCGTGGCGCCATACGATGCATGCCGGCCGTGGCCGACATGCAGGGGACCGGTGGGATTCGCGGAGACGAACTCGAGCAAAATCCGCGGCGCCGCCTTCGGGGCGTGCCGGCCGTAATCCTCACCCCTGTCGAGAATTGTCCGTAGTTCGGCATGAAAGGCGGGCGGGCTCAGGTAGAAATTGATGAAACCCGGGCCGGCAATCTCGACCTTCTCGAGCTGGTCGGTCTCGGCGATCTGCTCGATGATGGCGGCGGCCAGGTCGCGCGGGCTGCGGCGTGCCGGCTTCGCGAGCCGCATTGCGATGTTGGATGCGAAGTGTCCGTGCGCGGCATCACGAGTACGTTCGATCGTGCTCTCGGCTGCGAGGTCCCCCGCGGCATCGCCGAGGTCGGGCAGGCGCGACAGGGCGTCGTCGAGGATTTTCGCTATAGAGGATTTCATTGAGCTGGAGCGCTTTTCAGGGGCTGACTCTTTGAAGAGGCGGCGATTCTACCCGGTTATTCGTCTTCGCGCCCAGCTAGAAGAGTTCAACGGGGTCGACGTCGATGGACCAGCGAACCTTGCGCGCGGCCGGATTCGCCTCGAGCATCGGCCGCAATTCGCGCAGCACTTCGTGCAGCGCACGGCGATCCGTACTCTGCAGCAGGAGCTGCGCACGATAACGCCCGGCACGCCGCGCCATCGGTGCCTCGACGGGGCCGAGTACCTTGAGTCGGCCGTGCGAGAGTCCGGCGATCAAACCAGCGGCGACGTCGAGGAACGCGTGCGCGTCGTTACGCCGCGTGGCTGCGGATCGCAACAGCGCAAGCCGGGAGAACGGTGGCCAGTTCGCGGCGCGGCGCTCTTCGAGCGCGTCAAGGGCAACGCGGGGATAGCCGCCCTCCATCAGGCGCTTCCAGAACGGGTGCGCCGGAAACGCCGTCTGGATGATGACTTCGCCGACCCGGCTCTCGCGCCCGGCACGGCCGGCCACCTGGATGATCGACTGCGCGAGACGCTCGTCGCTGCGAAAATCCGTGCCGAACAGGCCCTGGTCCGCGTTGACGATGCCGACGAGCGTTAGCTTCGGGAAGTGGTGTCCCTTCGACAGCATCTGCGTGCCGACGAGTATATCGGCGTCGCCGCGGGTCGCCCGCTGCAGCGCTTCGTCCATCGCGCCTTTCCGTTGCGTGCTGTCGCTGTCGATGCGCACGACCTGCCGCTCCGGATAGCGGCGCACCAGTTCCTCTTCGAGCCGTTGCGTGCCCTCACCGAGCGGCCGCATGACCGCGCCGCACTGGCCGCAATGCTCGTCGAGCTGTCTCGCGCTGCCGCAGTGATGGCAGCGCAGGCGGCCGTCCTTTGCATGCACGGTCATGCGCGAATCGCAGCGCGAGCACTCGGCAACGTGGCCGCAGCCCGAACAGATGAGCGTGGGCGCAAAGCCCCGGCGATTGAGGTAGATCAGCACCTGTCCCGACCCGGCGAGATGCTGCGTTACGGCCTGTGCGAGCGGTTCGCTAAGTCCTTCGGTCGAGGCCGCCCGCCCCAGGTCCACGATCCGGACCTGCGGCGGCTGTGCGGTGCCCGCGCGGCGCGGCAGGTTGAGGTGGGTATAGTTGCCCGTTTCGCAGTGGTGCAGTACCTCGAGCGTCGGCGTCGCCGAGCCGAGCACGATCGGTATCTCCAGGTGCTTGGCGCGCGCGATCGCCAGGTCGCGGGCCGAATAACGCAGCCCTTCCTGCTGCTTGAACGAATGATCGTGCTCCTCGTCGACGATCACGAGCCCCGCATCCTGCATCGGCGTGAATACCGCGGAGCGCGTACCTACGACCAGTTTTGCGTCGCCGTTGCGGGCCTGCCGCCAGGACCTCAGCCGTTCGAGGTCCGACAGTCCCGAATGCAGCAATGCCGGCTCCAAGCCGAGCCGGGCGCGCAGGCGTGAGACCAGCTGCGGCGTGAGGCCGATCTCGGGCACGAGCACCAGCACCTGCCTGCCGGCGGCAATCGTCTCGCTGATCAAATGCAGGTAGACCTCCGTCTTGCCACTGCCGGTAACACCGTCGAGGATGCTCGCGTGAAAGCCGGTCCCCGCACGGATCGCATCGAGGGCGGCCTGCTGGTCCTGGTTGAGTTCCGGGCCGGCCACGGCGTCGCGCCGGCGCGGGGGTTCCGGGTCGTCGGCACGCAGGTCGAACTCCGTAACCAGTGCCTTGCCCGAGAGCGCCCGGAAGCTGCGCCGCCATGCGGGCATCTGCTCGGCGAGCGTGTCGACGTCGATCCCGTTGCCACCGGCATCGAGCAGCATTTCGAGCAGTTCGGCCTGCCGAGGTGCTGTTTTTGCCAGTCCTTCGATGTCGAAACCGCGCGCGGTATCGGTAGTCGCGATGTGGCGCAGCAACGGGTTTAGCGCCCGGCCCTGGCGCAGCAGTGCCGGAATGGCCGCCGCCGCGACTTCGCCGACCGGATGATGGTAGTAGTCGCTCGTGAAGCGGATGAGCCAGAGATCTTCGTCGCGCAACAACGGCGTGTTATCGAGAGCCTCGAGCACGCGGCGCATCTTGCCCTGCGGCAGGTCGCTGCTGCGGGCGTGAGCAACCACCAGCCCGACCTGGCGCTGCCTGCCGAAAGGTACGCGCACGCGAGTGCCCGGCAGTGGGCAGTCCGCGCCGGCCGGGGGCAGATAGTCGAACAGGCGCGACAGAGGCACGTTGATAGCGACTTTGAGGATCGGCGCGTTGGCCACGAATCTCCAGTTCAAACAGAAGCTTAAGTGATCGGACCGACAGGCCTTTTACATAATGTCGGGCCCGAAAAACCGGGTGTGCCTGTCAACCAACGGCGTAGCCAGGCGTTATTTCTGTAGCGACAAGTTAGATCACCTCCTGAGGGAGTCAAGAGGAGTTCGTGATGAACGAGCAATCGCCCATCGCAGGGAGCAGCGGCCGATGAACGCCTGTGCCGGTATTTTTGCGGTATCGTGCAGCCGCGAGCAACCGAAAGAGGCGAGGACGCTGCAGCGCGAACAGCAACTCAACCAGTTCCTTGCGGGCGTGGAAGGCCGCGCCTTGCGCTTTGCCGAGATCGCAGTGCGTGATCGGGACGAAGCGCTAGACCTGGTGCAGGACGCGATGATAAAGCTGGCGAGAAATTACGCGGCCCGGCCCGAGGAAGAGTGGACACCGCTCTTCTACCGCATCCTGCAGAATGGTATTCGTGACTGGCACCGGCGACAGATGGTCAGGAACCGGGTCATGGTGTGGTTCGGCCGTTCTTCGGCGCCGGACGACGACTATGACCCCGTTGCCCAGGCGCCCGATCCGATGGGGCGGACGCCCGATGAGCAGATCGAAACACGACAGGCCATGCAGACGCTGGAGCACGCTGTTGCAGAGCTGCCGGCAAGGCAACGCGAGGCGTTCATGCTGCGCACGTTCGAAGGTCTCGATGTCGCCGGAACGGCAGTTGCGATGGGCTGTAGTGAGGGCAGCGTCAAGACACATTATTCCCGCGCGGTGCATACGCTGCGGGAAGTTCTGGGAGAACACTGGCAATGAAGAAGCCAACGAATGAAAAAGACCTGGCGGTTCAGGCAAAAGCGCTGTTCGACGATAGCGTCGAGCGGCTCGATGCGGCGACGCTGTCGCGGCTGAACCAGGGCCGTCAGAAGGCACTGGAGGAAGTCCGCAGCGCCGGACCTGCGGGTCACTGGGCGCGCTGGGTGCCGGCGGGCGGTCTCGCGGCGGCCGCCGTTGTCGCGGTGGTCGTCTGGCAGGGAGTGCCCGTCGAGCACAGCGCACCTGCTGTGGGTAGCGCAGCGGATTTCGAAATCATGCTGAGCGAGGACAGCCTCGACATGCTGGAAGACCTCGAGTTCTACAGCTGGATAGACACGGCCAGCCTGGGTTCGGACAGCGATGTCGGCTAGGAGCACATGCAGAAAAGCGATGCTGGTTCTCGCATTCGGCGCCGCGGGCACGGTGCTCGCCGCGGACGCCGAGGAGCCGGACATGGAGTTTGTTGAGTACCTTGGGCTTTGGGAAGAGTCGGACGAAGAATGGCTGATGGTGGAGCACCAGATAGATGCCGAGTCCGAAGAACGGGTCGATCCCCTGCCGGAAGGTGAAGAATCGACGGAGGAGGACCATGAAAGTTAGTAAATTTTTCGCGGTTATTGCGGTTATCGCGACGCTGCTGGGGACGGCCGCATTTGCCGATGAGCGCGGTGTGACCTGGGATTCGCTGTCCGCAGAACAGCAGCAGGTGCTGAATCGTTTTGCAGACAGCTGGGATTCATTGCCGGCGGAGCGCCAGATGCGCCTGTCGCGCGGTGCGGAGCGCTGGGCCGACATGTCGCCGCAGCAGCGCGAGCAGGCACAGCAGCGTTTCTCCCGCTGGCGGGAGTTGCCGGACGACCGGCGCCGCCATATTCGCGAACGCTGGGAAGACTTCCAGAGTCTGCCGCCCGACGAGCGCCAGCGGATCCGCCAGAACTATCAGCGCTATCGTGAGCTGTCCCCCGAGCAGCAGCAACAGCTGCGTGACCGTTTTCACCGTCTGACGCCCGAACAGCGGGATCGCCTGCGGCAGCGCTTCCGTGACATGTCGCCGGAGCAGCGCCAGCGCATGCGGGACCGGATGCCGCGCGATCGCCGCGGTTAGCCCTTATCGTCGCTTCAACAATTAAGCGCCCGCCGGGCGCTTTTTTTTTGGCCGGAGTTAGGGGTTTTCCGAGACTCTGTAAATCTGTGATGTGCCTGACATTGTTGATAGAGTACCCCCCCACCCGTTACTGGCACGAACATCGGAGGCCATGAATGAAGATCGGTGTACCGAGAGAAACTCATCCCGGAGAACGGCGCGTTGCAACCACCCCGGAGGTGGCCGGCCAGCTGCAGAAGCTCGGCTACGACGTGGTCGTCGAGAAGGACGCGGGCGCTGAGGCCAGCTTCTCCGATGAGGCGTACAAGGAGGCAGGGTGCTCGATAGCCGGTTCCGCGGCCGATATCTGGTCCGGGTCGGACATTATTCTTAAAGTGCGCCCGCCCGAAAGCGACCAGGCCGAGGGGCTGAAGGACTCGCAAACGCTGATCAGCTTCCTGTATCCCGGGCAGAACCCGGAGCTCCTGGAGCAGCTGACAAAGAGTGGCGGCACCGCGCTCGCCATGGACAGCGTGCCGCGCATCTCTCGCGCGCAAAAGATGGACGCGCTCAGCTCGATGGCGAACATCGCGGGTTACCGCGCCGTCGTCGAGGCGGCGCAGCACTTCGGGCGCTTCTTCACGGGCCAGATCACGGCGGCGGGCAAGGTTCCGCCGGCCAAGGTCATGGTCATCGGTGCCGGCGTCGCGGGCCTCGCCGCGATCGGCGCCGCAAAGAGCATGGGTGCAATCGTGAGGGCCTTCGACACCCGCCCCGAAGTGAAGGAGCAGGTAGAGAGCATGGACGCCGAGTTCCTGATGCTCGATTTCGAGGACGAGGACGGTTCCGGTGAAGGCGGCTACGCCAAGGTGATGAGCGATGAGTTCATCAAGGCCGAGATGGCGCTGTTTGCCGAGCAGGCGAAAGACGTCGACATCATCATTACCACGGCCCTGATCCCGGGCAAGCCGGCGCCGAAGCTGATCACCGCCGACATGGTGGAATCGATGAAGGACGGCAGCGTGGTCGTCGACCTCGCCGCCGAGCAGGGCGGCAACTGCGAACTCACCGAGCCCGGTGAGGTAGTCGTTCGTAACGGCGTATCGATCATCGGCTACACCGACCTGCCCAGCCGGCTGGCTGCACAGTCGAGCCAGCTTTACGGCACTAACCTCAGGCACCTTCTCACCGACATGACGCCGGAGAAGGACGGCAATCTCGTCCTGGATCTCGAAGACGAGGTCGTCCGCGGGGCGACGGTGTGTACCGGTGGCGAGACGTTGTGGCCGCCCCCGGCACCAAAGATTTCCGCGGCACCGGCGGCAAAAGCAGAGCCGGCGCCAGCACCCGAAGCCAGGGAAGAGAAGAAGCCGGGCGTTATGGGACCGGTTATTGGCATGGTCGTCGCCGGCCTGGCGCTGCTCGGACTCGGCGCGGTTGCACCCCCGTCCTTCATGGCCCACTTCACGGTCTTCGTGCTGGCCTGCTTCGTGGGTTACATGGTGATCTGGAATGTGACGGCGGCGCTGCATACGCCGCTCATGAGCGTGACCAATGCAATCTCGAGCATCATCGTGATCGGAGCGCTGTTGCAAATCAGTTCGGATGTGCCCCTGATCAAGTGGATCGCGGTGGGCACCGTACTGATAACGTCCGTCAACATATTCGGCGGTTTTGCGGTCACTCGCCGCATGCTCGAAATGTTCAGAAAGTGAGGTCGTGATGTTTGAGGTAAACCAAGGAATCATCCAGGTCTCGTACATCATCGCGACCATCCTGTTCATCCTCGCCCTCGGCGGCCTGTCGAACCAGGAGACCGCGAGGCGAGGCAACTGGTACGGCATCATCGGCATGACGATCGCACTCGTTGCGACCCTGGCAGGTGATGTCACGCAGAACTTCGGGCTAATGATCGTGGCGCTCGTGCTCGGCGGCAGCGTCGGTCTCATCGCCGCCAGGCGCGTCCAGATGACGCAAATGCCGGAACTCGTGGCCATCCTGCACAGCCTGGTCGGCCTGGCCGCGGTCGCCGTCGGCTTTGCCAACTTCATGGATCCGGACCGGCTGTCACACTATGCCGGCGTCGAACTGACGATTCACGACGTCGAGACGTACCTCGGCATCCTGATCGGTGCGGTGACGTTCTCGGGTTCCGTGATCGCGTTCGGCAAATTGTCGGGTCGCATCAGCGGTAACCCGATGCTGTTGCCCGCGCGTCACTGGCTGAACCTGCTGCTCTTGCTCGGCGCGTTCTGGTTCGGTTACCAGTTCGTCCAGCAGTCGGTGGCCGGGGGCGGCATTGTCCCGCTGATCATCATGACGATCATCGCGCTGCTGTTCGGCATTCACATGGTCATGGCGATCGGCGGTGCCGACATGCCCGTCGTCGTCTCGATGCTCAACAGCTACTCGGGGTGGGCCGCGTCGGCGACCGGCTTCATGCTCGGTAACGACCTCCTCATCGTGACCGGCGCACTCGTCGGTTCCAGCGGCGCGATCCTCAGCTACATCATGTGCCGCGCGATGAACCGCAAGTTCCTGAACGTGATCGCAGGCGGTTTCGGCACCGGTGGCGGTGCCGCAGCGGCAGGCGGCGGCGAGGAGCAGGGCGAGGTCGTGCCCATCGATACCATGGAAACGGCGGAGCTCTTGTCGAACGCCAAGGAAGTTATGATCATCCCGGGCTACGGCATGGCCGTGGCCCAGGCACAGCACACCGTTTTCGAGATCACGCAGAAGTTGCGCGAAATGGGTGTCAACGTGCGTTTCGGCATCCACCCGGTTGCAGGGCGCATGCCCGGGCATATGAATGTGCTGCTGGCGGAGGCCAAGGTGCCTTACGACATCGTGTTCGAGATGGACGAGATCAACGAGGACTTCCCGGACGTCGACGTGTCGGTCGTAATCGGCGCCAACGACATCGTCAACCCGTCTGCGCTTACCGACCCCAACAGCCCGATCGCCGGCATGCCGGTGCTCGAGTGCTGGAAGGGCAAGACCTCGATCGTGCTGAAGCGCAGCATGGCGACAGGTTATGCGGGCGTGCAGAACCCGCTGTTCTTCGAGGAGAACACGCGAATGCTGTTCGGCGACGCCAAGCAAACGCTGGACGAGGTGTTGAAGGCGCTCTGAGCGGTTGTCATAAAGTAGTCACACTCGTCTCGAATAATCGTCAACAGGCAGACGCTGTCTGTTGATTTTTGGGGCGCAATCGGCAAACTAGCGTTACGCCGCCTGCGGTGTTGCCGCAGGCGGCTCAACCTGAGCACGACAAGGTGTGCCTATGCTGGCTGGAGTCGCATCCGATATATCGCAACAGGTTCTCAGAACCGACGTTGCCGGAATGCCGCTCGAGTGGATTGACTACCGCGAAGCGGTGCGTCTCTACCACGCCGAGCAGGTAGCGTACGACTGCGGCACACTGCTTTACACGGTATTCGGCGGTTTCAGTTCGTTCGACGGCCGCCGCAGCAAGATCGACGTCAACTCCATCATCGCGACACACGGCACCAGCCAGAGCCTGTCACGCAACCGCGATAAATACGTTCCGCCGCTGAACAACCGGACGCTGTTCAAGCGCGACGGCAACCTGTGCCTGTACTGCGCGATGCGATTTCCGACGCGGGACCTGACCCGCGATCACATTACGCCGATTTCACGGGGGGGCAGCGACACCTGGAACAACGTCGCGACGGCCTGCCGCCGCTGTAACAATTACAAGGGCGGTCGAACGCCGGAGCAGGCGGCGATGCAGCTCATCGCCGTGCCGTTTACGCCGACCTACGCGGAATACATCTATCTGAAAGGCCGCCGCGTGCTCGCCGACCAGATGCAGTACCTGCTCGCGCACATCCCGCGCTCGAGCCCCCTGCACGCGCGGCTGACCGATCACCTGTTTTCAGGTGAAGAGGTCATCGATACGCACTTTCACGACTGACAATATCTTTCAGTTTCTTTTTCGATGGATCACCTGCGTCTCGTGGAGAAACGCGACGCGTTTGCGGCGGTGAAAGCGACGCCGGGCCTGGTAGATGTACAGGGCCCGGACAAGGCAGACCAGGCCGAGCAGAAGATAGGCGTAGAAAAGCCGGAAGTCCGGTCCGGCCGCAAGGCCGATGAACAGGAACAGCAGGCCGATAAACAGCCAGATATGCGGAATGCGGGAATACAGCCAATCGGGCACTAACATGGCAATCAGCCAACGGTAGTCAATTCCTTTAAATGATGGACATACGAGCGCCGGATGTCTCGTACACAGCGCACAGTTCGGCGCTCGGCTATACTTCGTCGATGCAGTACCTGATTGACGCCAGCGTCTACGTATTCCGGGCCTACTACTCGATGCCCGACGACATCGTCGACGCCGAGGGCAACCCGGTCAACGCGTTCTATGGCTTCGCCCGTTTCCTGGGCGACTTCATCGAGCAGGTCAATCCCGAGCATGTTGCCGTGGCGTTCGACGAGAGCCTGACAACCTCGTTCCGAACCAGTATCTACCCGGAGTACAAGGCGAACAGGGAACCGGCGCCCGAGGATCTCAAGCGCCAGTTCGGGCAGTGCCGGCGCTTCGTCAGTGCGCTCGGCCTCATGAATTGTGCCGACCCCCTGTACGAGGCCGACGACCTCATCGGCACGCTCGTTGAGCACGGCCGTCGTGCCGGCCGTCCTTCGACAATCGTAAGCCGCGACAAGGACCTCACGCAGCTCATCATGAAGGACGACGTGTTCTGGGATTTCGCCGGCAAGGGCAAGCTCGGCTACGATCATATCCTCGACGTCTTTGGCGTCCGGCCGGAACAGATCGCGGATTTTCTCGCGCTGGCCGGGGACGCCGTCGACAACATTCCCGGCGTGCCGGGCGTCGGCAAGAAGACGGCGTCGGCGCTGCTGGCGCACTTCGGAACGCTCGATGACATTTACGACAATCTTGACCGTATTCACGAAGTGGCAGTGCGCGGCGCGAAGACGCTCGGCGCGAAACTGGAAACCCACCGCGATGCCGCGATGCTCGCACGGCAGCTCACCGGCATTGCCTGCGATGCACCGATGGACGACCCCGAGACGAATCTGCGCCGCTCGATGCCGGACCTCGGTGCGGTCAACGCACTCTTCGACGAAGCCAACATCGGTACCGCCCTGAGGCGCCAGGCCGAACGGGTGTCCGACCTCAGCCGCTTTTGACGATGCCGGGCGCTGGCGACGTCTTCGTAAAGACGGGACCCGCGAGCTCGCTTCCCATGTTCGAAGCGGAAGCCGAGGGGCTGCGCGAGCTGGCCGCTGCAAACGCGATCCGCGTGCCTGCGGTCGTCGATTGCGGCCTCGACAACGGCGCCGCGTTCATCGCGATCGAGCGCCTGCACTTCGAGCGTGCGACAACGGCGGTCGAGGCGGTGTTCGGCGAGCAGCTCGCGAACCTGCATCGGCACACAAAAGAGCAACACGGCTGGCATCGCGACAACACGATCGGGCCGACGCCGCAGCACAACCCCTGGACCGATGACTGGATCGATTTTTTTCGCGAGTACCGCCTGCGCTTCCAGCTCGATCTCGCGGCGCGGAACGGATACACGGGCGAGCTCCAGTCGCTCGGCGACCGGCTCGAGCGCCGGTTGCCCGACCTGTTCGCAGGCTACGAGCCGGCGGCGTCGCTATGCCACGGCGACCTCTGGAGCGGCAACTGGGGCGTTACGGACGGTGTGCCGGTCATCTTCGACCCGGCCGTCTACTATGGCGACCGTGAATCCGACATCGCGATGACGATGCTGTTTGGCGGATTCGGGCGGGCGTTTTACCGCGCCTACGAGGAGAGCTGGCCGATGGCGGATGGACACCAGCGGCGGCTGAAGCTCTACCAGATCTACCACGTGCTGAATCACCTGAACCTGTTCGGCTCGGGGTACGTGGGACAGGCGATGAAATTGCTGCGCGACCTGGCGTAGAGGCAGGCGCTCAGTCGAATCGGCCTTCGACCTCGCTCGGGTCGACGTCTTCGTCGACCTCGATCGGTTCGCCGAGAAAGTCCTCGTCGAATACGAACAGCTGGGTGCCCTCCGGCGCGGTGAGCACCATGAATGCGCCTTCGAAACCCGGAAACTGTTTCACCTCGAGGCCGCGCGCATCTGCAAGATGTTTGAGCGCCTCTTTATCCTGGCACTTGAAGCACAGGGACGGGCTTTCAAGTGCGATGCTTTCGGACAGGCCCAGGGCGATGCCACCCGCGTCGAAGCGCATATGTACCGTGGGCTCTTCACGCATCTTCAGGATCGAGCCCGCAACCGGGCCCCAGAATTGTGCCGCATTCATGGCGTCCCGCACCGGTAAGGTCAGCTCGAACCAGGTGCCGCAGGCCGAGTCGTTGTCGTCTTCGTCGTTGCCGTGAAAGGTCCGCGCCTCGACGATCGTGATGAGGTGACGGTCTCGGTCATTGACGCCGATTTCATTGAATCGTTCCTCGCCCAGGTGCATGAAGCTGAACTCGAATCCGTGATCGGCCATCGAGCGCGCATGCCGCGCAAGGTCGGGCTGCACGAAGGTGATTGCGGGTGAATCGATATCGCGATCGTGAATGCCTATACAGAGGACGCCGTCGCTCACCACGGCGTATTTGTGCGGATACACGTCCGCGGTTTCGAGCTCGGCAAAGCCGAGAGTTTTGTACCAGAGCAGGGATTCGACGACATCCTGCGAACGGACGCTGACCTCGAGAAAGCGGCCAATGCCGCTCAACGCTCCGCCCCCATGGCGAGGGCACGCTCCCGCGACTTGTCGCGCTCGCGTGCGGCCTCGCTTTCGCTCCAGTCCGGCGACGACTCGGGCCAGCCGCCCGAGTGCTTCTCGATGAGGCGCGCGAGGAAAGCGACGTGGTCGTCACGTGCATTCAGTGCAGGTATGTAGTGCAGGTCGCCGCCGCCGGCTTCGCGGAAGATCTCGCGATTCTGCATCGCGGTTTCCTCGAGCGTCTCGAGGCAATCGGCAGCGAAACCGGGGCAGAGCACGTCGAGGCGCTCCAGGCCGCCCCGGCCGAGCTCCGCGATGGTCTCGTCCGCATAGGGCTTTAGCCACTCCGCCTTGCCGAGCCGTGACTGGAAGGCCACGATGCACTCGTCCCCGGACAGCTCGAGCGCATCCGCCAGCAACCGCGCCGTCTTCCGGCACTGGCAGTGGTACGGGTCGCCTTTCAGGAGCGTCTGCTTCGGCACGCCGTGAAACGACAGCAGCAAGCGGTCGCCGCGCCCGTGTCGTTCCCAGTAGTCCCGGACGCTGGCCGCCAGCGCCGCGATGTAGCCGGGTGCGTCGTGATAGTGATTGATGAAGCGCAGTTCAGGCACCCAGCGCCGCGTGGATAGCGCGGCCGTAACCGCTTCGAACACGGACGCCGTCGTCGTGCCCGAGTACTGCGGGTACAGCGGCAGTACGACAATGCGCCGCGCACCTTCCGCGTACAGCTTGTCGAGGGCCGCGGGAATCGAAGGTTTGCCGTAAGACATGCCCAGCGCCGCGTGTACAGGCCCGGAAAAACGTTGCTTCAGCTTGTCCTGTAAAGAGCGTGTGATGTCTTCGGAAATAAGCAGGAGCGGTGAACCTTCGTCGGTCCAGATCTTCGAGTACGCCTCGGCAGAACGTTTCGGCCTGAACGGCAGGATAAAGCCATAGAGAATCATCAGCCAGATCGGCCGGGGGATCTCGACGACCCGGGGGTCGGAGAGGAACTGGCGCAGGTAACGGCGCACCGCGCCAGGGGAAGGATCGTCGGGCGTTCCCAGGTTGACGACTAGCACGCCCAGCGATTCGGGACTGCCGTGCTCATATTCGGGGGAAGACTGGAAAGTCGGCATATAACTGGAGGCCCGTGTGCGAACGCCGTAACACTACTGCAAAGACCCGTTGCGTTCCACCGCTGCCGCTGTGCCGTTGCCGCTATAATCGATTGTCCCGACTCACATTTACAACGGTTATCGACAATGGAACCCGACCCGGAAGTGCCCGGAGATCACGCCGATCGCTGGACCCTGATTCGCGATCTTTTCGTATTCCAGGCAAAACTCGTGGTGGATGGGCTCCGCGACCTGCTGCTCGTGCCGGCATCGCTGGTCGCCGGCATCTGGAGCCTCGTTGCCGGCGAGAGCGGCCGCCCCGGGCCGCAGTTCTACAAGCTCGTCAGCCTCGGCAAGCAAAGCGAACTCTGGATTGACCTGTTCAAGGCCTACGAGAATGCACCCGAAGAAGTAAGGCGTGAGCACGAGTTTGCGGTGAAGAACATGGATGAACTCGTCGACAGGTTCGAGTCGTTCGTCGTGGACGAATACGAGCGTGGGGGCGTAACGGCGCAGGCAAAAGAGCGCATCGACAAGGCGCTCGACGCCATCCAGCGTTCCCGCAACCCCTGAATCAATAACAAAACGGCTGCGTGGCTCCTCGCCCTTTAGCGACGTGGTAAAGAGCCCGGTTCGGGGTATTTATCGCCGGGCTGCTCGCTGCGCTCGCTTTAGGCCTCGTCGACAAACACCCCGAACCGGTCTCTGCCATATGCAGCCGCTCGGAACGGGCGCGCCGGGGCGTTTTTCGACCGAAGTAAAGCGCAGCGAAGCGAGCCATGAGGGAGAGAAATGCCCCGGCGCGCCTGACAGGGTGATTCGTCAGCGCGCCGTGGGGTAGAAGGGGGTCGTGGAGGGCGGGCTAGGCGGCTTCCATGATCGCGGTGACGCCCATGCCGCCGGCGGCGCAGACGGAAATCAATCCTCGTCCGGAGCCCTTCTCGCTGAGCAGCTTCGCCATCGTTGCGACGACCCGGGCGCCGGTCGCGCCGAAGGGATGGCCGATTGCGACGCTGCCGCCCTTTACGTTCAGTCTGGACAGGTCGATCGGCCCCATCGCCTGGTTGCGGCCGAGTTTTTCCCTGCAGAATTTCTCGGATTGCCAGGCTTTGAGTGTCGCGATGACCTGCGCCGCAAATGCTTCGTGAATCTCGTAGAAATCGAAGTCCTGGAGATTCAGGTCGGCTTCCTTAAGCATGTTCGAGACCGCGTAGGCAGGCGCCATCAGCAAGCCTTCCTCGTTGATGAAGTTGACGGCGGCCACCTTGGCGAACGTGAGGTAGGCGAGTATCGGAAGGTTTTTCTTGCGAGCCCAGTCTTCGTTCGCGAGCAATATGGCCGCCGCGCCGTCGGTCAGCGGCGTGCTGTTGCCCGCCGTCATGGTGCCGTCGGCGGACTTGTCGAATACGGGCTTCAGCTTCTGCAGTTTCTCGAAGGTCGTGTCGCGACGGATGTTGTTGTCCTCCTCGGCGTCCATGAAGGGCACGACGAGATCGTCATACCAGCCCGCATCGTAAGCCGCGGCGGCCTTCACGTGACTCGCGAGGGCGAGCTGGTCCTGGTGTTCGCGCTGCACGTCCCATTGTTTCGCGGTGATCTCCATGCTCTCACCCATCGACAGCCCCGTGCGCGGCTCCAGGACGCCCGGAAATTGCGGCGCGAAATGCCTCGGCCGCAGCCGGAACCACGGCATGATGCGGCTCATCGCGGTGCGCGCGGCGTGCACGTCGAGCAGGATGTGGCGAAATTCATCGCGGAACACGATGGGCGCGTCACTGACGGTGTCGGTGCCGCCTGCAATCCCGCAGTCGATCTGGCCCAGCGAGATCTTGTTGGCAATGAGGATCGCCGCTTCGATACTGGTCCCGCAGGCGCGCTGCAGGTCCATTCCCGGGGTTTTCAGTGTCAACCCCGAATCGATCACGCTCTCGCGGGCGAGATTCCAGTCGCGGGAGTGCTTGACAACGGCGCCCAGCGCGACATCGCCCATGGTCTGGCCGCGCAGGTCGAGCTTGTTGACGAGCCCCTGCAGCGTCGCAGTCATGAGATCCTGGTTGGTGCACTTCCTGTAAACGGAATGGGAGCGACAGAAGGGGATACGCGAACCGCCGACAACGGCAACGCGAACGGAACGACCATCGTGCAGCATAATGCCTCCGGAGAGAGTGTTTCACACGAACGCGAAGCAACTTTACACTATTGACCGAGTGGAACGTAGAAGGGTCTCCCACATTTCAGCACGATGACCCGACTTCTGCTCCTCACGACACCCCGGCCGGGTTATTCCGGCAGCCACGGCAGATGCAAATGCAGCAAACAGTCCGACGTTTCGGGCGTGAGACCACGGCGCTCCTGAGCATCGCGTGGCCGTTGATCATCAACAATCTGTCGGTGGCGGGCATGCAGTTCACCGATGCGGTGATGGCGGGCCAGCTCGGGGCGGAGTCGCTGGCGGCCGTGGCGGTGGGCGGCAGTGTCTGGTTCCTGGGTTTCGCCTTCGTGCTGGGCGTGCTGATGGCAATATCGCCCATCGCCTCGCGGCATCATGGCGCCGGCGACGAGGCGCTCATCGGGCGCTATACGCGGCAGGGCGTCTACCTCGGCATTTTCCTCGCTATTCCCATCATGTTCTTCGCATGGTTCCTGGCGGCTCCGGCGCTGGCCGCGATCGGGATCGACGTCGCGTTCCGCGACATGACGGTGGGGTACGTGAAGATGATCTCGCTGGGCGGGCCGGGGATGTTCATATTCCTTGCCTTGCGGTTCACGACGGAGGGGATCGGCTACACGAAGCCGATCATGTACACCTCGATTTTTGCGCTGGCATGCAACGTGTTCCTGAACTGGGTGTTCATGTTCGGCAAGCTCGGCGCGCCCGCCATGGGGGCAGTCGGCTGCGGCCTGGCGAGCGGTATCACCATGTGGATCATTGCGATCATACTGGCGACCTACATGGTCTCGAGCAAGCGGTATGAACCGCTCGACCTGTTCTCGCGGTTGTCGCCGATGCGACCCAGCGTGCTGAAAGAGATCGTGTTCCTCGGCGTGCCGATCGCGATCACGATCACGGCCGAAGCCGGTTTGTTCAATGCCGTATCGATCCTCATGGGTACCCTGGGTCCGGCGATCACCGCGGCACACCAGATTGCGCTCAACTTCGCATCGACAATGTTCATGATACCGCTGGCCATCAACTCGGCGATCACGGTTCGCGTCGGTTACGCGATCGGCAAAGGCGATCTCGAGTATGCGCGCTTCGCCGGCGGCTTCGGGATATTCGTTTGTGCCATCTTCATGGCCTGCTCCGCGACCTTCCTGCTGCTGTTCCGCGACGCGATCGTGAGCGTCTACACGCAGGATCCCGTGGTCAAGGGGATTGCAATATCGCTGCTGCTGATGGCAACCGTATTCCAGGTCGCGGACGGCATCCAGATCGGCGCGGCCGGTGCGCTGCGCGGCTACAAGGATACGAGAGTGCCGATGGCGGTGAATATCTTCGCGTACTGGGTCATCGCCTTCCCGCTCGCCTACCTCGCGGCGGTCACGTACAAGCTGCCGCCCAACTACATCTGGGGCGGGTTCGTCGCGGGCCTGTCGGTAGCGGCGGTGATGCTGACCTGGCGCTACGCAAAAATTTCGGGCAATGCGATCAGGGAGTCGGCCGCAATTTCGCAATTAAGGGGACAGTGACCTAAAGTGCCAGGCAATAATGGTGCCTGGCACTTTAGGTCACTGTCCCTGGCCTTGCTAACCCTGGCCGAAGTCCGGGGCGTCGCTCGCGAGATACTCGTCCTCCTCGGGCGTGTTTTCGCGGCCGAGCAACGCGTTTCTGTGCGGGAAACGGCCGTACTGCTCGATGATGTCGCGGTGCAGCTCGGCAAACTGCGCGATGGTCAGGAAGGTTTCCTGGAGGGTAGGTGAGACGGCCTCGGCCAGCCGGGTGTATAGCTCGACGGCCTTGCTCTGCACTTTGAGCGATTCCGCGTGCTGCAGCGGCATGTAAAAGAAAACACGCTGGATCGGCGTCAGGCCGCGGTCTTTCTTTTGCATTGCGCCCTCGACGCAAAGCTTCAGTGCGGCCTTGTCCTTCGCATAAGCTTTAGCCGTACCGCGATAGATATTCCTGCGGAACTGATCGAGCAACAGGATCAGTGCGAGCCGGCCGCGCGGCTCCTCGGCCCAGTGATCGAGTTTGCCCTCGGAGGCGTTGTTCACGTCCGTCGAAAAGGTCTGCCGAATTTCGTGGTCGAACGCGGCATCTTCGCCGAACCAGATGTCCATGCGGCGGTCGATCTGCGGTGCGCTGAGCGCATGTTCCTTGAACCAGAACGCGAGGATGGCGTCGATGCGCGCCTGATCCTCGTCGGTAATGGTCGCACCCCTGCTCTCGGAAAGAAGTTTGACTGACATATTGTGTTCCGGTGCCGGGTCGAACCCGTATCAAAAATCGCAGGACCGCCGGCAAAACGGGAACTGCGTCACAGTTCGGATCGCGCCCGCCGTTTGCCGTCGACATTATCGGTAGACTTTAGCAGATGATGGCCGAGGCATCCGATATCCGGGCGTCAGCCGGAGCCACGGCCTGGCGCCCTCTGCTGACCGCGCTGCTCGCGACGGGGCTGGCGTCGTGTGGCGGCCCTCCCGAGAGCTCGGAACAACAGCTTCGCGCCTGGGTCGATCGAGGTCACGAAGCGGCCGAGAACAAGGATCGCGGCGCGCTCGTAGAGATGATCTCGCCAACCTATAGCGATGCGCGCGGCAATTCCCGTGACGACATCGAAAACCTGTTTCGCTATTACTTCCTGCGCGCCAAGAAAGTCGGGCTGCTGGTCAGTGTCGACGATATCGATATCTTCGATGATACGGCGGCGCAGGTCATGCTCACTGTCGCGATGGGCGCTACCACGGACTCCGTGCTGGGATTCAATGCGGACGCCTGGGAGTTCGAGCTGGAACTCGAGAAGGCGGGTGATGAGTGGTTGCTCGTCAGTGGACGCTGGAACGACGTCGGCAATGAGCTGCGCTAGGAGGGTGCCATGATGGAACTTGCCCGTTTAAGGAACGTTGCGTTGAGTGCGGTCGCGTGTGTCGCAACAGGCTGCGCGAGCACCGGCGCAATCGTCGAAAAACCCGGGGTCAGCCTCAGCAACGTCGAGGTTGCGGATATCGATCTCGACGGACAGACGTTCGTGCTGGAATTCGACGTCGACAACCCCAACCCGTTTCCGCTGCCCATAAGCTCGGTCTCTTACGGCGTCGAGCTGGAGGGCATGCGCCTCGCCAGCGGCCAGACGCAGTGCGCGTTCACCGTGCCCGCGGGCGGCAACAGCCATTTCGAAATCACCGTGGACGTCGACCTGATGCGCACCGCGCCGCAGCTGATGTTCATCGTTCGTGACGGCATCTACCGCGACATTCCATACGCACTCGAGGGTCGTTTTGCGATCGACGTGCCGTTCGCCAACCCGGTTGCCTTCCGCAACGAGGGCTCGATACGGCTGAATCCCGGCGAGCTGGCGGCCGACCGCAGCGAATAGCGTTGCGCCTTGGTTACGCGCGTAACCATGAAAACAGCCGTGCGAACGACGCCAGATAACAGCTTAAACCCTTGTTTTAAATAAACTTGCTGCGGCGCACTCGCGAGGCGCACGGTGCCTGACATATACTTGATCGTTCGGGTTGGTCGCTGACAACCACCCAATTTCAATAAAAATACTCGAGCGGGAGCGCGCCACGCGATTCCCGGGGCGACTATGACAGAGCGATCAATACAACGAGGTGCGGCAGGGCTTTACGATCCGGCGTTCGAGCGCGACAGCTGCGGCTTCGGGCTGATCGCCAATCTCGACGACCTGCCCAGCCACTTCGTCGTGGAGACCGCGATCGCGGCTCTGGCCCGGCTCACGCATCGCGGCGCCGTCGCGCCCGATGGTAAGACCGGCGACGGCTGCGGCCTGCTGATCAAGTTTCCGTTTCGTTTCCTGCGCGAGGTCGGCGAGGAACTGGGCCTCACGCTTGCCGATCGGTTTGCCGCCGGCACCGTATTCCTGAGCCACGACAAGGCGGTCGCGGCGACGGCGCGTGCCGTTATCGAGACGGCGATTCGGGAAACGGGTCTCGAAGTGGCCGGCTGGCGCGAGGTGCCGACCGACCCCTCGGCGTGCGGCGAGGTCGCGCTGAAGACGCTGCCACGCATCGAGCAGGTATTCGTCAACGCGACGGAGGGCATGCAGCGCGGCCGCTTCAACCGCCGCCTGTTTCTCGCGCGGCGCCGCGCCGAGAATCGGATCGAGGACAGCGAAACCTATATTGCGAGCCTGTCGTCAGTGACGATCAGCTACAAGGGCATGATCATGCCCGCGGCACTGCCGGACTTTTACCCGGATCTGCGTGACCCGCGCCTCGAGTCATCCGTCTGCCTTTTCCACCAGCGGTTCTCGACGAACACGCTGCCCGAGTGGCGCCTGGCGCAGCCGTTTCGTTTCCTCGCGCACAATGGCGAGATCAACACGATCCAGGGCAATCGCAACTGGGCGCAGGCACGGGCCAAGAATTTCCGTTCCGACAAGCTGGACGATATCTCCGATCTCAACCCGATAGTCTCCCTTACCGGTTCTGATTCATCGAGCCTCGACAACATGCTAGAGGTGCTCCGCGCGGGTGGCATGGACGTGCTGCAGGCCATGCGCATCCTGCTGCCGCCTGCATGGCAGACGGTCGACGATATCGATCCGGAAGTGCGCGCCTTTTACGAGTTCTTCGACTGCCAGATGGAGCCCTGGGACGGGCCCGCCGGCATCGTGCTGACCGACGGGCGCTACGCGGCTTGCTGCCTGGATCGCAACGGGCTGCGGCCGGCACGCTACGTAATTACCAGGGACCGTCATATCACGATCGCATCGGAGATCGGGGTTTACGATTACGATGAGAAGGAAGTCGTGGAGAAGGGCCGCCTGGGTCCGGGGGAGATGCTGGCCGTCGATCTCGTCAACGGCGGACTGCTGGATACCGATGAGATTCACGACCGGCTGAAGAGCCGCGCCCCTTACAAGAAGTGGCTGAAGCAGGGTGTCCGGTATCTCGACTCGGAGCTGATCGACACGCACACGGCGGCGGAACCTTTCGAGCCGGCAACGCTCGCCGTGTACCAGAAGATGTTCAACGTGAGCCGCGAAGAACTGAACGACGTGATCGCGGTGCTGGCGAAAGCCGAGCAGGAGGCGGTCGGCTCGATGGGCGACGACACGCCCATGGCGGTGCTGTCGAGCAAGGTACGATCGCCGTTCGATTATTTCCGGCAGCAATTTGCGCAGGTTACGAACCCGCCGATCGATTCGCTGCGGGAGCGCATCGTGATGTCGCTCCAGACGAACATCGGTCGCGAGTCGAGCCTGTTCGATATCGGGCCGGAGGCCGCGCGGCAGGTGATCATGAATTCACCCGTGCTGTCGCAGAAAAAGCTCAGGCAACTGCTCGGGCCGGACATGCACGAGAACGACTACCAGTTCGTCGACCTGAACGTTGACGACACTCTGCCGCTGCAGGGTGCGCTCGATCAGATCTGCGAGCAGGCCGAAGCCGCGGTCAGGGGCGGCAAGTTCATCATCATGCTCAGCGACCGCTACCTCGAGCCGGGCAAGTTGCCGGTGCATGCGCTGCTCGCGACGGGCGCGGTGCACCACCATCTCGTCGCGAAGGGTCTGCGCTGCGACGCCAATATCATCGTGGAGACGGGCGTGGCGCGCGACCCGCACCACTTCGCCTGCCTGCTCGGCTATGGGGCAACCGCCGTCTACCCGTACCTCGTCTACCAGTCGCTGCACGATATCGCCAAGCGCGGCAATATCGACAAACAGCAGCAACTCGGCCGCAGCTTCCGGCGCGGCATCCGCAAGGGTCTGTTCAAGGTAATGTCGAAGATGGGCATTTCGTCCATTTCGAGCTACCGCGGCGCGCAGCTGTTCGAGATCGTGGGCCTCGCAGACGATGTGGTGGAACGCTGCTTCAGGGGCACGACGTCGCGCATCCAGGGTGCGGGCTTCGACGACCTCCTGAGCGACCAGAAGGCGCTCGCGGACCTGGCGTGGGAACCGCGCGAAACGATCACGCAGGGCGGCCTCCTGAAGTACGTACACGGCGGCGAGTACCACTGCTACAACCCGGACGTCATCGCGACGCTGCAGGCGGCGGTCCGTTCCGGGGACTACGATCGCTACCGCGGCTATGCGGAACTCGTGAACGGGCGGCCGGTATCGACGCTGCGGGATCTCATGCATCTCCGGCCGGCCGGTCCCGCGGTGCCGCTCGACGAGGTAGAACCGATCGAGGCCATACTGCCGCGCTTCGACAGTGCCGGCATGTCGCTGGGCGCGCTGTCGCCCGAAGCGCACGAGGCGCTGGCGATCGCGATGAACAGGATCGGCGCACGATCGAATTCCGGTGAAGGCGGCGAAGACCCGGTACGCTACAAGAGCGAGCGGGTATCGAAGATCAAGCAGGTTGCCTCCGGCCGGTTCGGCGTGACGGCGGAGTATCTCGTCAATGCCGAGGTCATCCAGATCAAGATCGCCCAGGGCGCGAAACCCGGCGAAGGTGGTCAGCTGCCGGGTCACAAGGTGAACGAACTCATCGCGCGGCTGCGGTATGCGAAGCCCGGGGTCGGGCTGATCTCGCCACCGCCGCATCACGACATCTATTCGATCGAGGACCTGGCGCAGCTGATCTTCGATCTCAAGCAGGTCAACCCGGATGCGCTCGTGTCCGTGAAACTCGTGGCGGAGCCGGGCGTGGGTACGGTCGCGGCCGGCGTGGTCAAGGCCTACGCAGACCTGATCACGATCTCCGGCTATGACGGCGGCACCGGCGCGAGCCCGCTCAGCTCGGTGAAGTATGCGGGCAGCCCGTGGGAGCTCGGCCTGTCGGAAGCTCACCAGGTGCTGCGCATGAACGACATGCGGCACAAGGTGCGGCTGCAGACCGACGGCGGCCTCAAGACGGGGCTGGATGTCGTGAAGGCCGCCATCCTCGGCGCGGAGAGCTTCGGGTTCGGCACGGCGCCGATGGTCGCGCTCGGCTGCAAGTACCTGCGAATCTGCCACCTCAATAATTGCGCGACGGGCGTAGCGACTCAGAACAACGTGTTGCGCAGCGAATACTTTGTCGGCCTGCCCGAGATGGTCATCAACTTCTTCCGCTTCGTGGCCGAAGAGGTTCGGGAGCGCATGGCGCAACTCGGCGTACGTTCGATCGACGAGTTGATCGGCCGGGTCGACCTCGTCGATCTGCAGCCGGGCCAGACGGCGAGGCAGGGGCGCCTCGACCTGTCGCCTATCGTGTCCGATGCGGGCGTCGCCAGGGAGGTTCCCCAGTTCTGCACCGAACTGCGCAACGAGCCTTTCGACAAGGGTGAACTGGCTGAGGAGATGCTGGAAGCGACGCGCGACGCCATCCGCGACAAGTCGGGTGGCCGCTTCGGTTTCGAGGTCTGCAATTATCACCGCTCGATTGGCGCGCGATTGTCGGGCGAGATAGCCCGGCTGCATGGCAACAACGGGATGCACGATGCACCGATCGACATCCAGCTCGCAGGCACGGTCGGTCAGAGTTTCGGCGCGTGGAACGTAGCCGGACTGAACCTGAACCTCGTCGGCGACGCAAACGACTATGTCGGCAAGGGCATGGCGGGTGGACGGATCACCATTCGCCCGCCGGAGAGTGTGCGCTACATTGCGAGGGAAACGTCGATCGTCGGCAACACCTGCCTGTACGGGGCGACCGGGGGTCAGCTGTTTGCTGCCGGCCGTGCGGGCGAGCGTTTCGCCGTGCGCAACTCCGGCGCGACCGCCGTTATCGAAGGCGCGGGTGATCATTGCTGCGAATACATGACGGACGGTGTTGTCGTCGTCCTCGGCCGGACCGGCGTGAACTTCGGCGCGGGCATGACCGGCGGCTTCGCCTATGTGCTGGATATAGACCGCGATTTCGTCGATCGATACAACCACGAGCTGATCGATATTCACCGCGTGTCGCCAGAGAGCATGGAGGCGCACCTGCATCACCTGCGCGGGTTGATCATGGCGCACATAGAAGCGACCGGCAGCGAGTGGGGCGAGCTGATCCTCGACGACTACCGCACGTTCCTGCCGAAGTTCTGGCTCGTGAAACCGAAGGCGGCCGAACTCGGTTCGCTGATCGAATCCCTGAGACAGGCAGCTTAGTCAGACCGATGGCCAAGCATCCACTTCAATTCCTTGAGGTTCCCCGGCGCGACCCGGAAAAACAGCCGTCGGAGGAACGCGTTCGCCACTTCGGCGAGATCTACGACAGCTACGATGGCGCGGATGCTGCGCAACAAGCCGGCCGCTGCCTGGCCTGTGGTAATCCCTACTGCGAGTGGAAGTGCCCGGTGCACAACTACATTCCGAACTGGCTCGCGCTGATCGAAGAAGGCAAGTTGTTCGAGGCGGCGGAACTCTCGCACCAGACCAACTCATTGCCCGAGATCTGTGGCCGGGTCTGCCCGCAGGACCGGCTCTGTGAGGGCGCGTGCACGCTCAACGACGGGATCGGCGCAGTCAGCATCGGCAACGTCGAACGCTATATCACCGACGAAGCCGTCAAGCTTGGATGGCGTCCCGACATGTCGAACGTCATCGATGCCGGCAAGCGGGTCGCGGTCGTCGGCGCGGGACCCGCGGGCCTCGCGGCCGCCGACATACTCGCACGCGAGGGCATTCGTTCGGTGGTGTACGACGCCTACCCGGAGATCGGGGGCCTGCTCACGTTCGGGATTCCTCCGTTCAAGCTCGAGAAACACATCGTGCGCCAGCGGCGTGAGCTGCTCGAAGGCATGGGCGTGGAATTCGTGCTGAATACACGCATCGGCGAGGACAAGCCGTTCGAAGAACTGCTCGATGAGTACGACGCCGTGTTTCTCGGCATGGGGACGTATACGTCCGTGCGTGGCGGTTTCCCGGGCGAAGAGCTCGACGGTGTTTACGATGCGCTGCCCTACCTGGTTTCCAACGTAAACCGGCTGATGGACATCGAGGATGACTCGCTCGACTACATCGACCTGGCGGGCAAGCACGTTGTGGTGCTCGGGGGCGGCGATACGGGCATGGACTGTAACCGCACCGCGATTCGCCAGGGCGCGGCGAGCGTGAGTTGCGCCTATCGACGCGACGAGGAGAACATGCCTGGCTCGCGCCGCGAAGTCCGCAACAGCAAGGAAGAAGGCATCAACTTCCTCTTCAATCGCCAACCACTCGAGATCGTGGGCAGCGACCGGGTAACGGGCGTCAAGGTCATCGAGACACGCCTCGGCGAGCCGGGTGCCGACGGGCGTCGGCGGCCGGAAACCGTACCGGGTACTGAAGAGATCCTGCCGGCCGATGCGGTGATCGTCGCGTTCGGGTTCCGGCCCAACCCGCCCGCGTGGTTCGAGAAGTCCGGCATCGATATCCTCCCGAGCGGGCGGGTGCGTGTCGCGACACTGGGTGACCACCCGTTTCAGACCACGAACCCGAAGGTATTTGCGGGTGGCGACATGGTTCGCGGTTCAGATCTCGTGGTCACCGCCGTTTTCGAAGGGCGTGAGGCGGCCAAGGGCATTTCGAAATATCTCGGCGTCTGGTGACGGGGGTTGCGTTAAAGCACGGTAACGCGGAGGAGTAATGGGAACAGCAGAAAACAAACAGGTTGTCCTGGACTTCTATGCGGCTGGAGCACGGGGCGACATGGATACGTGTTTCGCGCTATTGGCTGACGACGTTACATGGACAAATATCGGGTCCACGAAATTCTCGGGTACGTACAAGGGCAAGCAGGCAATCGCGGAGGATCTTCTTGGCCCGTTGTTCAGTCAGCTGAAGGCAGGTATCTCTTCACAGGTCGAGCGCCTGACCGCGGAGGGCGACGTTGTGGTCGCCCAGACATCCGGAACGGCGGAGACCCTGGATGGCACCGCTTATAACAACGTGTATTGCCAGGTCATCAGGATTCGGGACGGGCAGATTTCGGATGTAAAGGAATACATGGACACCGCACTCATAAACACCGTCTTTGGTGTCGACTGACTTTCCCCCGATAAAGTAACCGGCGGGCGCTTTCCGATCTCGGCGCTTCTCTTCCTATATACTGTCAGAGGCCGCTGCCAATCTGCCGCGCGACGAACACCCATGAGAAATCAATTTATTTGTCCAGGCGGCAATACAACAACTATTAATATTGGGGAGAAAATCATGAACGTTTCAAGAATCGTAACGTGGTCGGCCGTTGCCGGGCTGCTGCTGGCCTCTGCACCGGGCTTGGCCCAGGTCAGTGCCGACGGCATGGGAAAGATCGTGCCGGTCGAGCTGTACGCCTGTAAATTCAACGAAGGAAAGAATGGCGCGGACCTGGCCGAGGTGATCGAACGATGGAACGAGTTCTCGGACGAAAGCGGTATGGACGATTACGCGGCCTGGCTGCTTACGCCATTTTTCCATACCAGTGAGCAGGACTTCGACATCCTCTGGCTGGGCGCCTTCAGCGACGGAAATGCCATGGGTAAAGGCTTGCAGAACTGGATTTCGAACGGCCAGGAGCTGGCAGCAGAATTCGCGGAGGTTGTCGATTGTGGTGCGCACGTGGCGTTTTCCTCGGCAATGTACAAAGCGCCCGCGGGCGGTAACGCACCTGCGTCAGGCGTCATCACCATGATGGATTGCAAGCTCAACGAAGGGCACAGGTACGTCGACATCAAGGCAGCAGAACTCAAATGGGTGGATTACCTGGCCAAGTCGAAGTCGAAGGCCGCCTATTACCACTGGATGCCGATGTTTGGTGGCGGCGATGCTGAGTTTGATTACAAAGTCGTATTCGCTTACCCCGATTTTGAAGAGGTTGGAGCGAACGTTGAACTGTTTGCCAATGAAGGCGGGCGTGATGCGTCCAGGGAAATCTTCGGCAACATAGATGACTGCGACGATGCCCGTGTCTACCTTACCAGGAGCATTCGCTCCGGGAAGATACGGGACTGAAGGTCGAAAGATGTGATCTGAGGCGGCGGGCAATGCCCGCCGTCTTTCTGTCCCTGATGTCACAACGCTGGATACCAGGATTCGAGCGCGAGAAATTGTTCCTCGGAGGAGCATCGGCATGCCCACCCTGAACCGATCGCAGCTATCGGAAATCCGCGGCGGTGTGCGGATGGCCGTCGATGCCACGGATGTAATCGTCGACGTCGTCGAGAAAATGCACCGCACCGTACAACTGCGGCGAGGACCGCTGGGGGTGCCGACGTCTGAGCGCCCGAAAGGTATTGCCGGTCTCGTATATCGCACTGTTCGAGGTGCCACTCGCTTCATCGGCAGGGCCGTCGACCTCGGTCTTGCGCCCGTGACGAGGCTGCTTCCTGAGGGCGAGCCCTCGCCGTCGCTGGACGCATACCGGTCCGCGGTGAACGGCGTGTACGGTGATTACCTTTTACGCACAGAGAATCCGCTCGCGATTGAGATGAGCCTGCGTTATCGCGGTCAACCCGTCGATGTACATGATCCGAAAAGCACACTTGGGCAGCACAGTAATGTGACGCCCGCGAAGAAGTTCCTCGTGCTCGTACACGGGCTATGCATGAACGATCGGCAATGGAGCCGGGACGGACACGACCATGGAGCAGCGCTCGCCGATGAGCTCGGCTACCTGCCGCTCTATCTTCGTTATAACAGCGGGTTACCTGTTGCGAGTAACGGGCGCGCGCTCGCAGACATGCTTGAAACGCTGCTAAACAATTGCTCTTCTTCGGTCGAGGAATTGGCAATCATGGGACACAGCATGGGCGGGCTTGTTGCCCGAAGCGCCTGTCATCACGGCCATGCGGCAGGACACGGGTGGCCCGAGTATCTTCGCAAGCTCATATTTCTTGGCACGCCGCATCAAGGCGCGCCGCTGGAGCGCGGCGGCCACGGGCTCGACACGGTGATGGGTTTGAGTCCTTACATGGCGCCTTTCACGCATCTGAGTCGGGCACGTAGCGCAGGTATCACCGACCTGCGCCACGGCACGGTCTCTGCCGGGGAGGACTTCGTGCCACTTCCCTCGAAAGTTCACTGCTACGCGGCGGCCGCTGTCCGCGCAGAAAAGCGCAGCATGCTGGGTGATCGACTGATCGGGGATGGCCTGGTGCCGCTCAACAGCGCCCTGGGAATACATCGCGACACCACACGAAGTCTGTCGATTCCAGAGCACCGAAAATGGATCGGGTATCGCATGGGGCACCGTGAACTCCTGAGTCGACCCGAGGTGTATGGCCAGATATCCGCGTGGCTGCAGGAACCCGTGTGACGTAAAGGGTCATAGACCAAAACGGATATGGAAATCGGTAGAATGCGAGCCAGGTTCCGGGCAGATTAACAAGGAGAACTCGATGGGCGAACTCGGCTTCTTGGCACTCATACACCTTGCGCTCGTGGTCTATGCGCTGGTCCAGATTTTCGGCAGCAGCGCCGATACCGGGAGTAAAATACTGTGGACACTCCTCGTCGGACTGTTTCCCTTGTTCGGCTTGATCATCTGGTTCATTGCGGGACCGGGTACGCCGAAAAAATAACCGGAACGCGAACGTCGGTCGAAATCGCGTTTTCTATACTGAAGAAGCAACAAGCGGTTGCCATACAGGTTGCTGGTCGCCTGGGTGCAGAAGACGTACGAGAGATGCGCAGCCGTACTGTCGAGATTAACCGTGGCAGAGGCGTCCTCTCGTACGTTGAATCAGTCGACGAGGCTTTCAGCTGGTTCGAGGATATGGCGCGCCGAGACTGACGAACGTCATCAGCCCGCCGTT
>Ga0193947_1000001_pt1 | contig 55102 bp, 57 predicted proteins | sample FRT_01_MG_FD_161267 | JGI IMG/M metagenome (GOLD analysis project Ga0193947, IMG submission 161267) | Sediment microbial communities from the Broadkill River, Lewes, Delaware, United States - FRT_0-1_MG | ecosystem: Environmental > Aquatic > Freshwater > River > Sediment | place: USA: Delaware... | reverse complement strand
GCTGCAGCGTCTGGGTTTCGGCTATGACTGGGAGCGTGAGCTGGCGACTTGTGACCCGGCGTACTATCGCTGGGAGCAATGGTTTTTCACCAGGTTGTTCGACCGTGGGCTGGTCTATAAAAAGACGTCTGTGGTGAACTGGGATCCTGTTGACCAGACGGTGCTGGCGAACGAACAGGTGATCGATGGCAGGGGCTGGCGCTCCGGAGCGCCGGTGGAACGCCGGGAGATTCCTCAGTGGTTCCTGAAAATTACCGATTATGCCCAGCAGTTGCTGGATGATCTGGATCAGCTGGACGGTTGGCCAGAACAGGTGCGGACGATGCAGCGTAACTGGATTGGTCGCTCCGAAGGTGTTGAACTGCATTTTGACATTGAAGGTGAAGACCAGCCTCTGACTGTTTATACCACGCGTCCCGACACCCTGATGGGGGTGACCTATGTCGGGGTGGCTCCCGAACACCCCCTGACGAAAAAAGCGGCAGAGAGTGTCCCCGCCCTGAAAGCCTTTATCGAGGAATGTGCGCATAGCAAGGTTGCCGAAGCCGAGTTGGCGACCATGGAAAAGAAGGGCATCGACACCGGACTCAAGGCGATTCATCCCGTCAGCGGTGATACGGTGCCAGTATGGTGCGCCAATTTCGTGCTCATGGAATACGGATCCGGTGCCGTGATGGCGGTTCCCGCACATGATCAGCGTGACTATGAGTTTGCCAGGCAATACAAGCTGCCCATTCGTCAGGTGATATTCCCGCAAGATGATTCGCCCGGCGTCGACCTGGACCAGGCGGCATTTACCGACAAGGGTGTGCTGAAATATTCGGCTCAGTTTGACGGCCTGACATCGCAACAGGCTTTTGACGCCATTGCCGGATTCCTGGAGAAACAGGGCCAGGGGCGCAAGACCGTTAATTTCCGTTTGCGTGACTGGGGTGTCTCGCGGCAACGCTACTGGGGTTGCCCGATTCCGATGATCAATTGTCCGGCCTGTGGATCGGTGCCGGTGCCCGAGGATCAATTGCCGGTGCTGTTGCCGACCGACGTGGTGCCCGAAGGCAGCGGTTCGCCATTGAAGCAGGACCGGGACTTTATTGACACCACTTGTCCCACTTGTGGTGCGGCCGCTGAGCGCGAAACCGATACTTTCGACACTTTCTTCGAGTCGTCCTGGTATTACGCGCGTTATACCTGCAATGATTTCGAGCGGGGTATGCTGGATGAACGGGTGAACTACTGGTTGCCTGTGGACCAGTATGTCGGAGGTATCGAACACGCAGTCCTGCATCTGCTTTATGCGCGTTTTTTCCATAAGCTGATGCGAGACCTGGGACTGGTAGAAGGTGACGAACCATTCCGGCATTTGCTGACCCAGGGCATGGTTAACAAGGACGGTTCCAAGATGTCCAAATCCAAGGGCAATACAGTGGACCCGCAGGCCTTGCTGGACAGGTACGGTGCCGATACCGTGCGCCTGTTCATGATGTTTGCAGCGCCCCCGGATCAATCTCTGGAGTGGTCGGATTCCGGGGTTGAAGGTGCGTCACGTTTTCTGCATCGTTTGTGGAAAGCGGTGTTTAGCCATGGATCCGGCACTCCTGCGCCGGTGCTTGATGCTGATGCCCTGGATGACAGGCAAAAGGCGTTCCGCCGCAAGGTGCACGAGACGGTGCGTAAAGTCGGCGATGATGTCGGTCGGCGCTATACCTTCAATACCGCTATCGCCGCCAACATGGAACTGCTCAACGAAGTCGGAAGGTTCAAGGATGATTCGCCCTCGGGGCGGGCGGTGCTGCAGGAAGCGCTGCAACTTGTTGTTTTGATGCTGAATCCGATTGTGCCTCATATCAGCCACGCCTTATGGCAGGCGCTGGGGCACGCTGACAGTGTGGCCGATCAGCCATGGCCGCAGGCGGACGAGCGCGCGCTGGTCAAAGACAGTGTCGAACTGGTTGTGCAGGTGAACGGTAAAGTGCGCGGCAAGATTGCGGTTGCTGCGGGTGCCGCTGATGAACTCATTATCGATGCGGCGTTGGCGGAACCCAACGTTAAGCGGTTTATGCAGGGCAAGGCACTGCGCAAACCCATTGTGGTTCCAGGCCGCCTGGTGAATCTGGTGGTTGCCTGAGGCAAAAGAGACAGCCATGAAACCTGAACAGTCACTTTTTACAACCGTTGTTGCTTTACTGCTTGCCCTGCTGCCAGCCTGTGGTTTTCACCTGCGTGGCGATGTTGAATTGCCACCTGCCTTACAGGAAACCTACCTGGAGTCGAGAAATCCCTACACGGGGATAGCGCGAGCGCTCCGCGTTGAGCTGGAAGCGGCCGGTGGCAGGATTTTGGAAAGCGATGAACATGCCGCGGCGGTGTTACATATTGTCAGGGAGGTTTCCGAGAACCGCATTCTGTCGGTCGGCAGTACCGGTAAAGCCAGTGAGTACGAGTTGTTCAACGAGGTTGTTTTTTCGCTGAGTGACGCGGAGGGTAAGGTGCTGATAAAACCACAAACCCTGCGCATGACCCGCGACCTGGTATTCGATGAAACCGAATTGCTTGGCAAGATCTCTGAGGCCGAGAGTATCCACAGGCAGATGCGCAGGAATATGGCACGCCAGATCATAATTCGTATCGGCGCGGGGTTGCGCCAGCAATGACAAAGTTGCGCGCCGAACAGCTTGCCAGGCAGCTGGCCGGTGGTTTATCGCCCGTCTATTTTATTCACGGCGATGAGCCCCTGCTGGTCGGTGAATGTGCGGATGCAGTGCGTAGCGCTGCGCGTCAACAGGGGTTCAGCGATCGCCAGGTGTTCAGCGCTGACAGCGGCTTTGACTGGAACAGGCTGGCAGCGGCTTCCGACAGCCTGTCACTGTTTTCTGAACGGCGTATTCTGGAATTGCGTCTGCCGACCGGCAAACCGGGCAGGGATGGCGCCAAGGCTCTGTGCGCCTATACCGGGCGCCTGCCGGACGACACGGTGCTGCTGGTAATTTCAGCGAAGCTGGAAGCCGCTGCGCGACGCAGCAAGTGGGTGCAGGCACTGGACAGGGCCGGCGTTTCAGTCCCGGTCTGGCCGGTCGAAACGGCCGAACTGCCTGACTGGATCGATCGACGCATGCGCAGACACAAAATGCTGGCTAGCCGGGATGCACTGCAACTGATAGCGGATCGTGTGGAGGGAAACCTGCTGGCGGCAGCACAGGAAATCGAAAAGCTCTACCTGCTGAAGGGGCCCGGACCGCTCGACCTGGACAGCGTGGCAGAACTGGTTGCCGACAGCGCGCGCTTCGATATTTTCACGCTGGTGGATGCGGCGTTGGCGGGCGATGCTGTGTACGCCCAGCGGGTGTTGACCGGACTGCGTGCCGAAGGGGTTGAGCCGGTTCTGGTGTTGTGGGCTTTGTCGAGAGAGATTCGAGCCCTGGCGTCGATGGCTAGGGCTGTTAAGGGCGGGATGCCGCTGGGCCGGGTGCTGGCGGAACGGCGTGTATGGGAAAAACGCAAGCCTCTGATCGGTGGTGTGTTACAGCGTATACGCGGACGTCAATGGTGGCTGCTGTTGCAGCGTTGTGCGGTTCTCGATCGGGTTATCAAGGGGCGTGCGCCGGGCAGCGCCTGGGATGAACTGTTACAATTGACGCTGCGGATTGCCGGTGTGACTTCCGTGCCGGTTTCCGCCTGAATCTGACAGGGTGCGTGATATGACTGAAACAGCACAATCCGTAAGTTTCGATGTGCCCAGCTACATGCGGGAGCTGGGGCAGCGGGCCCGTGAGGCCTCGCGCCTGGTGGGTCGTGCGGAAACCGGGGACAAGAACGCTGCGCTGTACGCGATCGCCGACGCCATTGTGGCCGACCGGGCGCGACTGGTGGCGGAGAATCAGAAAGATCTGCAGGCCGGCAAGCAACGTGGTCTGGATGCTGCGCTGCTCGATCGCCTGGAATTAACCGACGCGCGTATCGAAGCCATGGCCGAGGGTTTACGCCAGATCGCCACGCTGGCTGACCCGGTGGGCGCCATCAGTGATCTGAATTACCGTCCATCCGGTATCCAGGTGGGGCGTATGCGCGTACCGCTCGGGGTCATCGGCATCATTTATGAATCGCGTCCCAACGTAACCGCTGATGCGGCGGGGTTATGTCTGAAGGCGGGTAACGCCTGTATTCTGCGCGGTGGTTCCGAAGCGCTGCATTCCAACCAGGCGCTGGCAGGCTGCATCAAAAAGGGGCTGGAACAGGCCGGTTTGCCGGCCACTGCCGTACAGGTGGTGGAAACCACAGATCGTGCGGCTGTCGGTGAACTGCTCAAGCTGTCAGAGTATGTGGATGTTATTGTCCCCCGGGGCGGCAAAGGGCTGATTGAGCGTATCAGTCGCGAGTCACGAATTCCGGTGATCAAACATCTGCATGGTGTTTGTCATACCTATATCGATGATCAGGCCGATATTGATAAAGCAACAAAGGTTGCTTTTAACGCCAAGACCCAGCGTTTCGGAACCTGCAACACCATGGAAACGCTGCTGGTTGCAGAGGGCATCGCCGAGCGTGTATTGCCGCCGCTGGGCCAGATGTATCGTGACGCCGGTGTCGAGTTGCGCGGCTGCGAACGCAGCCGTCAGATCCTTAATGATATCAATGCGGCGCAAGCATCCGATTGGGAAGAAGAATATCTGGCGCCAATTCTGTCACTGCGGGTGGTGGCCGATCTGGATGCGGCCATCGACCACATCGAGAAATTCGGTTCCCGACATACCGATGTGATCGTCACCGAGAATATCTCCCGCAGCCGGCGATTTTTGCGAGAAGTCGATTCCAGCTCGGTCATGGTCAATGCCTCGTCCCGTTTCGCTGACGGATTCGAGTATGGTCTGGGTGCAGAAATCGGCATCAGTACCGACAAATTGCACGCGCGCGGGCCGGTTGGGCTGGAGGGCCTCACCACCCTGAAGTTCATTGTGTTGGGTGACGGCCATATCCGGGTCTAGGGAACCCCTGATTAATAAAATCCATGATCTGTATCCTTGGTGGTACTTTTGATCCGGTGCATTTCGGCCATTTACGGCCGGCGCTGGATGTGCAGCAGGCACTCGAAATTCGCTGTATACAGCTGCTGCCCTGCCGGGTCCCGCCACACCGTGATCCGCCGCAGGGCTCACCCGAACAGCGGCTGGAGCTGTTGCGGCTGGCGGTAGCGGACGAGCCGGCGCTGGCCATCGACACGAGGGAACTGGTTCGTGAAGGGGCGTCTTATATGGTGGATACCCTGGAGTCCCTGCGCGCGGAAAAGGGTGAAGAATCCTTGTGCCTGGCACTGGGCATGGATGCCTTGCTGGGCCTGGAAAGCTGGAGTCGCTGGCAGGAGATCGCGAAATTGTGCCATCTGGTGGTGATGCAGCGTCCGGGCAGGCAGTGGCCGACACGGGGTGCTCTGGCGGATCTGGTAAGTACAGCGGGCAGCTGCTCGCTCAGACAGCTGCATGAACGGCCAGCCGGTTGTGTCTACAGCGTTCCCGTCACCCAGATGGCGGTTTCATCAACCCAGATCCGGGGATTGCTGGCGGCGGGAAAAAGCCCGCGTTACCTGCTCCCGGATGTGGTCCTGAAGCGCATCAAGCAAGAGAACTGGTATGCAAACTGAAGAATTGAAAGACACTGCGCTACAGGCGCTGGAAGATGTGAAAGGTACTGATATCGTTGAGTTTGATGTGCGTAACATGACATCCGTTACGGACGTCATGGTTATCGCCAGCGGTACATCCGACCGGCACGTCAAGTCGCTCGCCAATGCCGTTGTGACAGCCTGTAAAAAGGCCGGTGTTGTGCCCCTGGGTGTAGAGGGTGAGCGTGAAGGGGAATGGGTGCTGGTTGATCTGGGCGATGTGGTTGTGCACGTCATGCAGCCGCGTATCCGTGAATTTTATGCACTGGAAAAACTCTGGGCGGTGACAGAAGAGAGCCGGGGAAAAAGCGAGCAGGGTTGAAACCTGTCAAATCAGCATAACCGTTAGCCTTTCCACCGCACCAGATTCAAGCCCATGAATATCAGCCTCATCGCCATCGGAACCCGCATGCCTGAGTGGGTGAATGAGGGTTATCGGGAATACGCCCGTCGCTTGCCGCGCGAATGCCGGCTTAAGCTCACTGAAATCCCTCTCGGACAGCGTGCCAGATCCAAAACCGTGGAGCGGGCTGTGGCCGAGGAGGGCAAGCGCATGCTTGCTGAAATTTCACCTGGCGAGCACGTGATTGCACTGGATGTAAAAGGTCGCAACTGGTCAACTGAACAATTGGCCGTGCAGTTCCAGCAGTGGATGCTGGCGGGACGAGGTATCAGCCTGCTGGTCGGAGGGCCCGACGGTTTGTCGGCGCCGTGTCTAGAACGCGCCCAGCAACGCTGGTCGCTGTCTCCACTAACCCTGCCGCATGCTCTGGTGCGTGTACTGCTTGCCGAACAGCTGTACCGCGCCTGGACATTGACGGTCGGCCATCCCTATCACCGCGCCTGATGATTATTCTGGCCTCAGCTTCGCCCCGGCGTCGGTCGCTGTTGCAGCAGATAGGTGTCCGGTTTCGTCAACAGATTGCGGCAGTCGATGAAACTCCGCTGGACAATGAATCAGCGCAGGATTACGTGGTACGCCTGGCCGTGGCAAAAGCGCGCGCCGTGCGACACCAATCCGGTGATCACGAAGCACCGGTGCTCGGCGCCGATACCGCCGTCGTGGTCGATGGTAGACTGTTGGGGAAACCGGCTGATCTGAGCCATGCCCGGGATATGCTGCAACTGCTGTCCGGTCGCCGGCACCAGGTGTTGAGTGCGGTGGCCGTTGTCAAGGATCGGCAGGCCGTCGCCGTCAGCGACAGCAGTGTGTGGTTTAGGGCGCTGAGTGAAAAGGATATTGAGGACTATTGGAAATCAGGGGAGCCGCGGGACAAGGCGGGAGCCTATGGTATCCAGGGAGTCGGAGCGATATTTGTCGAACGTCTGGAAGGCAGTTACTCGGGAGTGATGGGCCTGCCACTTTATGAAACTGCCCGGCTGTTGCAGGGTTTCGGTATTCGGGTATTGGAACAATGACCGTTGAATTACTGGTAAATGTGACGCCCCAGGAAACCCGTGTCGCGCTGGTCGAGAACGGCATGCTGCAGGAAGTCTTTATCGAACGTACGCGGCGTCGCGGTCTGGTGGGTAATATTTACAAAGGTGCAGTGAGCCGGGTGTTGCCGGGGATGCAGGCTGCCTTTGTCGATATTGGCCTGGGGAAGGCCGCGTTTCTGCATGCGTCTGATATCGCTGTGGCGGTTGATGACGAAAACATGGAGCACAACGGCAGCGGTGACAGCATTACCAGGCTTTTACACGAAGGCCAGCAAATACTGGTCCAGGTCATCAAGGATCCGTTGGGTACCAAGGGCGCACGCTTGACGACACACATCACTATCCCTTCCCGTTACCTGGTGTTTATGCCTGAGGTGCGTAATGTCGGTGTGTCGCAGCGAATCGAAGACGAAAATGAGCGGCAACGCCTGCGTGACTTCGTTATCGCTGCACGGGGTGATGAGAACAGCGGTGGCTTCATATTACGGACTGCGGCAGAAGGTGCGAGTAAAGATGCAATAGCCTCCGATCTGCGTTTTCTGCAACGTCTGTGGTCCTCTATTCAGCGGCGCATTGAACCGGCAGGGGCCGGTGACGTCGTGCATGAGGATCTACCCCTGGTATTACGCGTATTGCGTGATATATCCGATGCCGACGTGGAGAAGCTGCGTATCGATTCACGAGAGACTTTTCAGCGGGTTGAGAGTTTCGTCAGCCAGTTCACACCGGAACTGGCGGCTAAGCTCGAGTATTATCCGGGTGAGCGGCCGATCTTCGATTTATACAGTGTCGACGATGAAATTCAGAAGGCGCTGGATCGTAAAGTGCAGCTGAAATCCGGTGGTCACCTGGTGATTGATCAAACTGAAGCCATGACCACCATCGACGTCAATACCGGTGCCTATGTCGGACACCGGAACCTGGAAGAGACGATATTCAAAACCAACCTGGAGGCTGCACAGGCGATCGTGCGCCACTTACGGCTGCGCAACCTGGGTGGCATCATCATCGTGGATTTTATCGATATGCAGACCGAGGAGCATAAACGACAGGTGTTACGCGCTCTTGAAAAGCATATCGAACGCGATCATGCCAATTGCCATATCAGCGAAATATCGAATCTTGGTCTGGTTCAGATGACGCGGAAACGTACCCGAGAAAGCCTCGAGCATGTGCTGTGTGAAACCTGCCCAACCTGCGCGGGACGGGCGTCCGTGAAGACGGCGGAAACAGTGTGCTATGAAATATTCAGGGAGATACTGCGCGAAGCCAGGCAGTTTGATGCACAACAGTTGCTGGTGCTGGCATCGCAGGAAGTTGTCGATTTGTTGCTGGATGAAGAATCGACCAGCCTGGCGGAACTCGAGGCCTTTATCGAGAAACCCATTAAATTCCAGGTTGAAGCCTTATACACACAAGAACAGTTCGACGTAGTCTTGTTGTAAGGTCTAGTCATGCAGTGAGATATTTCGGTTTCAAGTCTTTCAAACCTTGGGTGGCCCGGTAGCTTGTAATGGTCGTCCTGCGAACTCTGCGCCTTGTCTGGTTGACTGCTGCGGCACTGATTGTGGCGCTGGCCTTAACCCTGAGTGCTGTCCGGCTGTTGTTGCCCGGCATGTCGGAGTACAGGGTGCAGATTGAATCAGTCGCCCGGGATTTCCTCCAGCGCCCGGTGCAGATTGGTTCGCTCGACACCGCCTGGCACGGTCTGTCGCCGGTGTTGAAACTTAATCAGGTGGTCATTCAGGATCAGCAGTTTCCCAATGGTGAATTAACGATCGATGAAGTACAGGTGGCTCTGGATGTTGCCGGTTCGCTGATACAGCGCGGCTGGCTCACGGCCGGGATCAGGTTCATCGGCATCGGTTTAAGCCTGGAAACTGATCTGAAAAAGCGCAGAAAGCTGGATTGGGGGCTGGAGTCATTCAACTGGCTGTTGCAGCAGGAGAGTATCACGCTCGAAGAGGTGAAGATCGACTGGACGGATGCCGGATTGTTTGAACAGCCAGTTCGCTTGACAGGACTATCTTTGAAGCTGGTGAACGAGGGCAGGCGGCACCAGTTTTTACTGCAGACAGAGTTGCCCGCGCCTTTTGGCGAAAAACTGAAAATCGCTGCTGATCTTCACGGACGGGGAACCGATTACAGAGATTGGCGCGGCAGGCTCTATCTGCAAACCAGGAGTCTGGCACTGGATGCTGTCAAGCACGTTTTCGCCGATGCGCCGCTTAGCGCCGGCGGCAGGTTGGATCTCGAGCTTTGGGCCGGCATTCGTGAGTCGCAGCTGGATTGGGGAAGCGGCTCATTCGCCATACATGATGCATTGTTCGAAAGTACAACAGGAGATGCGCAGAGTATCGGGGCCGATCTGTTGTCCAGCGATTTTTCCCTGCAGTCCACCGCTACCGGTTGGGAGTTCGGGCTGAGGAAATTCGAGCTGCAACGGGACAACAGGATGGTCTGGCCGCCGTCGGAAGTTAACCTGCATATTGACAGCGGCGCTGAACTCAGGATCCGCGGTAATGCCTCGACGTTGGATCTCAACGAACTGCACTCGCTTACACCTCTGTTGCCATGGGTTGACCCCGAAGCCTTGCTAATGCTCGACCGCTTCGAGCCTGAAGGCCTGTTGCGCGAAGCTGAGTTTGAGTTCAGTTACACGGAAGGTACGGCGCCGCGATTCTCTGCACGGGCAAAAATCGAGGACCTGTGTTTTGCAGCGATTGCCGGGCTGCCCGGCGTCAGCGGATTGTCCGGCTGGCTCGAAGGCAATCTTCAGGCGGGGTCCCTGCATCTCGATTCTGCGCGCGCTTCTCTGCTGATGCCCAGCGTGTTCGCAACAACGCTCGATCTCACCCACCTGGCAGGGGTCGTGCACTGGCAGCGCTATGCGGACCTGTTCCGCATAGATAGCCGACAGTTGCGCGTGGAAAGCGGCGAGCTCAGCGTGCTGGCGCGCTGGCAGCTGGACTGGCCATACGAACAGGCGTCTCCCTGGCTGGATATGCAGCTTGCCGTGGATGATTTCCCGTTGAATCAAGTCGGTCATCACTTGCCGGAAAAAATAATGAGTCCGAAGGCGGTTGCCTGGCTGAAACGGGCATTTGTCGAAGGTACTGCGACCAATGCGCGAGTCCTTCTGCAGGGTCGTATGGATCAGATGCCGTTTGATAATGCTGAAGGGAGATTTGAAGCACGTTTCAGTTTTGAGGACGTCATACTGGATTATCATCCGGACTGGGGACGACTCGATGAGTTGGATGGGGATGCCGTGTTTGCGGGCCGCGCCATGGAGATTACCGGTACGACGGGACAGATAGAGGATTCCTCCGTAAAGCGGGTTGTCGCTGTGATCAAGGATCTCAAGAAACCGGTGTTGCAAATCGAGGGGACTGTGGCCGGCACCCTGCCGGGTATGCTTGAGTACACCACCCATACTCCGCTGGGCGAGCGCTTTGGCGGGTTCGTGGAAAAAGTTGATGCCGGGGGTGACGCACGCCTGCAACTGGACCTGGATGTACCGCTGGTGCGTACTCTCGGCAAGGTCAGGGTTAAGGGTGTCGTGGCGCTGGACAATAATGACCTGATATTGAAGGACGAGGATATCCACTTCACCGATATACGCGGCATGCTGGGTTTCACTCAGGATGGCTTGAGTGCCGATACGCTGCGCGCGAAGCTGTTCGATCGACCTGTGGTGGCTTCTTTATACCGACAGCAGGCTGCTGATCGTTCCGCGACGGTGGTGGATATCCAGGGCAAACTGGAATTCCTGGAAATATTGCCGCAACTTTCGATGCTGGCGCCCTATATCGAGGGTATGGCGCAGTGGCAGGCTGTGCTGGAAATTCAAAATAAGGCGCAAGCCGGGGAACCCGCGCTAGAGCTGCAGTTGCGTTCTGATCTCAAAGGTGTGGCGATTGATCTTCCGCATCCGTTCGAAAAATCCGCTGCTGAGCCAAAGGAATTTCGTTTGGTTTTGGTGCCTGGACAGGAAAGCCGGTCTCCGATAAAGATCAATTACGGTAAACACAACAATGCAGTCTTTCTTCTGGCAGCCAATAAACGGGGGATTCATAAAGCGAATGTCCGTTTTGATGGCGCAGCCGCCCGCTTGCCGGGTCGCCAGGAGATACATCTTTCCGGTCGTCTCGATCAACTTGATCTGGGGCGCTGGGTCTCGCTGTCCAGCACTAACGGGGGAGGTAAGTACAAAGCGCCGGCGCTGACCGTTGATCTGGTGATTGATAAAGTTCTGTATGTCGGCAAGCAGGTGGAAGGCATCCGTGCAGAGAGCCGGATGCAGGATCCCTGGCATTTTCAGCTGCATGGAGAGGGCGCCAGTGGCTGGATTCGCTGGGTATCAGCGGATCGGGCCAGGCCCGCCAAGCTGATGGCCAATCTGCAACATCTGGTGTTGGGCCAGGAGGCGAGCCAAAACTCTGAAATCCCCGCAGTGGTACAGCCCAATACCTTGCCGGAGATGGATATCAGTATCGATGCCCTGAACTGGAGCCAGCGGGAACTGGGCAGCATCAGGCTGGTCGGCAAACGCTCACGCTACGGCATCAGTTTTGAGACTCTGGACATGCAATCCAAGGCTATTGGTCTTAATGGGCAGGGCGCATGGCTGACTATCGATGGGCAGCAAAATACAAGGTTTAATGCCGACATTGACGGTGGAGAGTTGGGTGAACTTGCTGACTTTCTGGGTACCGGCAGTGCGATCAAGGGCGGTAAGCTGAGTGGCGATATTGTTGCAAACTGGCCCGGTTCACCCGCTGACTTCAGCCTGGCGACGGTCGAGGCGGAGTTTGATCTCAAAGCGGATGAGGGCAGGCTGGTCAGTGTCGACAAAGGAGGTGCCGGCAAGTTGCTCAGTCTGTTCAGCCTGAATTCCCTGCAGCGGCGTTTAACGCTCGACTTTACAGACGTGTTCAAGGAAGGCTTCAGCTTCGACAGGCTGCAGGGACACTTTGTGATCACGCAGGGGAATGCCTATACCAGCGACTTTAGCATCGAGGGGACGTCAGCGATTATCGAGGTTAGTGGTCGAACCGGCCTGCTGACGCGCGACTATGACCAGCGGGTCACAGTGATACCCCAGGTCAGTTCGACTTTGCCGATCGCAGGGGCGATAGCAGGCGGGCCGGTGGTAGGTGCCGCGGTGTTCCTGGCTGACAAACTGGTCGGAGACAAGTTCAATCGCATGACCCGGGTGCGTTATCAGGTGAGCGGAAGCTGGGATGATCCGGTATACAAGAGGCTGGATCAGAAGCGCGAGAGTGACAATCTTGAGGAAATCGAAGTGGGTGGGCCGTAGACAGGTATTCAGCGGGCTGTGCTATGCTCTGGCTATGAAAATAACGGTCTTTTTGTCGCTGTTAGTGATATCTCCGCTCTTGCTTGCTGAAACCATGCAGTGGGTATTAAGCGCGGAAGCATGGGCAAGACCGAGAGACGGGCAGGCGGTTGCCCGTCTGTCTCCCTTGCCTGAGGTGATATCCAGCTGGTCGGAGAACGGCGGACGACGCCTGCTCATCCGCTATCCCGGAGGGGAGGAAGGATTGTTATGGGCGCATGAGCTGCGTTCCTGGCTGGTTGCACTGGGCGTGCCGCTGGACCACCAGGAACTGGTGGCGGGCAGCCATCAGGCGGGTCGCATTGAACTGGAACTGACGAGGTAGGAATAAGTGACAACGGTAGCCTGCATACAAATGGCATCCGGACCCGCCGTCGGAGCAAATCTCCTGGAAGCGGAACGGTTGATCGGTATGGCGGTAGACAAGGGGGCCAAACTCATTGTGCTGCCGGAGAATTTCGCCATCATGGGCAAGGAGGAAAGCGATAAGGTGGCCGTGCGCGAAGCCGATGACGGCGGCCCTATACAGGATTTCCTGTCCCAGCAAGCTGTGAAACAGGGTGTCTGGCTGGTGGGAGGTACGGTACCCATGGTTGCAAAGGCGGAAAACAAAATTCGTGCAGCCTGTTTATTGTATGACGATCAGGGGAAACAGGCAGCGCGCTATGACAAGATTCACCTGTTCGACGTCTCCCTTGTGGATAGTGACGAAAGCTACGCTGAATCCGAAGCCATCGAGTCAGGTGATCAGGCTGTTGTCGTAGAAACGCCGTTTGGAAAACTCGGGCTGGCGGTTTGTTACGATCTGCGTTTCCCGGAGTTATTCCGCACCATGCTGGATCAGGGTATGGACATTATCGCAATGCCCTCGGCATTCACCGCCATTACCGGCAAAGCGCACTGGGGTACCCTGGTGCGTGCCCGTGCCATTGAAAACCTGTGTTATGTGCTGGCAGCTGGCCAGGGTGGTTACCACGTAAACGGACGTGAAACCTACGGCCACAGCATGATCGTCGATCCCTGGGGACAGGTTATGAATGAACTGGCCAATGGTTCCGGTCTGGTGTGTGCGGAAATGGACATGGATCGACTGAAAAACATTCGCCGCACCTTTCCGGCTCTGGAGCATCGCAATATCGTCTGCCGAGTGTTCTGATTCTGATAACAGAACGGGCAATTACGCGAAAACGCAGCCGACGTTGTGTTGCAAAACATGCCGTATCGCCGCAACTGCTTACACGAGACCTTCGAAGGGTTCCACGTAGACAGCGTCACCGGGTTCGACATTACCCGATGCCGTCGGCAGGACGATGAAACAGTTGGCGGTGCTCATGGAGCTCAGCATCCCGGAACCCTGCGCCCCGCTTCTCGATACCGAAAGATCACCATTGTCGGCGATTTCCAGATGGCCTCGCTGGAATTCCATGCGCCCGGGTCTTTTCCTGAGTCTGGACTGGCACCTGACTTTAAACCGTGCCGGACGAACATCGCTCTGGCCCATCATGCGTCGCAACGCAGGCTGGACAAATTCATAGAAAGTAACCATGACAGCAACCGGGTTACCCGGCAGCCCGAAAAAAAGTGCATCGTTGACGGTGCCGAAGGCCAGCGGACGTCCGGGTTTTATGGCCAGTTTCCAGAAATCCACGCTACCGGTTTCGGCGAGTATTTCCTTGACGAAATCGGCTTCGCCAACAGACACTCCGCCAGTGGTGATTACCACGTCTGCCATGCTGGCGGCGTGTTGAAAGGCTTCACTGATAGCGTCCCGCGTGTCGGCTATCACGCCCATGTCCAGCGATTCCACATTCAGACGCGCCAGCATCCCGTGTAAGGTGTAACGGTTACTGTCATAGATCTCACCTTCAGCGAGTGGCTCACCGATCGAGCGCAGCTCGTCTCCGGTCGAGAAAAATGCCACCCGCAGTTTGCGCGCAAGCTTGATATCGGCGATTCCCAGTGAGGCAAACAGACCGAGTTCGGCAGGGGATATCTTTTTACCCGCCGGCACAGCCACTTCACCGATGGCGAGATCCTCGCCGGCCTGGCGCACATTCTGTCCTGGTTTGTGAGCGGGCCCGATACGGATTATGTTGTCAGTGCATTCAACCTGCTCCTGCATGATAACCGTATCCAACCCTTCAGGCATTTTGGCCCCGGTCATGATTCGTACGCACTGCTTGCTCTGCGCCATACCATGGTAGGGTCGACCAGCCCAGGCCGTACCGACTACCGCTAGCGTTGATATGGAGCCCTCTGCCGGTAAATCAGATGACCGGATGGCGTAGCCATCCATCGCTGAGTTGGTGTGCGCCGGCACATTGACAGTGGAATACACGTCTTCTGCAAGCGTTCTGTTGAGTGCACTGCGCACAGCGACTTTCTCGCATCCGTTGACGGGTCTGACCAGGGCCGCTATCCGATGTCCGGCCTGCTCGGCGCTGAGGGTGTCAGGATCAACGTCGTCCGCGCAACTTGTCTGGGTGGGTATGCTGTTGTCGCTGGTCATGTGGTGTGAACATCCTTCTGCTGCATCATTTTCCGCTCCACGCTGTCCTTGTCGTCCGCTGTGTTGATATTGACAAAGGCATCGGGCCAGTCAGAAAAGTCCGTTTTCACCAGCCGGTGCTCGGCGTACCAGGTATCGATCTTGCGTCCGCCATCCTCAAGGTAAGTCATCAGGCTGGGTAACAGCCCTGTGCGCAACAGGGCGAAGACAGGTTGCATGCGTGCGCTGTCGTGGGCGACACTGATATCCGCCTGTTTATCCTGCAGTTCATGGAACAGTCTCTCGGCGAGTACAGGAGGGATAAAGGGGGAATCGCAGGGCACGGTGAGAAGATAATCGGTACTGGCGGCCTGCATGCCGCTGGCCATGCCCACCAGTGGACCGAAAAACTCGCCCATCATGTCCTCGATTACCGGACAGGCGTAGCGACGGTATTGATCGAGATTCCGGTTGGCATTGATCAGTATGCTGCCGACCTGCGGCGTCAGGGCTTCGATGATATGTTCGATCATCGCCCGGCCATTGATTTCAATCAGTCCCTTGTCTTGTCCGCTCATGCGCCGTGCAAGCCCTCCGGCAAGTATGACGGCAGTTATCTGCTGTTGCGGGATCGAGTTCTCTTTGTTCATGGTTGTGGGTGCTCGAGTTATGGGTTTTCCCTTTACCTGCCGGGTCTTTTCTTCGTGCTCCAGAACTGTCGATGGTTGCGGCCTCCGCGTCATATTACGCTGGAACAGGAAGGGTTTCACAACAGTATATCTGCACGGACCCGTTTTGCAGAGATGCCGGTGTTCGTCCCCTATCAGGGTCGAGATATAGGGTTCGTGACTGGTCACGATGGTGCTCACGCCTTCCGACTTGAGGCGCTGGATCAGCTGGATGGTCTGTTCCCTGGCATTGATATCCATATTGGCGAAAGGTTCATCGAGTAGCAGCAGTCTGGGCGACAATACCCGTGCCCGCGTCAAGGCGACGCGCTGTTTCTCCCCTCCCGAGAGCTGACGTGCATTTCTCGCAGCCAGTTTCGACAGTCGTGCCCACTGCAGCGCCTGATCCACTTTATCGTCTACCTGAGACCGGTTGAGGCCGCTACGGCGGAGGCCGTAGGCAATATTCTCTGCAACGGTTCTGTCGAACATATAGGGTTGCTGATGCAGGTAGACAACATCAAGGCGCATTTTCTGCGTCGCGAGATTCCAGGACAGAGGCTCACCGTCATAGACGATATCGACGTAATCCGGTTTATCCAGACCCGCCAGAATCTTGAGCAGGGTGGTTTTTCCCGCACCGTTGCGACCACTCAGAACCATGCAGGTATTCTCACGGACACCGAATTCATCGATGTCGAGCAGGCGTTCTCCAGCGTTGAGGGATTTGCGCAGGTGCTTGAGCTGCAGAAAAATGCTCACGGGGCGGTATCGCCCCTGGCCTGTATGAAAGACAGGGCAAAATTCAGCAACAGCGCTGACAGCAACAATATGATACCCAGGGCAATACCCTGTGCAAACTCTCCCTTGCTGGTTTCCAGGGCGATCGCAGTGGTAATGTTGCGGGTATAATTCATGATGTTGCCGCCTATCATCATGGAGCTGCCAACTTCCGCAATGATCCGGCCGAATGCCGCGGTGACCGCGGCAATGAGCCCGTAACGTACCTCATACATCAATGTCAGCATGGCCTGCCAGGGCTTGGCGCCGAGGGTTACGGCGGTCTCCCAGACACGTTGATCCGCCGCCTGCAGGGTGGCGTGGCTGAACGCGACCAGCAATGGAAAACACAGAACAATCTGACCGATAACCATCCCGGTCTGGGTGAACAGGAGCTTGAGATCGCCGAACGGGCCGTTTCTCGACAGCAGCATATATATGGTCAGTCCGACCACCACGGCGGGAAGAGCCAGCAGGGTGTTGAACGTGGATATCAACACGCGTCGTCCCGGAAATCGCGCATGTGCAAGCAGGAAGGCGATCAGGAAGGCGACCGGTGTCGCAATCAGTACAGCGCGCAGCGATACGCTGAAAGAGATGCTCACGATGCTCCATAGCGCGGGATCACCGCTGAACAGCAGTACCAGTGCCTGTCGACTGGTGTCAAGCAGTTGTGCCACGGATTACTTGGTAGACTTAACCGGGACGTTCATGGGGACGAACAGCCTTTGCCCATCGATGGTAAAAGCGCCAATCATGTTCTGGGCCGCTGACGAGGTGATCCAGTTGATCAGCGCCATGGCCCCGCCGTAGTTTGCGTCCGGGTACCTGGCAGGATTGGCAGCGATGATGCCATAAGGGTTGAACAGGTGTTTGTCACCCTCTGTGACGATCACCAGAGGCACCTTGTTCTGGTAAGCAAGCCAGGTGCCGCGGTCCGTCAATGTGTAAGCGTCGAGTTCCCCGGCAATCTGCAATACCTTACCCATGCCCTGGCCCGCCTCCCGGTACCATTGCCCCTGTGGTTTAATGCCGGCCTGTTCCCATAGCTGCAATTCCTTCTTATGAGTGCCTGAAGTGTCGCCCCTGGAGATGAACAGGCTTTTGCTGGCGACGATGCGCGACAGCGCGTTGCTTGCGTCTGTTGTGCCACGGATATTTGCCGGGTCACTGCCCGGTCCGACGAGCACGAAATCGTTGTACATGACCTCCCGGCGGTTGACACCATAGCCGTCGGCGACCAGTTTGTCCTCCGCACTCCGGGCATGGACGAGGACGACATCGACATCGCCTTCACGGGCCAAGCGCAGTGCCTTGCCGGTGCCGACAGAAATTACCTTGACCTTGTATTCCCCGTCTTTTTCAAATGCCGGCAGAAGGATATCCAGCAAGCCCGAATTGTCCGTACTGGTCGTCGTCGCCAGGCGAATGAAGCTGGTGCCAGCCATACTTGTGCAGGTCCCGGTAAGAAAGATGATTAAACAGAGCGCGGTTTGGCAGAGTGTTCTTTTCATGAATGTCTCTTGTAATCCTTGTGATGTGGTTCTTGAGGCCGGGCATCGTAGATGATGTGCTCTGCGCCATTGTAGACCAGGAAGTGTTTGCCTTTGGCGCGGGCTATCATAACTACGCCGAGTTCCTGTGCCAGTTCCAGGCCCATGTTGGTAACACCGGAACGAGATAATAATACCGGTATCCCCATTTGCGCGGTTTTCATGACGATCTCGGATGTCAGTCGGCCGGTGGTGTAGAAGATCTTGTCGGCACCCGCCAGGTACTCCAGCCACATCGATCCGGCGATGGCATCGGCAGCATTGTGGCGCCCTACGTCTTCGACGAAAAGCAGGATGTCTGTGTGCAGGCACAGGCCACAGCCGTGCACCGCCCCGGCGCGTTTATAGATCTCGTTTTGCTGGCGAATATTATCCAGCAGCCCGTAGATCATCGACTGGTGTACGCTTACCTCGGGTAGCCTGACGGTGTAGAGTGCATCCAGTGTGCAGCTGAATACCGTGCCTTGGCCGCAGCCGGTTGTGACGGTGCGCTTCTTCAGTTTCTCGTCCCAGCCTGCGATACCATCCCAGGTGCTCACGTGGACCGATTCGCTGCGCCAGTTCACAGAAACATCCTTGATCTGCTTCAGTTGCTGGATAAAACGCTGATTACGCAGATAACCGATAGTGAGGGCTTCGGGGTGAGTGCCGAGTGTCATCAGGGTGACGATTTCACGCCCGTCCACATACAGGGTCAACGGTGACTCTCCTGCGACATGAACCTGGCGCAATCTTCCCTGTTCATCAAGCGCAGTAACCGGGTGTGTCGGTGACAGACCTTCCTGGCTCATGCTGGGGCGATAGCGGTGTTCGGACAATTCAATCTCCCCCGGGATGAGTTTGTCGTGTATTACGCCCTGGCCGGGTGTGCTCATGTATGTCTTTCAATTTAGGCCTATACTGGTACTTTATTGTGATCTGAATCTGATTTGAAGGTGTTGATAATGGCAAAAGCCTTCCCTGTCTCGATTATAGTGGCCTTTCAGAATACTTGCGATAACCGCTGGGAAAGTGGGTATTGGAAGGTGACGGGGCTGGTGGCAGGAGGTCCTGCCGGCGGCAATGGAATCCATCGGCAGCCGCTGCATGCGGTCACCGAAGGTACACAGTATCTATGGACAGGTTTAAGCATAGAACTGCACAGGGACGATGCCGAGAGCTATTATTTCAACATTATCAGTGATACTCCACGGGTATTCGTTATCTGCAACCAGCAGGCGTCGGAGCCGCTTAAACCATTCATTGCCACCCTGAGTTATGATGAGGCCGCTTCCTACATGGAAGCGGATGAAGTTGTGGAATCCGTGGCAATGCCAGCCGAACTGTATCGCTGGGTCGAACAGTATGTGCTGGAGAATTACCTCCCGGAAAAAAGAAAAAAACGCAAGCGGGATAACTGGAAGGAGATTGATAGTGATCGATCCGGAAGACGCTGATCCGGACAGCGGGTTTGAACAGGGCGACGAAGACGAGAGTTTTCTGGCACGCTGGTCGCGGCGCAAGCAGGCCGGTTATCAGCATCGGGAACACCCGTCCACTCCGGGTCCGCAAACAGGGACCGGGGAGACGCTGGCAGAAGATGATTTACAGCAGGCCGCCGCAGCGCAGAGGGAATTGACTGATGCGGATATGCCCCCGGTGAATTCGCTGGATGAAAAGAGTGACTTTGCGGCATTCATGTCGCCCGGGGTCAGTGAAAAGCTGAGAGCACAGGCGCTGCGCAAGCTCTTTCATCTGCCTGGTTTTCATGTGCCCGATGGCCTGGACGACTATGACGATGATTTTACACAATTTGCCAAACTCGGGGATATTGTCACCCGTGAAATGGAGCGCATGCTGCTGCGCGAGAGGCAGGCGGCAGATGCCGCGGAAGCTGCCTCAGAGCCGGATCAGGTGGAAGTTGAAGCTGAAACGGACAGGGTGCCAAATGCTGTGTCGGACGGGATGGCGGGTGGCGAAGCAGGGGATGCCGGCTTAAGTGCGGCAGATAAAAACAATGAACGGGGGTAACAGCCCGGGCATCGGGTGTACATCATGATGGATGGTGCGGAAACAGAACTGTTGTCCAGGCTTTCAAGCGCAACTGGCAACGGAGTTGCGCGCCGCAGGGCATGTGCAGCTGCAGCTTCAACAGAGTACCAGCCTGCCGCCGCTGTATCTTACCAGTCAGGTGGTAGGCTACTCATTGTCGGCGCGGAAGCGGGGACATTGGCGGCGGTCGCTGAACAGTTAAACGAGCGCGACAGCCTGCAGTGCACGGTGCTGGTGACGGAACAAACTTCAGCCGCCGGCGCCGAGTCAGGCACAGCGCTCATCCGTAGCGAGCTTACATCGCTCGCCGGTCATCTGGGGCAGTTCAGGGTGCAGCTGGAGTCGTCCGCTGCAATGGCCGCTTTGACGGTGGCGACAGGCAAAACTGAAGCACAGTTTGATCTGGTGCTCGATCTGAGCAGCCCTCCGATCCTGCGTAGCGAGATTCTGCCGCCTGGTTATTACGCGCCGGCCGATGCTGCTGCACTGCAACAGGCGCTGCGGGAACTGCCGACGCTGGTAGGGGAATTCGAAAAACCCAGGTATTTTCGCTACGACGCCTCGATCTGTGCGCATGGCAGAAGCGGCATCACCGCCTGCACGCGCTGCCTGGATGCCTGCCCGACCGATGCCATTGTTTCCATTGGCGACAGCATTGAGGTAGACCCGAGGCTGTGCCAGGGTGCGGGAAGTTGCGCTGCGGTATGCCCTACGGGTGCCATCGGTTATGCCTATCCCCAGCTCGGCGACACCCTGCAACGTCTGCGCACCCTGTTGAAAAGCTACCGGCAGGAAGGTGGTGACCGGGCGGTATTGCTGCTGCATGATGCGGAGGATGGCCGGCGTCGGCTTGCGACGCTGGCGCAGCAATTACCGGAAAATGTTATCCCGTTCGAGATCGAGGAGGTGGGCAGTGCGGGTATGGATACCTGGCTTGCGGCGCTGTCTTATGGTGCGTCAGCGCTGTGGTTGCTGGTTACCCCGGGTGTGCCCGTCTCGGTGATGACAGCCATCGAGGCACAGGTGAACATTGCCCGGGCTATTCTGGAAGGTATGGGGTATCCCGCGGAGGTACTGCAGATAAGCGGCCCGGATGCCGGGGCATTGTCGCAGCTGTTCGACAGCCGCTTACCGGTATTCGCACCTGATTACGCCCAGTTTGCGGCGCTGGATGAGAAACGTACCGTCATTCGTCTTGCCGTTGACCACCTGTACGAACAGGCGCCTGCGCCCAGGCCACTGGTCTCTCTGCCAGCGGGATCCCCCTTTGGTGAAGTCGAGGTCAGCGCCGAACGATGCACGCTGTGCATGGCCTGCGTGTCGCAATGTCCCGCCAATGCCCTGTCGGCGGGGGACGAAAAGCCGCAGCTGAAATTTATTGAGGCCAACTGTGTGCAGTGTGGCCTGTGTTGCAGGAGTTGTCCCGAGGATGCTATTGCCGCTTCACCGCGTTTTCTGTATGACACAGCCAAGCGCAACCGCATGCGCGTGCTCCACGAAGAGGAGCCCTTTTGTTGTATTCATTGCGGCAAAGCGTTTGCCACGCGCAGCGTTATCGACCGGATAACGCAGAAAATGAAGGGGCATCCCATGTTCAGTGGTGAGGCACTGGCGCGTATCAGTCTGTGCGACGACTGCCGCGTCAAGGCGATCTACAGCGATGAACAGGCCGGTAATGCCGGTATTTCCAGTGGAGAAAATCAGTGAATACAGAGCGAAAGACGCTGCCCGCAGGTGCGGTTTCTGACGATGGTCAGCGGGCACGCGCCGATGTCTACCGGCTGCTGGCCGCACTGCTGGCCGGGCCAGCTGACCAGACGCTGCTGGAACTGTTGCGTAATCTGGAGTCCGAGGCGAGCGCCGGCACCGCCATGAATTCAGCCTGGCAGGCGCTGCGCACAGCCGCGGAGAATGCCGGGGCAAAAGATGTCGAACAGGAGTATTTCAATTTATTCATAGGCTTGGGTCGTGGAGAGCTGGTTCCCTATGCGTCCTGGTACGTGCATGGCTTGCTGATGGAAAAGCTGCTGGCATCCTTGCGTGACGAGCTTGCCGTGCTGGGACTGGAGCGCCGTGACGGTGTCTCGGAGCCGGAAGATCATGTCGCCGCATTGTGTGAAACGATGGGGATGATTATTGGTGATTCTGAGCTATGCTTACGGGAGGTGGCTTTTTTTGAGATCTATCTGGACCCTTGGATGGGGCGCTTTTTCGTGGATCTGGAAAAAGCCGAAACAGCCGTTTTCTATAAAGCGGTTGGCCGTCTGGGCCAACAGTTTCTGCAGCTGGAGAGGCAGTATTTTTCCTTGCCGGCAGAGTGAACGTGATGAAGCCTTGCGAAGTCAATACAGTTGACCGACAGTGCTTCCAGTGGAGAAAAAGATGAAAGGACGATCCGCTCAGTACACAAGGGACCGCAGGTTGTTTCTCAAAGGCGCCATTGCAGCAGGCGGCGCAACAGCCCTGACGGCCGTATCGGCACCCCATCTCACGGACCCGATCGAGGACGAACGGGTGGACCCAGACGGCAATCATGACGCCGTTTCACAGGGTTACCGGGAAACCGCCCACATCAAAGCCTATTACCGGACGCTCAGGGACTGAAGCAGACAGACCGCGTCCCCCGCGCCGCAAGGTGTGCGCCGTCATCAGGAGGCGATAGCATTGGTTAGACGGACAGTCGTAAATCTACAACGCAGGAGGCCTGACCATGAAGCTGGTTAGAAAACAACGAGGCACCAACCCCCTCGGCATCGCAAGTCCGGTTCTGAATGCCAGCATGGACCGTCGAACGTTCCTCAGGCGCTCCGGTATTGCCGTTGGCGGCGTCGCTGCGGCGAGTGCACTGTCTGTGCCCATGATGAAAAAGGCGGCAGCAGACGCTGCACCCGCCAACCCGGATGGCAGCAAAGTCTCCCAGGTGCGCACCATCTGCACCCATTGTTCGGTCGGTTGCGGTATTTATGCCGAAGTGGAAAACGGCGTCTGGACCGGGCAGGAACCCGCCTTCGACCACCCCTTCAACCGCGGAGCACATTGTGCCAAGGGCGCCTCGGTGCGCGAGCACGGTCACGGTGAACGTCGTTTGAAGTATCCGACCAAGCTGGTCAACGGCAAGTGGACAAAGGTTTCCTGGGAACAGGCGATCAACGAGGTTGGCGACCAGATGTTGCAGATTCGTGAGCAGTCCGGCCCCGATTCCGTGTATTGGCTTGGTTCTGCCAAGCATAATAACGAACAGGCCTACCTGTTCCGCAAGTTGGCAGCACTTTGGGGGACCAATAATGTAGACCACCAGGCCCGCATCTGTCATTCAACCACGGTAGCCGGAGTCGCCAACACCTGGGGCTACGGCGCCATGACCAATTCCTACAACGATATACACAACAGCCAGGCGATACTGATTATCGGTGGTAACCCTGCCGAGGCACACCCGGTTTCCCTGCAGCATGTGTTTCGTGCCACAGAACGTAACCGGGCGCCGCTGATCGTTATCGACCCGCGTTTCACCCGTACAGCGGCGCACGCTGACCTGTACATGCGGATTCGTCCCGGTACCGACGTTCCGGTTGTCTGGGGCATGCTGTGGCATATTTTTGAGAATGGTTGGGAAGACAAGGAATTTATCCGCCAACGGGTCTACGGCATGGACGATATCCGCCAGGAGGTGGCCAAATGGACGCCTGATGAAGTCGAACGCGTTTCCGGCGTGCCTGAAGAGACGATAAAACGCGCGGCCAAGGTTATGGCTGACAACCGCCCGGGTACCTTCATCTGGTGTATGGGTGGCACGCAGCATACCATCGGTAACAACAATACCCGCGCCTACTGCGTTTTCCAGCTTGCGCTGGGCAACATGGGCGTCTCCGGTGGTGGTACCAATATATTCCGCGGCCACGACAATGTGCAGGGTGCCACCGATTTCGGTGTCTTGAGCCACACGCTGCCAGGCTACTATGGTGTATCGGAGGGTGCCTGGAAACACTGGGCCAAGGTGTGGGATGTGGATTATGAGTGGCTGTCGGGGCAATTTGACCCGGGCAGTTATGAAGAAGCCAAGGGTGAACCCGCCAAGCCCATGAATACCAAGGGTATCCCGGTATCGCGCTGGATCGATGGTGTGCTCGAAGACAAGGACAACATTGCGCAGAAGGACAACGTGCGGGCGATGGTGTTCTGGGGGCATGCGCCCAACAGCCAGACACGCGGCAAGCAGATGAAAGAGGCCATGGAAAAACTGGATCTGATGGTGATCATCGATCCGTATCCGACTGTCAGTGCTGTCATGCAGGATCGTACCGACGGTGTCTACCTTTTACCGGCGGCTACGCAGTTCGAAACCTATGGTTCGGTGACGGCATCCAATCGATCATTGCAGTGGCGCGACAAGGTCATCGACCCCTTGTTCGAGTCTCTGCCCGATCACACCATCATCTACAAGCTGGCAAACAAACTGGGGTTTGGTGAGAAGTTGTTCAAGAATATCAAGGTCAATGGTGAGGAACCTTTGATCGAGGATGTCACGCGCGAATTCAACAAAGGCATGTGGACCATCGGTTATACCGGCCAGAGTCCGGAACGCCTGAAACAGCACCAGCAGAACTGGCATACCTTCGATTACACCAGCCTGGAAGCCAAGGGTGGACCAGCCAACGGCGATTACTACGGTATGCCCTGGCCGTGCTGGGGGACCGCCGCCATGGGGCATCCGGGAACACCGAATCTGTACGACACCAGTAAACCGGTGGCCAGGGGTGGACTGAATTTCAGGGCCCGTTTTGGTGTCGAACATGACGGTGTCAATCTGCTGGCCGAAGGTTCCTATCCGAAGGGCAATGAAATCAAGGATGGCCACCCGGAATTTACCGCTGACCTGGTCAAGAAATTTGGCTGGTGGAATGATCTGACAGATGATGAAAAACAGCTGGCGGAGGGCAAGAACTGGAAGACAGACCTGTCCGGCGGCATCCAGCGGGTGGCCATCAAACACGGTTGTGCACCGTTTGGCAACGCCAAGGCTCGAACCGTCGTGTGGACCTTTCCGGACCCGGTTCCTGTGCACCGTGAACCTCTGTACACCTCACGGCGTGATCTGGTGGAGAAATATCCCAGCTACGAAGACCGCAAATCATTCTATCGGCTGCCGACCCGATACGGCTCCATCCAGGCGAAGGATTACACCGCTGAGTATCCGCTGATCATGACCAGTGGTCGCCTGGTCGAGTACGAAGGCGGTGGCGACGAGACGCGTTCGAATCCCTGGCTGGCTGAACTGCAGCAGCATATGTTCGCCGAAATCAATATTGTCGATGCCAACAATAACGGCATCAGTGACGGTGATCAGATCTGGGTGGAGGGTCCGGAGGGGGCGCGCATCAAAGTCATGGCCAAGGTGACACAGGAAGGTGTGGCCGCGGGGGTGGTATGGCTGCCGTTCCATTTCGGTGGACACTTCGAGGGCAGGGATCTGAGGGACAAATACCCGAAGGGCAGCGACCCCTACGTACTGGGTGAGGCCTGTAACACGGCATTCACTTACGGTTATGACTCGGTCACCCAGATGCAGGAAACGAAATGTTCCCTGTGCCGTATCAGCCGTGCCTGACAGGAAGGAGTATCAATCATGGCCCGAATGAAATTTCTCTGTGACGCTGAACGGTGTATCGAGTGCAACGCTTGCGTGACGGCCTGCAAAAACGAGAACGAGGTTCCCTGGGGTGTGAACCGGCGCCGGGTGGTCACCATCAATGATGGTTCACCCGGCGAACGTTCCCTGTCCGTTGCCTGCATGCATTGTTCAGATGCACCCTGTGCAGCGGTGTGCCCGGTGGATTGTTTTTATACCACCGACGATGGTGTGGTGTTGCACGACAAGGACATCTGTATCGGTTGTGGGTACTGCTTCTACGCCTGTCCCTTCGGTGCGCCGCAATTTCCCACTACCGGTGCTTTCGGTTCGCGGGGCAAGATGGATAAATGCACTTTCTGTGCAGGTGGCCCGGAGGAGGACAACTCAGCAGAGGAACACCGCAAGTATGGCGGCAACCGCCTGGCTGAAGGGAAACTTCCCCTGTGTGCCGAGATGTGTGCCACCAGAGCCCTGCTGGCTGGGGATGGTGATACGGTTTCCGATATCTTCCGCGAGCGCGTGACCTGGAGGGGTTCATCAGGGTTTACGTGGGGTTGGGGGGTGGCTTATTCCAAGCCAGGCCTGCGCAACAGTCGTGATGTCGAGGGCAAGGCCGCTGGCAAGGACTAAGGCGACAGGTCCGTTATACATAGAGCGGCAAAGGAGCCTGCGACAATGAACCAGACTAAGCCATGGCAGATCCCTTGTGCCGCCGTTTTCAGCCGCATGCTGATGGCTCTTTTTGTCTTGGTGCTGGTGGTGATGCCGCAATTTGCACCACAGGCAAGGGCTGACGCTGATACAGCCGCGGGAAAGGTGGCCAATCCGGGCACGGAACTCTGGCGCGAGGTCAGGCAGCGCGAAGCACCTCTGGCTGGTGCAACCCAGGTGACAGGGATGGACAGCGGTGTGCTTATTAACACCCTGGGTGAGCAGTGGCGCCGGTTCCGCATGGAGCAACTGGTTCCAGTAGCCGGTGCGCTGATCGGCGGGGTACTCGGGCTTATTATCTTGTTTCATCTGTTCAAACGGGGTGTCCGTCTCGAGCATGGTCGATCTGGCAATTATATCCAGCGCTTCAAGGAGATAGACCGCATCCTGCACTGGTATGTCGCTACTGTATTTATCTTTCTGGCATTGACTGGCCTGATACTGTTGACCGGTCGGGTGGTGTTGATACCGGTTTTCGGTCACGAAGTGTTCTCTGCGATCGCCTCGGCCAGCAAGGAGGGGCACAACCTGTTTGGCCCGCTGTTTCTGCTTGGTGTTGTCGGTCTTTTTATTCGTTTTGTCAGCAAGAATTTCCCCGGCAAGGGGGACCTCGGCTGGCTGTTGAAGGCTGGCGGTTTTCTCGGCGGCAAACACCCGTCCGCCGGGTTTTTCAATGCGGGTGAAAAGATCTGGTTCTGGTTGGTGATTGTCGTTGGCCTGACCATTTCGGTGACCGGGCTGATACTTGAATTTCCGTTTTTCGGGCAGGATCGACCGTTGATGGCACTATCACTGGTGCTGCACGGTGTCGGCGCTGTGCTGCTTGTCGCGGGTCTATTTGGGCATATCTATGTCGGTACTGCCGGCATGGAAGCATCGCTGGAGAGTATGACTACCGGCTATGTCGATGTTAACTGGGCGCGCCAGCACCACGACCAGTGGGCCGAAGTGTGTGAAGCAGAGGGCGCCGTCGTTGCCGGTGAAGACTTGAAGAAAAAACAGCAGTTGCGCGGGACAAAAAACAGGGTTCCTAGCCGGCCGGCGACAGAGGAGGGGCAGTGATTACGGAATTTATAGACGGACCACTCTGGTATTTTGCACTGATTGTCTTTCTGATCGGCGTGGCGTGGCGCCTGTTGGCTATTTTCCGTACCCGCAGCAAGCGGGATTTTTCCGTGCCCCGGCGCTCTGCCGCCGCGGGTGCTGTCATGACCGGTCTGCGGCGCTTTGTACCGCGACCCGAGATGAGTCCGCGTATCCGCTTGCATGTGGTCGCGGGTTATATGTTTCACCTCGGTCTGTTTGCTCTGCTCCTGTTTGCCGCTCCCCATGTCCTGTTCCTGAAGGAAAACCTGCTGGGTTTTGGCTGGACGCCGATGCCATATTGGGCATTTATCGTCTCATCACAGATTGCCTTCGCAGGACTGTTGCTGCTTTGGCTGCACCGTATTCTAAATCCGGTCACCCGTCTGATTTCGGACGCCGACGACCATGTCGCCGCGGTACTGACTTTTGTCGTTATGTTGACGGGCTGCCTGGCATTGATGGAAACCTTTGCCGGGTTGAGGGTATTGCACCGCTTTAGCGTCGAACTGCTGATGATCTATTTTCCTTTCAGCCGCCTGATGCATGCCTTTACCTTCATTCCCAGCCGTGCCTATACCGGCGCCTGGTTCGGCCGGCGTGGTGTGGATGCCTGATGAGTGAAACCAGCGGGGTGGGGTCATGAGCAGCCGATTTGAGCAAGGAGTCGAGGCAATGCGGGCGCAGATGGATGCCCGGGTTGTGTCTTATCTTTCCAGCTGTGTGCACTGCGGCATATGCGCGGAAGCCTGCCTGTTTTTTACCGAGACCGGCGATCCGCGTTATACCCCGATTCACAAGACCGAGCCCATGCGCAAGCTGTGGAGCCAGGAATATACCTTCTGGGGCAAGATCGCCAGCAAACTCGGTCTGCGCAAGCCGCTGACCGAAGAGGACTTCGCGGACTGGGAGATGCTGGTTTACGATGGATGTTCGATGTGCGGCCGTTGCAGCATGGTGTGTCCGCTTGGCGTCGATATTGCGTATATTATCCGCAAGGTGAAGGAAGGGCTCAGTGCGGCGGGTTATTCACCGCAGGATCTTGTGGAGGCGGGCGAGCGTGCGCGTACCATCGGCAGCCCGATGGGTGTGACCGTAAAAACCCTCGAGGCCACGATTCGCGTGCAGGAAAAGGAGACCGGCCTGGAAATCCCGCTCGACAAGGAAGGTGCCGAGTATCTCTGTCTGTTTTCATCCGGTGAAATTGCCGGTTTCCCCGAATTCATAGGCTCCCTGGCCAGGATTTTCAAGGCGGCGGATGTCTCATGGACCATCAGCCGCGAATATTTTGAAGCCACTAACACCGGGGTTCAGCTCGGTAACTCGGGGCTTGCGGCGGAACTGGTGGAACGGGTTGTGGCTGCGGCAGAAAAGCTGAAAATTAAAACGGTCATCAGCCCGGAGTGCGGGCACGCATACAGCACCATTCGCTGGGATGCGCCCAATATCATTGGCCGACCGCTGCCATTCAAGGTGGTGCACATCATGGAGTTACTCGATCAGTTGCGCACTGAGGGGCGGTTGCAGATCGACGGCAGCATAGACGATCGACTCAGTTTTCACGATCCATGCAATATCAGCCGCCGGGGTGGCGTGTTGCAGGAGCCGAGGAGACTGCTCAACATGGTCGCCCCCAATTTTGTCGAAATGACAGAGCACGGTGATATGAACTGGTGTTGTGGCGGCGGTGGCGGTGTCAGCTCCAACGAACGTGCCAATGAGCTGCGTCTGCAGGTGTTCAGTGCCAAGAAACGCCAGCTGGACGAGATCAATGTGGATTTACTGGTTACCTCCTGTTCCAATTGCCGACACATGATCGAGGACGGGCTGGAAGAAAATGAAATGGAGATTGAACTGGTCGGGATTACGGAACTCATTGCCGATCACCTGGCCGGGGAAACACCTGATCGCGGTCAGTAATTCGTCCATTCGGTGCTATGCCGGCTTTCCAGTATGCTGAACAACCGGCAAAAACCTGTGATCGGATTTGCCGCCTACAGCGGCACCGGCAAGACGACGCTACTGAAACAGATCATTCCCTTGCTGCGTGGCAAGGGTATTCGCGTCGGCGTCATCAAGCATGCACACCATTCGTTTGAAATCGATAAACCTGGCAAGGACAGTTATGAGCTGCGCATGGCCGGTGCTTCCCAGATGCTCATCGCCTCCACGCAACGCGAAGCGCTGGTTGTAGAGAAAGAAACCAGGTGTGAGGCAGATCTCAATCGCCTGCTCGAAAAGCTGGATCAGGATTCACTGGATATCATCCTGGTGGAAGGTTTCAAGGACGAAGCTTTTGCCAAGATAGAACTCTACCGGGGAGCGATGGGGAAACCGCCTTTGTACCCGGGTGATGCCAATATCATTGCCATAGCGACGGACTGTGAACTGCCGCTAGCCACTCATCTTCCGGTACTGAATATCAATGCCGCTGATCAGATTGTTGACTTTATTTGCAGATCCCTGATGTAGCGAAATAATGCACGGCTGGACCTGGGCGGTTTGTTCTGCGCGTGTTCCTTTTTCGCCTGGCGAATCAGATGCCGTAGATGCTGACGATCCGCCTGTGCGTGCAGTTCCAGGAATGCTCCAACAGCGGGGTCGCCTTCCTCTATCAGGCGATCCCGCCAGATTTCCAGCTCATGGTGTCTCTGTGCCTGCTGGCGGGCTTCCAGGTGTCGTCGTTGGAAATACTGCTGAATCGGTTCCGGGTCGACGTTCCGCATCAGTTTGCCAATGTATTGCAAGTGCCGTTTGCGGGCGCCGTGCGAGTGCAGGCGCTTGGCCTCTTTCAGCGCAAGCACCAGCTCCTGCGCAAGTCCCAGCGATAGCCACTCGGATTCCGGAATATCCAGCAGATCGGTTCCCAGCTTTTGTAACGCGTGGGCATCGCGTTTAAGCTGGGATTTGCTCGGCGCTGGTTCGCTCGGCTCGATATCGTCCTGCATAGGTTTTCGCACTGTCTGGCTTGCGGGTATTATGCGGCAAATAAACTGCTCAAGGCCAATTAAAACCATGACCAGGCTGCAGGAATACCGGGTTGAAATTTACGTGATGGAGTTAAGCGATGCGCAAGGCACCAACGATGCCGTCTGGTCGCAATACCAGGACGTACGCGATGATCCAGGCTTGCGGCGAACGCATCACTTCGAGGGACGCTATGAAAATATCTATGTCGCTGAAGACCGTATTCCTGCTTTGAAGCGGGTATTGCAGGCTGCACGCCAGGGTGCAGCGCGGTTTCTGCGACGAGAAGGGGGCAGCCTGTCCGCGGGTTTCTGGATCAATGACATGGGGCCCGGTCACGTGACCGTGCCGCACAGTCATGACGAGGATGATGAACTGGTGTCTGGTGTGTATTACGTCAGGGTGCCGGAGAATTCCGGCGAACTGGTGCTGACCCGTGGCGAGACCAGTGTGCGGATTACACCCAGGCAGGGCCTGTTTGTTTTCTTTGCACCGGATGTGGTGCATGAGGTCACTGCAAACAACAGCGCTGAGACGCGTTTGTCCATTGGCATGAATTTCGGAATCAAGAGCGCTTAGGGTGCTGTTTGCGAGATGAAAACGGGTTTCATTGGATTATGCCTGTTGTAACGCTGTTTTCAGTGATTGAGTCCCCCGCGCACCCGAATTTTACGGCGCTGTACAGGCGTCTCAAAGTCAATGAAGTGAAATTCAACTCGATGAGAAAAGTCATTGCGCGGTTGAAAACACAACGGCCGGATTTTATCGTGGCCGAGTTTTCTTACGGCTACAGCAACAACTATGCCGGGGTGAATATCAGCAACCTGGATGTGCTGTTAGCCAGTCTGCGCAAGTATGCGCCGCATGCCCGGGTCATCGTCATGGTGGATAAGGCTGAACGTCAATACGTCGGTAAGCTGGCTGCTCGTTTCCCCCTGCATGCGGTCTTGCAGTACCCGGTGCAGGAACAAGCGATCGAAGCGTTGTTGACAGGGCAATGACGTTTTCACAGCTTGTCACTTCTCCCTGGTTCGTGGCCGCACTGTTTTTTGTTATCGCTTATGCCTATTCAAGCGTGGGTCTTGGCGGGGGCTCCACTTATACCGCATTACTGGCGGTGCTGGGATTCAACAATCTGACCATACCGATGGTCTCTCTGGTGCTGAACCTGGTTGTCAGCGCCGTAGGCAGCTTTAACTTTATAAGAAACAGGCATGCGCGGTTCAGCCTTGTCCTGCCGTTTCTGCTGTCATCGATACCCATGGCCTACCTGGGAGGCAGCCTCCAGATCCCCAGGGAACTGTTCTACTGGGTGCTCCTGCTTTCACTCATGTTTGTCGCGCTTCGGCTCTATGTGTGGAAAAGTACGTCGCTGAGACTCAAACTGACCGCCGGACGGAGACTGGCTGTTTCGTTGGTGATTGGCGCTGTGCTGGGACTGCTGTCTGGGATAGTCGGCATTGGTGGCGGCATTTACCTGGTGCCGCTGATCGTTATCCTCGGCTTGGGAACGATAAAGGAAGCGGCGGCCTGTGGGGCTATTTTTATCTGGCTCAATTCACTATCAGGCCTGGCAGCCCGACTTCAGTACAATGCAATTGATTTCAGCGACTATATACCGGTTGTTTTTGCGGTTTTGCTTGGTGGTGCGCTGGGCTCCTTCATGGGGGCCGGCAGATACTCGCCGCAGACCATGGAGAGAGTGCTCGGTGTTGTAGTCATGGTCGCGATTGTCTTATTGCTCGGAAAGGTGTGGCCCGGTCTATAACAGGTACCAGGTTCCCAGTCCCAGAAATGCCATGAAACCGACCACATCGGTGACCGTGGTGAGAATGACACTGCCCGCCAGGGCGGGATCGATACCCAGGTGTTGTAGCGCAAGCGGAATACTGAATCCCGCCAGTGCCGCACACACCAGGTTGATCATCAGAGCTGCCGCAATGATCAAGCCTATGTCGGTGTTCTGGAACCAGGCAGCGGCGATCATGGCGACTACCGCAGCCCAGATCAGGCTGTTCATGATACTGATAAGAATTTCTTTAATCATCAACGCCCTGGCGTTGGTGGGTCCGACCTGGCCAAGGGCCAGTCCACGTATCATGATGGTCAATGTCTGGTTTCCGGCAATGCCGCCCATACTGGCGACGACGGGCATGAGTACGGCCAGGGCGACGACTTTTTCCAGGGTGGTTTCGTACAGGCCAATGACCCAGGAAGCCAGAAAGGCGGTTGCCAGATTGATCCCCAGCCAGACGGCGCGACGACGGGCGCTGAGCACGGCCGGGGCAAAGATGTCATTCTCTTCATCCAGGCCCGCCATGCTCATCAGAGAGTGGTCCGCCTCTTCGCGAATAACGTCAACCACGTCATCGATGGTGATACGACCGAGCAGTCTGCCTGCCTCGTCAACAACCGGCGCAGAGACCAGATCCCGGTCCTCAAACAGACGAGCGACGACATCGTCTGTTGTGGAGGCCAGGATACCGGCTACGGAACTGTCCATAAGCTCGGCAACGCTGGCGTCAGGATCGCTGGTCAACAAGGTTGCCAGGGATAACAGTCCCTGGTAGCGGTCGAAACGGTCAACCACTATCAGGTTGTCGGTAAGCTCCGGAACTTCGCCGCGCAAGCGCAGATAGCGTAATACCACGTCCAGCGTGACGTTGGCGCGTACCGTTACGATGTCCAGGTCCATCAGGCCACCGGCGGTATCCTCCGGATAGGAAAGCACGGTTTCCAGCCGCTGGCGGTTCTGCTTGTCCATGGAGTGCAGTAATTCTTGGGTCAGTGCAGCGGGAAGGTCCTGTAGGAGATCGGCGAGGTCGTCAGTATGCAGTCCTTCGGTAATGGCCAGCAGCTGGTCGGTTGCCATTTTCTCGATGAGGCCGGCGCGCACGTCATCGTTGACCTCGATGAGCACCTCGCCCTTGTCCTCGGCGTCGACGAGCCCCCAGAGGATCTCGCGCGGACCGTGCGGAAGGGACTGAATCAGATCGCCGATTTCGGCAGGATGCAGACTGGCCAGCAGTTGCTGCACCTGAACTGCAGTACCTCTGTGCAGGGCCGTGGACAGGGCTTCCAGTCGTTGCTGTGTGCTTTTCCGCTCGGCTGATTCCGCCATGACAAACACCCGGGTGTGTATTCGGGCAGAGTGTAACAGCCCGATTCCGACAGTGTTAAATTTCGTTTAGTTTCACCAGCAGTTGGCTGATTTTTGCCGGATCGTCGTTGTGCAGAATGTCGTTCACTACCGGCGTGAGCTGCGTCATCCGGCTCTTGTGAATCACATTCTTGACCTCCAGCAAGGCGGTGGGAGGTACGGAAAAATCGCTCAGGCCCATGCCCAGTAACAGGCGGCTATAGCGTGGATCACCCGCCATTTCTCCGCACATGGATACCGGTACATCGTGCTGCCGGCCGGCATCGATAACCATCTTGATCAATCGAAGTACCGCGGGATGCAGGGGGTCGTAGAGGTAAGTGACTTCATCATCGATTCTGTCGATGGCCAGCGTGTACTGAATAAGATCGTTGGTGCCGATCGACAGGAAGTCCAGTTTGCGGGCGAACAGACCGGCGGACAGGGCCGCTGCCGGGACCTCGATCATGCCCCCGATGGGCATATTACGGTCAAACGCCAGGCATTCTCGGTGCAACTCGTCTTTTACCTCATCAATGAGCGTCAGTACTTCACTGAGCTCCTGAGCGCTGGAGAGCATGGGAATCATCATACCGACAGGGCCCTTGCCGGAAGCGCGCAGAATGGCGCGGAGTTGGGGACGGAACAGGTCCGCATGTTTCAGGCACAGTCGGATAGCACGCAGCCCCAGCGCTGGATTGGGTGACAGGTGCTCACTTGGCGGTTCAGCACCACACTCCTTGTCCGAACCCAGATCCAGGGTGCGGATGGTGATGGGCAAGCCTTTCAGTGCTTCTATCGCGGAGAGGTATTGTTGCAGCTGTTCATCTTCGCCCGGGATATCGCTGCGGTTCATGAACAGGAACTCAGAGCGATACAGGCCAATTCCCTCGGCGCCGGCACTACGAGCAGCGAGCACATCCTCATGTAGTTCCACGTTGGCCAGCAAGTGGACGCGGGTGCCATCCAGGGTGACTGCGGGTTTGTCCTTGAGACGCTGGAGTTCGCCACGGCGCGTTTTTTGCTGATGTTGCCGGTGTCGATACTCTTCGAGTGTGGCGTCGTCAAAGCCGGTCAGCAACACACCCCGTGCACCATCCAGGATGACGGCATCGCCGTCATGGAGCTGATGCGGTGTCACATGGGTGCCGACTATTGCCGGAAGGCCAAGGCTACGCGCAAGAATGGCTGTGTGAGACAGCGGGCCGCCGGATTCAGTGACAAAACCGGCAATACCCTGATGGTGCAGAAGGACGGTTTCTGCGGGTGTCAGATCGTGTGCAACGACGATGGCGCCAATCAACTGATCGTCATTCTGTGGATCAGTGTGAGTATTCTCGCCGAGCAGTATGCGTTGAAGGCGCGTGACAATATGATCCACGTCATCTTTTCGGGTACGCAGGTAAGGGTCGTCCATTTCGTCGAACACCTGCGCGAGTGCGTCACGCTGCGACTTCAGTGCCCATTCGGCGTTGCACTGGCGTTGGCGAATAAGTTCAACCGGCGCGGCCGTGAGCAGGGTGTCTTCCAGCATCAGCAGGTGGGTATCGATAAAATCGATAATGTCGGCGGCGGTATTTTCCGGAATGCTGTTACGGATGGCCTTGAGTTGCTGGCGTGCTGTGGCCACGGCGTGGTGAAATCGCGCAACTTCGTCTTCGACTGATTCTTCGGGGATGGATGTCTCGTGGACTTCGACTTCACCCCATTCCAGTCGATGCACCTTGCCGATGGCTATGCCGTGCGAGATGCCGATGCCGGAAATAGTGACGCTCATTCGCTTTCGCCGAACCGCTGCTGAATGAGTTCGCTGAGACCGTCAATGGCATCCTTTTCATCGTTACCATTGGCAATCAGGGTGATTTCGGTGCCTTTTGATGCGGCCAGCATCATCACACCCATAATGCTTTTTCCATTGACTTCCTGGCCGTCGCGCGCGACTTTGATATCACTGGCATATGAAGACGCCAGGGTAACGAATTTGGCTGCCGCGCGTGCATGCAGTCCAAGCTTGTTGACAATGGTGACGGTCCTGTTATGCACGTTGAGCGCCTTCGACATTAAACGTCATTATGCCGTCACGGCCACCGCTTACGGCTTTCTGTTGCAGTGCTTCAAGATCGAGATCCGGATAATTGAGTACACGGATCAGCATGGGCAGGTTCAAGCCGGATACAATGCGCAGTTCATGGTGGCTGTGCAGCCGGCAGGCAATATTGCTGGGCGTGGCTCCGTACAGATCGGTTAACACCAGCACGCCGTCCCCGCCGTCCAGTTCTCGCGCTGCCTGCCTGGCATCTGCCAGAATCTGTTCGGGATCGCAATCGGACGCCGCTGCCAGGACGCCGGTTGATAAAGGGCTGATGCCCACGACATCAATGGCCGTGCGCAGCATGACTGCGCCTATGTTGTTATGGGTGATAAGCAAAATGCCGACCTTCACGGCAACTCCCGGTGGCGCTTTGCCACATCCGGATAACGTTCCTTGAAATAGCGTTGCAGGTGCTCGACAAGGTACACAGAGCGGTGTTGACCACCGGTACAACCGATGGCAACAGTCAGGTAGTTGCGCTTGTCCGCTTCGAATGCCGGTATCCAGTTATCAAGAAAGGAACACAACTCCGAACACATCCGCGCTACTTCGGGCTCACCGTCCAGGTAGGCGATGACTTCTTTGTCTCTCCCGGTTAACGGGCGTAAGCCGGGTTGCCAGTGTGGATTGGGCAGGCAGCGGGCATCAAACACAAAATCGGCGTCTGTCGGTACGCCACTTTTATAGCCAAATGATTCAAATAATAATGACAGCCGGGTGTTGCGAAGATAGCCTATGCGCTGATACACCATATCGCGTAACTGGTGAACGGTGGAATTGCTGGTATCGATAAAAAGATCGGCACGTTCAGCGATTGGCTCCAGCAGTTCTCTTTCGAAATCGATGGCTTCGCTTAGCGAAAGATGGCGGTTACTCAAGGGGTGCCGGCGGCGTGTTTCGCTGAAGCGCTTGAGCAGGGTGTCAGTTTCACAGGTCAGGAACAGTACTTCGCTTTCGATTTCTTGTGTTTGCAGCTGATCGAGAATCTGATTGAAGTGCTGCAAGCCCTGGGGCAGGTTACGTGCATCAATGCCCGCAGCAGCGTTTTCAATGGGGTGTGGTGCCAGCTTGAGTTCCTGGGCCAATGCATTCAGCAAACCGGTGGGCAGGTTATCAATACAGTAATAACCCAGGTCTTCCAGTGTATGCAGAGCAACACTTTTTCCCGAGCCGGAAAGTCCGCTGACAATAACCAGTTTCAAAACAGTAGTCCCTTGACTGAGTGCCGGTCCCTGCTTTTTACCACAAAGATCACTGGGGCTACAAAGTTATTGATGGGCAAGGTACTAACTATTCTCCATGAAACGTGCCTGGCGTTCCATAAACAGTTTGGCTGAGTCGAAGCCTTTTTGCCTCAGTGTATGATTCCGGGCGGCCGCTTCTGCCAGCACCGCCAGGTTGCGACCGGGGGCAACCGGCAGGGTGATTTCCGGGATATCGACTCCAAGTATAGCCTGCGTGGTGCGTGAGCCGTGCAGCCGGTCGATTCTATGCATCTGTTCCTCTGTCATCTGTATCAGCTTGAGAATCAGCCGCAGGTTTCGAGACTGCTTGATGGCGCTGTCACCGAACATCGCGCGGATATTAAGAATGCCAAGGCCACGGACTTCCAGGGAATCGCGCAATACCTCCGGGCAGCGTCCATTGAGAAGATCGGGGGAGGTCTTGGCGAAAATCGGCGCGTCATCGGCCACCAGGCGGTGACCGCGTGCAACCAGTTCCAGTGCCAGCTCACTTTTACCCACACTGGGATCACCGGTTATCAGCAGTCCCAGACTGAAGACTTCCAGGAATACACCGTGCAGGGTGATTTTATCTGCAAACAGGTTGGTTACGTAATACTGTAGATAGTTTACCAGCTGCAGCGTGGACTGAGGGGAACTGAGCAACGGTGTTGAACTGGCTTCGCTGCGTTGTTTGATGTCCTCAGGTACAGTCTGTCGGTCGCCAATAACGATAAGATCGGTCGTTCCGTTAAATAACTGGTTGATCAGATCACGGCGGGAGTTATCACCAAGATGATCAAGGTAGTCGATCTCCGTGGAACCGAGAACCTGCACCCGGTTGGGATGAATCAGGTTCAGATGTCCCACCAGAGCAGCCATGGAGCATTCGGACTGGGGGTTCTTTATGGCGCGGCTTTTACCCAGCTGACTGCCTACCCACTGCAACTTCAGTTTGTCCTTCAGGGACTCGAACAGGGTGCCGACAGTGGCATCAATGTTCATGCACAAAGTTGCTGTCAGTTGCTGACCAGTTCAAAACATTGCTTGCTGTCATCACAGTTACGCAGTTTTGTGCAGAATTCCTGGTTGCTGAACATCGCGGCCAGATGCGCCAGGATTTGCAGATGTTCGTCAGTGGATTCTTCCGGTACCAGTAAAGCGAATAGCAGGTCAACGGGGTTGCGGTCGATGGCGTCAAAATCAGTCCCCTGCTTGAGGACGGCCATGGCGGCGATAGGTTTTTTAAGGCCGTTCAAGCGGCCGTGTGGCAAAGCGACGCCCTTGCCCAGCCCGGTACTGCCCAGGCGTTCGCGCCCAATCAGGCTGTCGAAGATCTCACCACCGGCAAAATCCGGCAGGTCACTGGCCAGCAGTTCGCTGAGCAATTCCAGACTGCGTTTCTTGCTGAAACTGTCTTGGCGACAGGCAATACGTTCTGGTTGCAGGATTTCAGAGATTTCCATGATCTTGTGTTTGATTTGTCGGGCAGTTCCAGGTGTCTGTTAATATGCCCTGGAGCTGCCCCGGGTACGTTATTCCTACAGGCTTTGTTTCTTGAGCGCGCCTTCACTACGGTGATGGTCGGTCATTTTTTCCTTGTGTTTCTTGATCTGTCGATCCAGTTTGTCGGTCAGTCCGTCAATCGCCGCGTACATGTCTGCCTCGGTGCTATCGGCAAACAGTTTGCCGCCGCTGAGCTGCATGGTGGCTTCCGCCTTATGACGCAGTTTCTCTACACTCAGAATAACGTGTACATCAGTGACGTTATCAAAGTGACGTTCCAGCCGCTCAAATTTTTCGCTTACATAATTGCGCAGCGGATCCGTCAGTTCGACGTGATGTCCGGTAAGATCTATTTGCATCGATACACTCCTCGTCCAGCGCCTCAAGCGAGGCGTTTTCGTTCATTAGAAGGTGGTATGGCCATTGCCTCACGGTACTTTGCAATGGTCCGTCGGGCCACTTTTATCCCCTGATCAGCCAGCAGGCTGGCGATTTTACTATCGCTCAGCGGCTTGTTTGGGGTTTCTGCAGCCACCAGTTTTTTGATAATGGCGCGAATGGCGGTTGCGGAACACTCACCACCGTCCGCTGTACCAACATGGCTGGAGAAGAAATATTTGAATTCGTAGATGCCGCGAGGCGTGTGCATGTATTTCTGTGTGGTGACGCGTGAAATGGTGGATTCGTGCATTTCCACGGTTTCGGCGATATCGCGAAGTACCAGCGGTTTCATGGCTTCATCGCCATATTCAAAAAAGTTGCGTTGGCGGTCGACGATACAACGGGCTACCTTCAGCAGCGTTTCATGACGGCTCTGCAGACTTTTAAGGAACCAGCGCGCCTCCTGCAGATGGTTGCGCAGGTAGGTATTGTCCTCGCTGTTATCGGCGCGCTTCACCAGGCTGGCGTAGTGACTGTTGATGCGTAACCGGGGTGCTGTCTCTATATTCAGGTCCACCTGCCACTTGCCCTTGTTTTTAAATACAAATACGTCAGGCACAACATACTGCGGTGTTGCGCTGGTAATCTGCGAGCCCGGTCTCGGGTTGAGCGACTGGACCAGTTCGAGCACTTCCTTGAGCTCGGCTTCGGTCAGTTTCATACGCCGTATAATCTGATTATAGTCCCGATTTCCGAGCAGATTGACGTGTTCCTGCACCAGTTGCAGCGCCTGTTTGCGCCAGGGTGTGTCCGGGGCGAGTGCCTGCAGCTGAATCGTCAGACATTCGGCCGGATCCCGGGCGCCAACGCCAATCGGGTCAAAATGCTGAATACGGCGCAGAACCGCCTGTATTTCTTCAACACCGATTTCCAACTCCGGATCCAGTGCCAGACTATCGCGCAGTTCTTCCAGGGATGAGTACAGATAACCATCGTCATTGACTGAGTCGATAATGGTTTCGGCAATGGAACGATCGATATCGCTGAAGGGCGTCAGGTCGAGCTGCCATTTCAGGTGTTCCTGCAGGCTCTGATTTTCTCCACCGTGGGTTTCAAAGAAATCCCTGCCCTCACCATCAGCGGGTGCGCTGTAGCTGGTTGCACCCATATCGTAAGTGTCTTCCCAGTTAGTGTCGCCAGGTAAGTCTTCCGGAATGGTGTCCGTAGTGCTGGAAACTTCTGTTTCCGCTGTGTCGGCAGCCTGTTCATTGCTGGCTTGCACTTCGTTTTTGTCGCGCTGTTCCTGCCCGGCATCCATTGCGCTGTCGGTTTCAGGCTGCGACTCCCCCTCGTCGCGTTCCAGCATCAAATTGGAATCGAGAACACCTTGAACCTCAAGTTGCAGTTCCAGCGTCGAAAGCTGCAGCAGGCGGATCGCCTGTTGCAGTTGTGGCGTCATGGTTAAATGCTGCCCGAGCTTAAGTTGGATCGACTGCTTCATGTTTTGGTGTTATTGAGTTCCTGTCATTCGGCCGCAGGAAAAACCATATTCTACTGCATTTATTATGCCAGTGAAGTGTTTGCTGCAAATTTGTTACGATTTTCCTGTCCGTGTCACATCCTGAAATGGTCGCCAAGATAAACATCGCGCACTTTCTGATTCTGCAGAATCGCATCCGGCGGTCCTTCTGCCAGTGTCCGGCCGCTGCCCAGGATATACGCGCGATCGCAGATGCCCAGCGTTTCGCGGACATTGTGATCCGTGATCAATACCCCGATGTCACGTTCTGTCAGGTGTTCCACAATTCGCTGAATATCGATGACCGAAATCGGATCAACACCGGCAAAAGGTTCATCCAGCAGGATGAAGCTCGGCTCCATCGCCAGCGCCCGCGCGATTTCCACGCGTCGGCGCTCACCGCCGGATAAGCTCAGCCCTTTCTGATCCCTAAGGTGGCCGATGTGCAGTTCCTGTAACAGTTCTTCTATCTTATCGGCACGATTCCGGCGAGTTAAATTTTTTCGCATTTCCAGCACCGCACGCAGGTTGTCGGCAACGCTCAGTTTGCGGAATACAGACGCTTCCTGAGGCAGATAGCCCACGCCGTGACGGGCACGAATGTGCATCGGAAAACGGGTCAGTTCGCTCTCGTCGAGCCATACCGAGCCGCTGTCACTGGGAATCAGGCCCACGATCATATAGAAACAGGTGGTTTTCCCGGCACCATTGGGGCCCAGCAGACCCACCACCTCTCCGCTGTCGACATGCAGGGAAACTGTATCGACGACCTGGCGGCCTGAGAAGTTTTTGCTCAGTTGGCGGGCTTCCAGGCAGGTCATGGCTTGGCCGATGGTTTTTGGGGCTTTTTTTCGGTTTTAGGCTGGATGGTGATGTGCACGCGTTCGTCGGGCTGGTCGGTGCCGGCACTAACCTGATCTTTTACCATGTCATATTCGATGCGCTCGCTGCGCAGCACATCACCCTGCTGCTCAACTTCGGCCTGTTTGAGCAGAATAATATGTTCCGGATTGGTGTAATATTCCATGCGCAGCGCCTTGGCGTGTACATCCTGGTCTTTGTTGTCAGGTCGTTGCTGATAGGTCGCCGGGTTGCCTTCCACGATGACTTTCTCTATCTCATTACCCTTGTTGTGCACGGTCATGGTTTCACCGGTGAGTAGCAGGGTACCCTGTGCGACTTTTACACGGCCCCGATAGGTGCTGATGCCCTTGGCATCGTCGAGTTCAACGCGGTCAGCTTCGATCATCATCGGCTGCTGGCGGTCGCTGGAAAGCCCCCAGGCCACCATCGGTAATACTGTCAAACTCAGGAAAATCAACTGCTTCAGAAGCTTATTCATGAATTCCCCGTGCTTGCGCGAGAAGCTCCAGTCGTTGCCGGCCCAGGTTGGCGCGCATTCCTGTGGCGGTAAAATGCCAGCTCCCTGCCGGTAACACAACCGCCTCGTCCGTTTCTACACTATCGCCGTGTCGGTCAAACAGCGTCCAGCTTGGTTGCCTGATAGTGAGGTCAGCTTGCTGTGCGGCAGCGTACGGCATGCTATCCCGTTGACCGGTATGCATATACAGCCAGAAGCTGGCCGCTGTGGCCATTGCTATGCCTGTCAGCAGCCAACTGGAAAGCCCGATCACAGGTAGCTTTCCAGCTCCCGCTGCAGCACGCCCTGGGCTTCCATCAGCATTTCACAGGTGTCCCGGGCCGCACCACGACCGCCGGCACGGGGTGTCTGCCAGTGGGCATGTTTTATTACCCAGGGATGGGCATCCTGAACGGCGATAGCCAGGCCGACCTTGCGCATCACCGGCAGATCGACGACATCATCTCCGATGTAGGCAACCTGTTCCGGGCTCAGGTCAACACGCTTTAACAGATCGGCGAAACCAACCAGTTTGTCATGCTGCCCCTGATAAATAAGGTCGATACCGAGGTTACGCATGCGGTGCTCCACAACCTGGGAGCTGCGGCCGGTAATGATGGCACAACGTACACCGTGTCGTTGTAACATTTTTATGCCGTGCCCATCCTGTGAATGGAAGGCTTTGTACTCCTGGCCATCGTCACCGAGGAACAGACTGCCATCGGTGAGGACCCCGTCCACGTCAAAAATCAGCAGTTTGATTTGGGAGGCTTTCTCGAAAATATCTTTCATAAATGAAAAGTTCTGTTAGCCGCAGAATTCAGTCGACACGATACCAGAAGTTTGCGCTGTTTTCCGCGTTTTCTGTGGGATTCGTAGCTTGAAAGGATGTTATTTAAACGACGCCGGCCCTTAGTAAATCGTGCATATTGAGGGCGCCGACCAGTCGTTTATTTTCATCGACAACCAGCAGTGCGTTGAATTTACCTTTTTCCATGATCTGCAGGGCTTCTGCTGCGAGCAGGCCCGGTGTGACCAGCGTACAGTCGCGGGTCATGGCCTCGTCGACCGGTGTGGTATGCAGATCAACATCGTGATCCAGGGCGCGGCGCAGATCACCATCGGTGAATATACCCAGGACGGTGTTATCACCGGCAACAATGGCGGTCGCGCCCAGGCCCTTGCGGGTAATTTCCAGCAGGGCGTCACAGATCAGCGTGCCTGATTCAACTCTGGGTGCCCGTTCACCTGAATGAATCAGATCGTCGATCAGTAAAAGCAGACGCCTGCCCAGTTTTCCACCGGGATGCGAGCGCGCAAAATCGTCTGAGGTGAAGCCGCGTACCTCCAGCAGTGAAATAGCCATGGCGTCACCCATGGCCAGTGCTGCCGTGGTACTCGCAGTGGGAGCCAGACCCAGCGGGCAGGCTTCTTCCGCGACGCTGACATCAATGTTGACATTGGCGGCTTTGGCCAGGGCTGATCGCGGGTTGCCGGTCAGCGATATTAAAGGAACGTGCAGTCGCTTGATGATTGGCAGAATGGTCAGGATTTCCTCAGTTGCACCCGAGTTGGACAGCGCCAGAACCACATCTTTGGCCGTAATCATGCCCAGATCGCCGTGGCTGGCTTCACCGGGGTGAACAAAAAAGGCGGGTGTCCCTGTGCTGGCCAGGGTTGCAGCTATTTTACTGCCGATATGTCCGGATTTTCCCATGCCGATGACGACCACGCGTCCCTGGCAGTCCAGCATGTAGTGGCAGGCTCGCGCAAAATCATCGTCGATACGCGATTTCAGCGCCTCAACAGCGGCGGATTCTGTTTCCAGTACCGCCAGACCCAGTTTCTTCAAGGTTGCGTCGCTCATGATATTCCCGATCTGCTGGCAGGTGTTGAAAAACCCGTATTGCACCATTCTGCGTTTAGCGTGCAACGCGGCCGGCAAGGATATATCGGCTGAAAATATCCGTGTAGTGCGTGTACACTGCGCCCTTCGTCGGTTTTTGCCGTGTCTCGCAATTGCCCGAGAGTGTTTTAGACAGCCTGCAGGTGTTCCAATGTCCCGAAAGTTGAACCACTGATGTAAAACGGTAAAGTATAACAGGGTCTGGTCGCCGACATAGTGATAAATGGGGGCGGGTCCGGTTCTCTCCACGGAGTGTGCATGACAAACGTTGTCCCTTTTAAAAGATCAAAGACGTCTGATAAGCGCGCAGGGAACACCCTGTGTCGGCGTGGTTTTCATAAATGGACCGTGGTCAATAACCCCTTTGACATCAAGCAGGGGGGGCTGGTGACCTGCTATCGCTGTACGCGTTGCGGGAAAGAGAAAACCGGTGTGTCATGAGTCTGTGGCCTTACCGTATAGTGGCGCTGCCCCGTATAATGCACGCGTTCGGAATATGCAGGCAGGGCAGGCGCGGACAGGTTTGAAATCTGATCGTTAGCATTCAATGTCAACTGAAAGCAGGAAATGACGGAAATAAGCACCCAGACTGGCCCGGATACCCTGGTAAACATCCGCGACTTGCGCTTTTCGCGCGGTGAGCGCGTTATTTTCGATGGCGTGGATCTGGATATCCCGCGCGGCAAGGTCACTGCCATCATGGGACCCAGTGGCACCGGCAAGACCACTTTGCTGCGCCTGATAGGGGGGCAGTTGTACCCGGATCATGGCAGTATCGAGGTCGATGGTGAGGATGTCCCTCAACTGCGCCGTTCCGCGCTGTATGCCTTGCGCAAGCGGATGGGAATGTTGTTCCAGTCAGGTGCGCTGCTCACCGATCTGTCGGTATTCGACAATGTGGCTTTCCCGTTGCGGGAGCACACAGATTTACCCGAGGTCATGATTCGTGACCTGGTATTAATGAAGCTGCAGGCCGTGGGTTTGCGCGGGGCGCGCGACTTGCAGCCCAGTGAGCTGTCAGGGGGTATGGCCAGGCGAATAGCACTGGCACGGGCAATTGCGCTCGACCCCATGATGATCATGTACGACGAACCCTTTACCGGTCAGGATCCGATTTCGAAGGGAGCGCTGCTGCAACTGATACGTTTACTCAATGATGCACTGGGTCTCACCAGTATCATTGTCTCTCATGATGTTGAGGAAACGGCGGCGATTTCGGATTACATCTATGTTATTTCACAAGGCAAGGTGGTTGGAAGCGGCACCCCGGAAGACCTTAGAAAAACGGATTCGGACTGGGTCAGGCAGTTTATGCAGGGCCTGCCGGACGGTCCGGTGCACTTTCATTATCCGGCACCCGAGTACATTGAAGATTTGTTAAATGCTTGAATGGATACGACAACTGGGGCGCGGTGGATTCGGCTTTTTTGAAAAGCTGGGTCGTTCCAACCTGTTTCTGCTGAAAACGCTGGCGGGCATACCCAGCGTGTTGCGGCGCCCCTATTTGCTGATAGCTCAATTGCTGTCAGTAGGCGTTTTGTCACTGCTGCTGATCGCCGTCTCCGGCCTGTTTGTCGGAATGGTTCTGGCTTTGCAGGGTTATAACACGCTGGTGGATTTCGGCGCTGAAGAATCCCTGGGTGTCGTGGTCGCGCTGTCGATCGTGAGAGAACTGGGACCGGTGGTAACAGCCCTGCTTTTTGCCGGCCGGGCGGGTTCGGCGCTCACGGCTGAGATCGGTTTGATGAAAGCCACGGAACAGTTATCGGGTATGGAGATGATGGCGGTGGATCCCGTTCATCGAGTCATTGCGCCGCGTTTTCTGGCTGGTGTGCTATCAATGCCCTTACTGGCAGCGATTTTCAGTGCGGTGGGTATCTATGGTGGATACTTTGTCGGTGTCGGGTTACTGGGCGTGGATGATGGATCCTTCTGGTCGCAAATGCAGGCCAAGGTGGATCTCCATGAGGATGTCTATAACGGTGTTGTCAAAAGCCTGGTGTTCGGGGTCGTTGTGTCCTGGATTGCAGTATTCGAAGGCTATGATACGGTACCCACTTCCGAAGGTGTCAGCCGTGCGACAACGCGCACTGTCGTATATTCTGCGTTTGCTGTGCTGGGTCTTGACTTTGTACTGACCGCACTGATGTTTGGTGATTACTAGCGATTTCTAACGGGCCATTGATATGAAACAGACCAAAACCACAGAATTGCTGGTCGGCGTCTTTATAGTCGCCGGAGTCGCGGCGTTATTTGTGTTGGCGATGAAAGTGAGTAATCTGAGCAGTTTTTCACAGGCCGACGGCTATACACTGACAGCACATTTTGAAAATATCGGTGGCCTGAAGGTCCGGTCGCCGGTGACAGTGGGCGGCGTCCGGGTTGGCCGGGTCGCGCATATCGATTACGACAACGACCGATTTGAAGCCGTTGTGAGTCTTGAGCTGGACAGCAAATACGATCAGTTCCCGGATGACACATCGGCCAGTATCTATACTTCCGGTCTTCTCGGCGAACAGTACATCGCCCTGGAACCGGGCGGCAGTGAAGACATGCTTACCGATGGTTCGGAAATCGAGATGACGCAGTCAGCACTGGTGCTGGAGAAGCTGGTGGGCAAATTCCTGTTCAATAAAGCAGCAGAAGGTAGCGAATCAGCAGAAGGGGCGGAGTAAACCCGTCGCATCCATGTCCAAAGCCAGTATCCAGATCGGCAACGACGGTCGCCTGCAGATTCACGGCGATTTGAATTTTGACTCTGTGCCGCTACTCTGGCACCAGTGCTGTGCACGATTTTCCGAGCACATTGAGCTGGATATTGATCTCAGTCAGGTGGAGCGGTCGGACAGCGCCGGTCTGGCGCTGTTGGTGGAATGCCTGAGGTGGGCGAATGAAAACGGTAAAACGCTCCGTTTTTTCAATATACCGGCGCAAATGCTGGCTATTGCGCGCGTCAGCAGCCTGGATCAGGTGCTACCCCTGCAGCGGGACTAATTTACTCACAAGCGGCCGGACGACCGCTGGTGCTTGGGTCGGCTGGCTTGTGCACCGGTTAATCGTTGTGGTGCCTGGTGGGGTTTTTGCGGGGCTCTGTGGTGAATTATGCAGTTAAAGCATACACGCTCAATCGCTGTCGTGTTGTTCCTTGTCTTGCCAGGCGTGCTGCTGTACCTGTATCTGAACCGTCCCAAGCTTATCGCCGTGGTCGTCAAGCGCGTCGATATGGGTATTGTGCAGAACACGGTCGCGAACACCCGGGCCGGCACACTCATGGCCGAGCGCCGTGCCAGCCTGTCACCTTCTGTCGGCGGTCAGATCGCCAGTCTTGGTGTCAGCGAGGGTGACAAGGTCAAGGCCGGGCAGTTGCTGCTGGAGTTGTGGAATGATGACCTGACCGCACGGGTGGAACTTGCTTCGCAGGAAGCCAGCGCGGCAGTGGCTCGTGCGCAGGAAGCCTGCGTGGTTGCTGAAGTCGCCCGCCGCGAAGCGGATCGCTTGATGAAACTGCGCAAAAAAGGGGTTGCCTCCGAGGAAGAAGTCGACCAGGCGGACGGTGAAGCGAGTGCCAAGATGGCGGGTTGCAGGGCGGCGAAAGCCGATATTGGCGTGAGTAAGGCAAAGTTGAGTGTTGCCCAGGCAGCACTGGACAAGACCCGTCTGGTGGCGCCATTTGACGGCACGGTTGCCGAGGTCAATGGTGAACTGGGTGAGTTCGTGACGCCGTCGCCGATTGGTGTGCCGACACCACCTGCGGTAGATCTGATCGACACCACCAGTCTGTATGTTTCAGCTCCCATCGACGAAGTCGATGCGCCGGAGATACGCACTGGCATGTCAGCGACAATATCGCTTGATGCGTTCGGCAAGAAGCGCTTTGCAGGCATCGTCAGCCGTGTCGCGCCATATGTGCTGGATCGCGAAAAACAGGCGCGTACAGTGGACGTAGAAGTTACTTTCATCGATGCCGGGGTTACAGCCGATATGTTGCCCGGATACAGTGCCGATATTGAAGTCGTGCTGGTCGAAAATACCCAGGCACTGCGTATTCCGAGCGAAGCGATAATCGAGGGTAATCGTGTGCTGATCTTTTCCGAACAGGCGGGTGTGCTCGAAGAAAGGAAGATCGAGACCGGCCTGCGTAACTGGGAATATACGCAAGTGCTGTCAGGTGTGCGTGACGCAGAACAGATCGTTGTTTCGGTTGACAGGGAGGGAGTGGAAGACGCTGCGCGGGCGATTATCGACGATACCTATGATTAGGCTGGAACAGGTTGGCCGTGATTTCCGGGTGGGTGACCAGACCGTCCACGCGCTGACTAACATCAGTCTGCAAATCAACGCCGGCGAATATGTTTCCATCATGGGGCCTTCGGGTTCCGGCAAGTCGACTCTGCTCAATCTGCTGGGTCTGCTGGACCGGGCCAGCAGCGGACATTATTTTCTTGATGGGCGTGATGTCACCGGTCTCAGTGACGATGAGCAGGCACATACGCGCAACAGTCAGATCGGTTTTGTATTCCAGGCCTTTCACCTGGTGCCACGTCTTAGCGCCGCCGAAAACGTTGAATTGCCACTGTTGCTCGGCGGTGTTCCCGCCCGGGAGCGCAGAGCAAGGGTGGATCGGGTGCTGGAGTTGTTACAACTCGCTGACCGTGCTCATCATAAGCCCGACCAGCTATCCGGCGGCCAGCGCCAGCGTGTCGCAATTGCGCGTGCCACCGTCACCGAACCTTCGGTGCTGCTCGCCGATGAACCGACCGGTAACCTGGATCAGTATTCCGGTCTGGCCGTTATCGATGCACTGGAAGCACTCAACGCGCGCCGTATTACCTTGATCGTCGTCACACACGACGCTGCCATCGGCAGGCGTGCCGGGCGCCAGATCAAAATGGTCGACGGTCGAATCACCGCTGACCGGAGCAGCCATCATGCGTCTGCATAGTGGTGACGTAATGTTGTTTGCCTGGCACGCACTGAAGGGTTATCCCGCCCGTACGCTGTTGATGTTGATTGCCATGGCGATTGGAGTGGCGGCGGTGGTGGTGTTGACATCGCTGGGCGAGGGTGCGCGCCGCTATGTCAGTGCCGAGTTCGCCTCCCTGGGTACCAACCTGCTTATCGTAATACCGGGTCGCAGTGAGACCGCCGGCATCAATCCGTCGACCATGATGGGAGAAACACCACGTGAATTGACACTGGATGATGCCCGCAGTCTGACGCGCAGTTTCAGCGTGCGGCGGGTGGCGCCGATTACGGTTGGATCGGCCAATGTCATTGCGCAGGGAAGGCAGCGCGAAGCGGTTATTCTCGGCAGCAGTCATGAACTGCTGGCGATCCGCCACTGGCGACTGGCGCAGGGCCAGTTCCTGCCCGGCACAGACCTGGACCTGGCGACACCGGTGTGTGTTATCGGCGCCAGGGTCCGCAATGAAATCTTCGCCGCGCGCCGTGCTGTCGGTGAGTGGTTGCGTATCGGAGACCGACGTTTTCGTGTTATCGGCGTGATGGGTTCGCAAGGGCGTTCCATTGGCGTCGATGTGCACGACACCGTTATCATCCCTGTGGCCTCGGCCCAGCAGATCTTCAATCAGTCCTCGTTGTTCCGCATTCTGGTGGAAGCCAAGAGCCGCGACGCCATCAGGCCGGCGAAACAGTTTGTGACCGATACCCTGCGTGAGCGCCACCAGGGCGAGGAAGATGTCACGGTGATTACCCAGGACGGCGTGCTGGCGACTTTTGACCGTATACTCAAGGCCCTGACCGTTGCCGTCGGCGGTATTGCCGCCATCAGTCTCGGCGTCGCCGGTATCCTGATTATGAACGTCATGCTGGTGGCTGTGTCGCAACGCACCGCGGAAATCGGTCTGCTCAAGGCACTGGGCGCGAACCGACGTCAGATAGTGTTACTTTTCCTGATAGAAGCGATGTTGCTGGCGACACTCGGTGCTGTACTGGGGCTGGTTGTCGGCCAGCTGGGCAGTCTGGCGATCCGTCATGCGTTTCCGCTGCTGCCGGCTTATGCACCCGCCTGGTCGGTATCCCTGTCCATCCTGGTCGCGGTGGCAACGGGTGTGTTATTCAGTCTGTTGCCGGCACGTCGCGCCGCCGGGCTGGACCCGGTGCTGGCATTGTCGAGGCGTTAAGCCGGCATGGTCCTGCGCGACTTCATACATCTGGCCGCCACGTCACTCGCCGCGCGCCGATTGCGCAGTATATTGACCTCCCTGGGTATTGCTGTCGGTATTGCCGCTGTGGTGCTGTTGACTTCCATTGGTGAAGGTGTGCACCGTTATGTGCTGTCGGAATTTACCCAGTTCGGCACCACGCTGGTGGGGATCAACCCCGGACGCACGACGACACACGGGACCTCGATGGGGGTGTTCGGTAGCGAGCGTCCGCTGAGTATCGAGGATGCCGAGGCTCTCAAGCAATTGTCTTTTGTTGAGGCCGTAGTGCCCTTTGTGCAGGGTAACGCTGAGGTCGAGGCCGGTAACCGCAGGCGTCGTACCACCATTTACGGTGCCGGTCCGCAAATGCCACGGGCTTTGCGAATGCGCGTTAATTCCGGTGAATTTCTGCCGGATGACGACCCCACAGCACCGCGAGCACTGGCGGTGCTCGGCAGTAAGCTGCGCCAGGAGTTGTTCGCTTATCGCAATCCGCTTGGCCAGCGCATCACCATCGCCGGTAACCGTTACCGCATCATCGGGGTGATGGAGCCCAAGGGGCAGGTGCTCGGCTTTGACCTGGATGATACCGTGTACATCCCGGCGGCTCGTGCGCTGGAATTGTTCAATCGCGAGACCCTGTTCGAAATTGACGTGATGTACCGCGCTAACGCCAGCGTCGAGCGGGTTGTGGAAGGCATCAAGCGAACACTCCTCGCGCGGCATGGACGCGAGGACTTCACTGTTACCACGCAGGAGCAGATGCTCGACGTGCTGGGTTCAATTCTCAACGTGCTGACTTTCGCGGTGGCGGCCATTGGCGGGATCTCACTGCTGGTAGGTGCCATTGGCATAGTGACTATCATGACCATCGCGGTGAATGAGCGTACTGGCGAGATCGGTCTGATGCGAGCGTTGGGCGCCAGGCAAGCACAGATTATGGGCTTGTTTCTTGGTGAAGCGGCGGTGCTGGCCGCCATTGGTGGCCTGGCGGGTCTGGTCATGGGGCTCGGCGTTGCCAGTCTGTTGCGGCTTGCATTACCCGAGCTGCCGGTGCACACACCCTGGATTTATGTGGTGCTGGCCGAGGTCCTGGCAGTCGTTCTGGGCATCATCTCCGGTATCCTGCCGGCACGGCGTGCCGCCCGGCTGGACCCGGTGGAGGCTTTGCGCGACGAGTAACGGTCCCTTTTCAGCCCGTTTCCGGTATCATTCGCGCATTCAGAACTCACAGGTGACACATGCAGGCAGACGAGTTGAAGAAACTGATACAGGCCGGGGTTCCCGATGCCGAGGTCATGGTTCAGGGTGACGGAGACCACTTCGAGGCTACCGTGGTCAGTGCGGGCTTTGAGGGTAAATCAATGGTGCAGCAGCACCAGATCGTCTATGGTGCGCTGGGTGATCTCCTGCAGGGTGAGGTGCATGCACTGGCTCTGCGCACACTGACCCCGAAACAGTGGAAAAAACAGATCCAGTAACAGGGTCTCAACAGGTCCCAGGCACACAGTATGTCCGAGCAGCTGACGATCGCGCTTTCCAAAGGGCGCATTTTTAAAGAGACATTACCGCTGCTGGCGCACGCCGGCATCGAACCGGTCGATGACCCGGAAGCCAGCCGCAAGCTGATTCTCGATACCAACCAGTCGGCGGTGAAGCTGGTCATTATCCGTGCCTCTGATGTGCCGACCTATGTCCAGTACGGTGCGGCTGATCTTGGCGTGGCGGGCAAAGATGTGTTGCTGGAACACGGTGGCGCCGGCCTTTACGAGCCGCTGGATCTGCGCATCGCCTGTTGCAGGCTGATGGTGGCCGGTCATGAGCCCTGGTCAGAAAAGGCGCACCGGCTGCGCATCGCCACCAAATACGTTAACAGTACACGGCGCTATTTTGCCGGGCAGGGCATGCAAGTCGAAATCATCAAGCTTTACGGTTCCATGGAACTGGCGCCTCTGGTCGGTCTGTCTGATCTGATTGTTGACGTCGTTGATACCGGCAATACACTCAAGGCCAACGGCCTCAGGCCACTGGAAAAGATTGCGGACATCAGTTCGCGGCTGGTGGTGAACAAGGCTTCGATGAAGCGCAAGCATGCCCGTGTGCAGTCCTTTATTGACCGGATTGCCGAGGCGGTACGCGAGCAGGAAGAGGTAGCGTGAATAATATGGATATCAAACGTCTCGATCGTTCCAACCCGGATTTCTACACGCAGCTGGACAGTCTGCTGGCGCGGGAACAGGTTTCTGACAGTGAGGTGGAACAGACAGTCCGAGACATTATTTCCGCTATCCGCAGCCGTGGCGACGAAGCACTGCTGGAGCTGACCAGGCGTTTTGACCGCGTGCAGGCTGACAGTGTTGAAGAACTGGAAATCAGCAAATTCAAACTGCTGGAAGCACTGGATACTATTCCGACCGGGCAGCGCGATGCGCTGGAACACGCCGCCAGCCGGGTGCAGGCCTATGCCGAGCGTCAGAAGCTGGAATCCTGGTCCTACAAGGAAGCTGACGGCACGTTGCTGGGTCAGCAGGTGACGGCGCTTGAGCGGGCGGGGCTGTATGTACCGGGTGGGAAAGCGGCCTATCCCTCATCTGTCATCATGAACGCCATCCCGGCCAAAGTGGCGGGTGTGGGCGAGCTGATCATGGTCGTTCCCACACCGGACGGTGTCATCAGTGAGCTGGTTCTCGCCGCCGCTGAGATTGCCGCTGTTGATCGGGTTTTCGCCATTGGCGGTGCCCAGGCGGTGGCAGCGCTGGCTTACGGTACGCAAACCATCCCCAGTGTCGACAAGATTGTCGGGCCGGGCAATATCTATGTCGCTACGGCAAAGGCTATGGTGTTTGGCCAGGTGGGTATCGACATGATTGCCGGTCCGTCCGAAATTCTGGTGGTGTGTGACGGCCAGACAGATCCCGACTGGATTGCCATGGATCTTTTTTCGCAGGCCGAGCACGACGAAGACGCCCAGGCCATTCTGGTCAGCCCGGATGCAGAGTTTCTGGACAGGGTCGCCAGCAGTATCAGCAGGCTGCTGCCGAAAATGGAGCGAGAAGATATCATCAGAATGTCCATCGAGAATCGCGCTGCTCTTATTCAGGTTCGTGATCTCCATGAAGCCGTGGAAGTTGCCAATTATGTCGCCCCCGAACACCTGGAACTGTCGGTAGAAGATCCGCAGACCCTGGCAGAATCCATTCGTCATGCCGGGGCCATTTTCATGGGCCGTTATACGGCAGAGGCTCTGGGTGACTATTGTGCGGGTCCCAATCACGTGTTGCCGACATCACGTACGGCGCGTTTTTCCTCGCCGCTGGGTGTGTACGATTTCCAGAAGCGTACCAGCCTGATCCAGTGCTCGGCCAAGGGTGCCGCTGATCTCGGCAGTACGGCCTCGACTCTGGCTCGCGGAGAGGGCCTGACAGCACACGCGCAATCGGCCGAGTACCGGATTCCGAAACAATGACACCCGGTCCCAGGTTGTCGCAACGCTGGATACGTCCTGAGATCCAGGCGTTGAGCGCTTACCATGTAGCGGATCCGGGTAAGCTCATTAAACTGGATGCCATGGAAAATCCCTATCGCTGGCCATCGGAGCTGGTGGAGCAGTGGCTGGAGCGGCTGCGTGCACTTGAATTGAACCGTTATCCTGATCCGACTGCCCGCGATCTCAGTGAAAAACTCAGGCAAGGCATGCACGTGCCAGAGGGCATGCAGGTGGTGCTGGGCAATGGCTCGGATGAACTGATCCAGATGCTGTCACTCGCTGTGGCTGCTGCGGATCGGGTCATCCTGTCGCCCGAGCCTACCTTTGTCATGTATCGCATGATCGCCGAAGTCACCGGTCTGCGTTACCAGGCCGTGCCGCTGGGTGATGATTTTTCACTGGACACCGACGTCATGCTGTCCGCCATTGAACAGACCCAGCCCGCTATTGTTTTTCTGGCTTATCCTAATAATCCAACCGGCAACCTGTTCGACGCGGCCACTGTTGAACACGTGATACAGTCGTCACCGGGACTGGTGGTGCTGGATGAGGCGTACGCACCCTTTACAGATGCCAGCTTCATGTCACGCCTGGGCGAATTTCCCAATCTGCTGGTGATGCGTACCGTTTCTAAAATGGGGCTTGCCGGTCTGCGTCTTGGTTTACTTGCCGGACCGGCTGAATGGCTGAGCGAAATCGACAAGACCCGGCTGCCGTACAACATCAATGTGCTCACCCAGGCCAGCGTGTTGTTCGCTTTGCAGCACAAGGGCATGCTCGATGCGCAGGCGCAGCAGATTCGTGTTGATCGGGCACAATTGCTTCAAGCCCTGCGGGGGCTGGATGGCATCAGACCCTATGCGAGTGAAGCAAACTTTATTCTGTTTGAAACACAGCATGGCGAGGCGGACCGTGTCTTCGCAGCTGTGAAAGAGCAGGGTGTACTGATCAAGAATCTCAGTTCTTCCGGCGGCCGCCTGCGGGACTGTCTGCGCGTGACCGTTGGCAAGAAGGAAGAAAATCAGGCCTTCCTGGAGGCGCTGCAAAACGCCTTGAATACATGATTGCGGCGACTGCCAGGGTTTTTGTTTCACGGTGACCGGTATGACGACGTGTCTGCGCTGTATCGTGAGCGGGCGGGTGCAGGGTGTGTTCTTTCGCGCCTCGACGCAACGCCAGGCAAGGCAACTGGGCGTGACCGGTTATGCTAAAAACCTGCCGGATGGATCGGTGGAAGTACTGGCATGCGGCGATGCCAGTGCAGTGCAACGGCTCGCTGCATGGCTGCGGGTCGGTCCTCCGGCCGCCAACGTCACCGCTGTTGAGTGTGAGGCTGTCGATACTCCGGTAGCGGAATCTTTTACGATCTTTTAGGGCCTGTTGTCTGACGGTTTAGGTGTCTGCAGCCGTTGTGTTCCGGGTGGTTTTTTCGGTGTCAGCATGGTGTTGCTGGCCTTTTTGCTGTCATCCGCTTGCAGATAATCCAGGGTATAGTGCAGGCCACGGCTTTCCTTGCGCAGGTGTGCAGAGCGGATTATCAATTCCGCAACCTGTACCAGGTTTCGGAGTTCCAGCAGGTCGTTGGTAACACGGAAATTGCCGTAATAGTCCTGGATTTCCTGTTGCAGCAGTTGCACACGGTGCAGGGCGCGCTCCAGTCGCTTGTTGGTGCGCACGATGCCGACATAGTCCCACATGAAGCGTCGCAACTCGTCCCAGTTGTGACTGACCACGACTTCTTCATCGGAATCGGTGACCTGGGATTCGTCCCATTCCGGCAATTCGGGGGGCATGCTGGTTTCAGCCAGGCGCGCCGCGATATCGGAGGCTGCGGAGGCGGCGAACACCAGGCATTCCAGCAGTGAATTGCTGGCCATGCGATTGGCACCGTGCAAGCCGGTGCAGGCAGATTCGCCAACGACGTAAAGGTTGTCGATATCGCTGCGGCCATTGAGAT